>QWCE01000852.1_pt1 | contig 100785 bp, 89 predicted proteins | sample 1972531 | NCBI WGS metagenome assembly QWCE01 (sample SAMN09866716, study PRJNA288562) | Human gut metagenome isolate term4_stool, whole genome shotgun sequencing... | reverse complement strand
GCTCGCTCCACTGTTCAAATTTTCCCTTGCTTCGGAGATGAGCGTAAATCTTATGAAAGGATATGATATGGGGCTTAACTATATCATACAAGGAAAAAAATGAGCGAATTACACCTTAAAGCGCCCCGGGGCTGGATAAACGACCCCAATGGATTCATATACTACAACGGCGAATACCATCTTTTCTATCAGCATTTTCCCTACGCCCCGAGGTGGGGAAGAATGCACTGGGGTCACGCCGTGAGCAGCGACCTGACGAACTGGAAGCACCTTGATATAGCGCTTTTCCCCACAAAGACGGACGACAAGGACGGCTGTTTTTCGGGCAGCGCTATCGAAAAAGACGGCGCTATGCACCTGTTTTATACGGGCGTGAATTACAAAGTTCCCGACCCCGAAAATGTGAACTGCTGTCTGGACGATAAATTCACCGCTGCACAGCTCCATATCTCGTCCGAGGACGGGTACAGCTTCGATAATTTCGGCGGCAAGACTACGATTATCCCGCCGATTACCGACAGCAAGACTGGCGACCGCAACCACACCCGCGACCCGAAGGTTTGGCAGGGCGAGGACGGAAATTTCTACATAGTTCTTGGAACGACCGTTGACAATAAGGGCAGGCTGCTTTTTTACAGAAGCGCCGACCTTACCAGCTGGGAGTATGTCAATTACGCTGCGGCTGACGGCTACGGCTGGATGTGGGAGTGCCCCGATTATTTCAGAGTTGACGGCTCAGATGTGCTGGTATTTTCGCCAATGGGTACAAAATACGGAAATCAGGCGGTTTGCACGCTGGTTGATTTTGATGAAAAAACCTGTTCAATGAACATCGGAAGCGATTTTCAGTTCCTCGATTACGGTCTGGACCTGTATGCGCCACAGAGTACCACGGACAGGGATGGCCGGAGAGTAGTGATCGCATGGCTCAGAATGCCTGAGCCTGCCGATGACAACACGATAGGAATGTTCAGCATGCCACGCGTCTGCGAAGTTAAGGAAGGACACATTTTCTTCAGACCGCACCCCAGCGTAAGGGCAAGGTTCAGCAGGAAAATCTCCGCTCCGGAGGGCATATTCATGGTAAAATCAAGGCTTTCTGACGGCGAGTCGCTCAACATCGGCGGGTATGTTGTCAGAAATGAAAACAACCGTATAATTACCGACAGAAGCGCAGTTATCAGAAATCACACAGAGATCTGCAACACCTTTGAAACTCCGGCGCTGGACGGCGCTGCGGAAATCGAGGCTTACGCTGACGGAAATATGATCGAGGTTTTCGTGAACAACGGAGAGTATGTTATAACGAACGCAGTGTATGATCTTTCAGACGAATTGAGCGGCAATGCCGAACTGTTCGGACTTGCATGCGCGGAGGAATAACTATGGCTGAATTTGACGTATGCGCTCTCGGCGAACTGCTGATTGACTTCACCGAAAACGGTATCAGCGAGAACGGAAATCCAATAATGGAAGCAAACCCCGGCGGTGCGCCCTGCAATGTGCTTGCAATGCTGAATAAACAGGGCTACAAAACCGCGTTCATAGGCAAGGTGGGAAACGACATTTTCGGCAGGCAGCTTAAAGCGGTAGTGCGGGAAGCGGGGATAAATACAGATGGACTGGTAACGGACGAATCTGTAAACACAACGCTTGCCTTTGTCCACACATTGCCCGGCGGAGACCGCGAGTTCTCCTTTTACAGAAACCCGGGTGCGGATATGATGCTGAGCGAATCAGATATAGATTATAAGCTGGTACAAAATTCCCGTATCTTTCATTTCGGCTCGCTTTCAATGACGGGCGAAATATGCGAAGCGGCTACAAAAAAGGCTGTCGAAACGGCAAAGGGAAGCGGCGCGATCATTTCGTTTGACCCAAATCTTCGTGAAAATCTGTGGGACAGCCTTGACAAGGCACGGGAAAAAATCGCTTACGGAATATCCGAATGCGATATTCTGAAAATCTCGGATAACGAAATACAGTGGTTCACAGGGGAGCAGGATTTTGACCGCGCGGTGGAAATCCTGCGCGGCAGATACGGCAATATAAAGCTGATGCTTTTATCCCTCGGAAAGAACGGAAGCCGCGCCTATTGCGGCGAAAACAGCGCATTCGCGCCTGCGGTTCCTGCAAACACAATAGAAACAACAGGCGCGGGCGATACTTTCTGCGGTGGGATCCTGGCGAAGGTGCTGGAATACGGTTTGAGGAATTATTCCGCCGAGGAACTCATGGGAATACTGAACTATGCAAATTCCGCAGCAGGAATCGTTACGGAACGCAGGGGAGCGTTAAAAGTTATGCCTTCCCCCGCAGAAATAAACGAAAGAATGGAGAGAATCACCAATGACTGAAATAACTATCAGAGGAAGTCTGGGGAAAGTAAGCTGAATAACATATCCCCTGCAGGAGCATTTGACCTGTGGGGGAAATCTGTATATGAACCGAGCTCAGGGTGCTGTCAGAAATGGCGGCACTTATTCTTTTTCTGAATGATGTAATGTATTTATCAAGTGCATTTTAATATACAATTCTGGTATGATGATTATATTCATCTCACAGTTTACACATAGCTGGGTAAGTGCTATAATAACCACAGAACGAAAAAGCGCTGAGTTCTCAAAGACGACAAGGAGAAGATGAACATGGATACACATGAAGATTTCCTGGGTAGGATAAGGTATCCCGGATATCACGACAGGATAATGTCCGCAGAGAAAGCGGCGGAGTTCATAAAGCCGGAAATGACGCTCGGCGTCAGCGGATTCACCATCGCGGGATATCCGAAGGCAGTCGCAGGAGAGCTTGCGAAGCGCGCAAGGAACGGCGAAAAGCTGAAACTTACGGTGTATTCCGGAGCCTCCCTTGGTGAGGAGTTCGACGGCGAGCTTGCAAGGGCGGGCGCTCTTAAAGCGAGAATGCCTTACCAGACCAACAAGGATCTGCGTAATTCGATAAACGCCGGTATGATATCCTATCACGACGTTCCGCTGGGACAAATGCCGGTGTGGGTCAAGAACAACTTCCTGAAACACATCGACGTTGCGATAATCGAAGCCGCCGCCATTGACGAAAACGGCAATATTATCCCCACCACATCGGTCGGAACCTCCAACATCTACGCCGAATACGCGGATAAGATCATCATTGAGGTGAACACCTACGTTCCACGCTGTATTGAGGGAATCCACGATGTTTATTCTCCGGCGCGCCCTCCGCACACGCAGCCCATTCCGATAACAAAGGTCAGCGACCGTATCGGCACGCCCTACATAAAGTGCGACCCGGCAAAGGTAGTTGCAGTTGTCGAGAGCAACATTCCGGACAACGGCAGGACGGTTTCCCCGGTGGACGACGAGTTCCGCAGCATGGCGAATAACCTCATCGGATTCCTGCACAGCGAGGTCGAGCACGGCAGGCTGTGCAATCCGCTTCCTCCGGTTCAGGCGGGCGTCGGGAGCGTTTCCAACGCGGTTTTGCAGGGACTTGCTGAGTCGGATTTCGAACATCTCACCGTGTATTCCGAGGTGCTCCAGAACTCGATTTTCGACCTCATCGACGCCGGCAAGGTGGATTTCGCCTCCGGTACGTCGCTAACCATTTCATGGGACAAGCGCGATGAATTCTTTGAGAACTTTGAAAAATACCGCGACAAGATGATACTCCGTCCGCAGGAGATAAGCAACCACCCGGAGGTAATCAGGCGGCTGGGCGTTATCGCGATAAATACCGTAATTGAGGCGGATATCTACGGCAATACGAATTCCTCGTATATCGACGGCTGCCGCCTGATGAACGGCGTCGGCGGTTCCGGCGACTACTGCGAGAACGCGGGGCTTTCGATATTCATTACGAAGTCCACCGCGAAGGACGGCATGCTTTCCTGCATAGTTCCGCAGGTCAGCCACGTTGACCACACTATCCACGAGATCCACGCGCTGATAACCGAACAGGGCGTTGCAGACCTCAGAGGTCTTGACCCGGTAGAGCGTGCAAATCTCATCATTGATAAATGCGCGCACCCGAAGTTCCGCAAGGCGCTTCACGAATATCTTGACAATGCAGAATCCACCTGCAAATACAAGGAAAACCCCGTAGATATGCAGGCGGCTCTTAACTTTGAAAAAGCAATGTGATGGAGGACAAAACAATGGACGAACAGGCAGTAAACATGGTAAATGAACTCATAGCAAAGGCAAGAGTGGCTCAGAAGCAGTTCGAGAGCTTCTCCCAGGAAAAGACCGACGAGGCGGTACGCGCGATAGGCAAGGTAGTCTACGACCGCGCCGAGGAGCTTGCCAAGCTGGCGTGCGAGGAGAGCGGCATGGGCGTTTACGCCGATAAGGTAGCCAAGTGCCACGGCAAGTCCAAGTGTATCTGGAACAGCTTAAAGGGCAAGAAGTCCGTAGGTATCATCGGCGAGGACAAGCAGACCGGAATTATCCGTGTTGCTAAGGCAAAGGGCGTTGTTGGCTCCGTAACTCCGGTAACTAACCCGGTAGTTACCCCGATGTGCAACGCGATGTTCGCACTCAAGGGTCAGAACGCTATCATCGTAGCTCCGCACCCAAGAGCGCAGAAAACCAACAAATACGTTATCGACCTGTTCCGCGCAGAGCTGAAGAAGCTCGGACTTCCCGAGGACCTCGTGCAGACCGTTGAGCAGTGCTCCATGGACGCGACAACAGCCCTCATGCACGGTGTTGACGTTGTAGTTGCGACCGGCGGCGGAGCGATGGTGAAGTCCGCTTACTCCAGCGGCAAGCCCGCGCTCGGCGTTGGTCCCGGCAATGTTCAGGTTATAGTTGACCGCGGCGTTGACCTCGAGGAAGCAATCCCGAAGATAATCAGCGGCAGAATTTTCGATAACGGTATCATCTGTTCCGGTGAGCAGTGCGTATTCCTGCCGGAGGAGTCCTTCGACAAGGGTATCGATATTTTCAAGAAGAACGGCGTGTTCTATGTTGACGACGCTGAAACCGCAAAGAAGTTCGCAGACGCTATCTTCCCGGAGAACGGTCCTATCAACAGAAAGGTAGTAGGTCAGAGCGTTCAGACCATCGCAAAGCTGGCTGGCGTTGACGTTCCGGACGGCACCAGAATGATACTCATCAAGGCAAGAAGCATCGGCAAGGACGAGCCACTCTGCCGTGAGAAGATGTGCCCGGTAATGATAACCTCCTCCTACGACACATTCGAAAACGCAGTAAAGCTGGCGCAGACCGACCTCGACTGCGAGGGCAAGGGTCACACCGCTTCCCTGCACAGCAACGATATGGAGCATATCAAGTATGCAGGCGAGAAGCTGACAGTAAGCCGTCTGATAGTAAATCAGCCGTCCTCCACCGGCGCAGGCGGAAGCCTCTACAACGGCTTTGCTCCGACAACAACGCTCGGCTGCGGCTCATGGGGCAACAACAGCATTTCCGAGAACCTGAACTACACTCACCTCATCAATGTATCTCAGATAGGTCTTTACAATAAGGACGCAGCAGTTCCCACCGATGAGGAGATCTGGGGCTGAACGGACTAAGGAGTTTTTATGGAACAGATAATTTTCCGCCCGAAACTTTATAAATACGACACGTTGAAAGCCTTTACCGATGAATTCAAGGTAGGCGGCAGCGACCTTATCCTGACGAACAAGTATATCTACGACCCGTATTCCGATAACAACAAGTGCGGCGCGCAGGTCATCTATCAGGAGGAATTCGGCGGCGGCGAGCCTACCGACACCATGGTTGACGCGATAATCGCCGAGGCTTCAAAGAAGCATTTCGAGCGCGTTATCGCCATCGGCGGCGGCACTGTTATCGACATTGCGAAGGTGCTTTCCGTATCTGACGGCGGTTCGGTGGATTCCCTCTACGACCACAAGGACAGCATTACAAAGCTGCACCAGCTCATAATTATCCCGACCACCTGCGGCACCGGCAGCGAGGTCACGAACATCTCGATAATTAACCGCACGCGCCTTGGCGTGAAGATGGGTCTGACCTCCGAAAATATGTTCGCGGATTACGCTGTGCTGGTTCCGGAGCTGCTCGCGAAGCTTCCGCTGAAGGTGTTCGGCGCAAGTTCCATTGACGCGCTGGTTCACGCTGTTGAATCCTCGCTCTCCCCGAAAGCTACCGTATACACCAAGCTGATGGGATACAAGGCTATCGAAATGATAATCACCGGCTATCAGAAGCTGGTCAGCGAGGGCATGGACAAGCTCCCGCAGTACATGGGCGACTTCCTTACCGCTTCCAACATGGCTGGATTTGCATTCGGCACAGCGGGCTGCGCGGCAGTCCATGCGCTGAGTTACCCCCTCGGCGGTACATATCACGTTCCGCACGGCGAGAGCAACTACGCGCTGTTCACCGGAGTGCTGTACAAGTACATGGAGAAAAAGCAGGACGGCGAAATAGCACATCTCAACGCGTACCTCGCGGAGCTTCTGCACTGCGACGTGAAGAATGTCTACAACGAGCTTGAAAACCTTCTGAACCACATTCTCCCGAAGAAGCCGCTGCACGAATACGGCGTTACCGAAGCGGATATTCCGGTATTCACCGACAACGTGCTCGCAACGCAGGGCAGACTGACTGCGAACAATTTCGTTCCGCTCAGCCGCGATGATATTCTCGACATCTACAAGAATCTTTATTGATAATCTTCTCCCCCTATATGCGCTCAGCGCTGCTCCGGCAGTGCTGGGCGTTCTTTCTCAAATGATATGAAAGGCGAAAACCATGAAATACAGCGAAATGGACAAACAGGCTCTCGAAGCCGAAAAACAAAAGTGCCTTGAGCGGCTCAGCAAGTATTCAAAAGACGACATCTCCCTCGACCTCTCCAGAGGAAAGCCCTCAAAGGAGCAGCTGGAGCTTTCGATGAAAATGCTGGACGTCCTCGACCACCACAGCCTGCTGGACAGCGAAAGCGGTCAGGACTGCCGCAACTACGGCGGACTTGACGGAATCCCGGAGGCAAAGCGCCTGCTGGCGCACATGATGGGCACGCACTCCGTGAACACGATAATCGGCGGAAACAGCAGCCTTACGATGATGTACCAGCTTATAAGCCACGGAATGACGGACGGTATCTGCGGCTCCACGCCATGGCAGGAGGTCAAGGGCAGAAAGTTCCTTTGCCCTGTTCCGGGCTACGACCGGCATTTCGCGATAACCGAGCATTTTGGATTCGAGCTTGTTCCGGTGCCGATGAACTCCGATGGTCCGGATATGGACGTAGTGGAAAAGCTGGTAAGCAGCGACGATAAGATAAAGGGTATCTGGTGTGTTCCGAAGTACGAAAACCCCACCGGAATAGTTTACAGCGCCGATGTAGTCCGCCGTTTTGCCGCGCTGAAGCCTGCGGCAGAAGATTTCCGCATTTTCTGGGACAACGCCTACTGCGTGCATAATTTCGACGGAAAGTGCGCCGAAATTCCGGATATAATCTCCGAATGCGACAAGGCGGGAAATTCAGACCTCGTGTATGAATTCTGCTCCACAAGCAAGATAACGTTCCCCGGTTCGGGAATTTCGGCGGTGGCTTCCAGCCCGGCAAATCTCATTGATATCCGGGCGTTCCTGAAGTTTGCAACGATAGGTCCGGATAAGATAAATCAGCTCCGCCATGCGAGATTTTTCAGGAATTCCGCAGGACTCCGCGCGCACATGAAGAAGCACGCCGCGATAATGAAACCGAAATTCGACGCGATGTACAAGGTGCTGAACGAGGAACTGGACGGGCTTGGAATCGCAGAATGGACGGTCGCAAAGGGCGGGTACTTTGCTTCCTACGATACACTCCCGGGGTGCGCGCGGGCGGTCGTTGAGATGGCTGCGGAGCACGGCGTGAAGTTCACTCCGGCAGGCTCGACCTACCCCCACGGAAACGATCCGCAGGACAGCAATATCCGGCTGGCTCCGTCATTCGCAACTGTCGAGGAGATAGAAAGCGCAGTCACGGTTCTTGCGCTCTGCACGAAGATCGTAAGCATTGACAAGATGTTGAAGTAAAAAGCATAGCGCCTGACGAATTTATCAGGCGCTTTTGCCGGTTTAAGGAATAAATGGAGAATTGATATGTACATCAGCTTTGACTACTACCGGGCGTTTTATTATGTCGCAAAGTACGGCAGCATTTCACAGGCGGCGGAAGCACTTATGAACAACCAGCCCAATGTTTCCCGGACGATAAAGAACCTCGAAAGCGAGCTTAACTGCACGCTGTTTGTACGTTCCAGAAAGGGCGTTGAACTGACCCCGGAGGGCGAAATGCTGTACGCCCATGTAGCCGCGGCAGTGGAGCATATCCAGTCCGGCGAGGAGGAAATCTGCCTCGAACGGACGCTCTCCAAGGGTGTAGTGACGATAGGCGCAAGCGAAATCGCGCTGCGGTGCTTCCTGCTTCCGGTGCTGAAGGATTTCCGGCAGAAGTACCCGGGGATACGGATACGCGTGTTCAATCATTCCACGCCGCAGGCGGTTTCCGCGCTGAAAAACGGGCTTGTGGACATAGCTGTCGTGACTACTCCGACCGGCGAGCTGAACTCCCTGACCTCAAAGGAAATATGCGAAGTAAGGGAAATTCCGGTGTGCGGAACGGCTTTTTCGCAGCTTGCCGGAAAGAAGCTGAGCCTTTCGGAATTGTCCACATATCCGCTGATTTCGCTGGGAAAGCAGACGAAAACCTACGAATCGTATTCCGAATGGTTCCGGAAGAATAACTGTGATTTCACGCCTGATATCGAAGCCGCGACCGCCGACCAGATACTTCCGATGGTTAAGAACAATCTTGGCATAGGTTTCGTTCCGGAGGAGTTTCTGGAGGAATACCCGAATCAGGGAATTATCAGTCTGGAGCTTCAGGAAACCGTACCCTCGCGGCAGGTGTGCTATCTCAGGAAAAAGGGTCACACCATGAGCGTCGCCTGCCGGGAGATGGAAAAGATGATTTTATCCGTATCTGAATAACGAGAAACATAAGCACCTGCCATAATGACAGATGCTTTGTTGTTATGTATTCTTCCCCGAGGTCTTATCCAGCGCGACAGCCAGCACCTCGGACTGTATCAATGTGTTCAATGAGGGGTCGCCCTCGCGGATACGCATGGTGCGGCGGATTTCCTTAGGGATAACGATACGTCCGAGGTCGTCGATACGGCGGACGATTCCGGTAGCTTTCATATATAAATTCCTCCGTTGTTTGAAAATAACAGCATTTCTGCCTGTGGTGGTATTGTCTGTCTTTTCCGTGGAATTATTCATGCGGTTTCGACAAAAAATGCGAACGACTAGTAAAAACGGCATGCTTGAAATCCATGTGAGTTTGTGTTATAATCAAATCAGTTTATTATGGGAACCTCTAAAAACCGATAAAAACGCCGTGTTGAAATTGATAATTGCCGTTGTCGTGCTGATTATCGGAGTGTATTCAATGCCGTCCTTCGTCAGCACAGTACAGATGTGGTTTTAGAGGCGGTCTTTAAATAATAGGTTATTTCGACAGTCGGCGCCGTTTGTTGCCGGAATCATGCAGATTTTCCGAGCGCCGGCTTATCTTCCGCGAACCTGCACTTCCGGCTCGCGGGCAGGAAGTACGCTATCTCCGCCACGGCGGTTATCGCCCATGAGAAGCTGTACAGCAGGTACAGCGACGTTATCGTCTGGAAGTGCGCGAATATAGTGTACACCCACACCACCCGGAATACGCAGGAGCCCATTATCACCATGATGGTCGGGACTACTGTCCTGCCTATCCCGCGGGCGGCGGCTATGGTGCAGTCCATGAAGGCGGCGATGGGGTAGCTCCAGCCCATTATGTAGAGCCGCTCCATTCCGGCGTTTATTACCTCCGCGTCGTTCGCGAACAGCGACAGGAACCCCCGCCCGAACAGCATGAGCAGTCCGCCGAGTATCGCGCCAGCCGCGAAGGAGTAGGTAAGGCTCACGGCGTAGCTCTTCATCATTCGGGAGTGGTTCCCGGCGCCGCGGTTGCGGCTTATGAAGCTGGCGCAGGCGGTGTGTATCGCCGCCTGGACGTTGAATATTATCGCGTCCGCGTTGGCTGCCGCAGAGTTTCCGGAAACCGTTATCGCGTCGAAGTGGTTCACGCCGGTCTGTACGAACAGGTTCGCCACTGCGAAAACCGCGTTCTGTATACCCGCCGGAATTCCCAGCATTAGCACGTCGGCGCACGCCTTACGGCTGATGTACTTCCGGGAGGGTCTGAGCGCACAGCAGTCCCTGCGGCGCACGAGGTGTACCACTATCAGCCCCGCCGAAAGGTACTGCGAGATAACGCTCGCCGCCGCGACTCCGGAAGCCGCCATTCCGCAGCAGATGACGAAGAAAAGGTTCAGCGCAACATTGAGCGCTCCGGCTGTCGAGAGGTATATCAGCGGGCGCTTGGTCTCGCCGCAGGCGCTGAGTATTCCGCTGCCGAAGTTGTACACCGCCATCGCCGGCATTCCCAGGGAGTATATCCGCAGGTAGGTCACTGCCTCGGTTATAAGTTCGGATTTCGTCCTGAGGAGGGTCAGCATAGGCTCCGCCAGGAACAGGCACACCAGGCAGACTATAACCCCGATTATCCCGCACACCAGCAGCGAGGAGTGCACCGTCATTCTGACGCCCTCGTCGTCGCCTGCGCCCAGTCTGTGCGCCGCCCGGACGTTAACGCCCGCGCCCATTCCGATGAGGAATCCGGTGAAGAGCGACACCAGCAGGGTAGTGGAGCCTACCGCGCCGAGGGCTATGTAGTCCGCGAATTTCCCGGCTATCGCTACGTCGCTGAGGTTAAAGAGCACCTCCAGAACCTGGGTCATCATAAGCGGCAGGCTGAACAGAAGTATGTTCTTCCACAGCGAGCCTGTTGTCATTTGTATAGAACACGTCTTTGTATTCATTTTATTTCCTTATCATTATCATTATCATTGAATTATTGTTTTCCAGCATGGCGGAGGCACCGTTGCCTTTACCCGCCAGGATATCATATCACTTTAGGCGGGAATTGTCAAGCGCGCACTGTGCCGGAGCATGAAAAAACAGGTGCGGCGTAACTCTGCATATTTGCGCCGCATGCGCGGAATTCCTCCGTGAAGCGCGGTGCGGCGCGGCAGTGAGAGACTCCGGGGCGCACGGCGGAGATCTCCAGCACGGAGCGTTCCGTGCCGGGGAACAATCGCCGCAATCGGCTTAACGGCGCGTTTTGGCGGCTGTTTTCCGGAAAGGGCTTGAAATTCCCGGGGATTTGTGGTATGTTATTGTTGCAGGGAAAAACCCGCAATAAACATATGTGTAGAACAACAAGGAGGAATCATCATGGATTTTCAGATCGTGCTGCCCGGAAAGACCATCGCAGGCAAGGGCGCTTTATCCCGCGCAGGGCTTGAGAAATACGGAAAGAAGCCGCTTATCGTCACCGGAAAACATACCGCGAAGTCGCAGGCGGCGGCGGAGCTTCTGAAATACGCGCCGGGGGGAGTTGTTTTCGACGGCATAACCGGCGAGCCTACCGTTGAAATGATAAATGCGGGAGTTGCGGCGTATCATGAGAATTCCTGCGACCACGTCATCGGCATCGGCGGCGGAAGCGCCCTTGACAGCGCGAAGGCTATAGCCGCGATGTCGGCGCTGGGCGGGAACATCGCGGACTACATGGGAAAAGAGATCGACGGAGAATTCCCGCCGATGGTGCTTATCCCGACCACGGCAGGGACAGGCTCCGAGGCTACGAAGTTCACGATAATCACCGACACCGAAAAAGATATCAAAATGCTGCTGAAGGGCGACAAACTGCTCCCGGATCTCGCCGTGCTGGACTATTCCTACACGCTGTCCGCGCCGAAGTCAGTGACCGCCGCCACCGGCATGGACGCCCTCACCCACGCCATCGAGAGCTACACCTCCAGGAAGGCGAATCCCATCACCGACACCTTTGCGCTGTCCGCGCTGAAGCGGATTTTCGCGAACCTCCCCACGGCGTACAGCGAGCCGGAAAACGAAACCGCCCGGGAACAGATGCTCATTGCGGCATACGAGGCGGGGGTATGTATCAACAACGCCTCCGTCACCATCGTACATGGAATGAGCCGCCCCATCGGAGCGCTGTTCCATGTTCCGCACGGGATATCCAACGCTATGCTGGATATAAAGTGCCTGGGATTTGCGGCGCAGGGCGCTCCCGGGAAGTTCGCAGAGGCTGCCCGGGCGGTCGGCGTATCCTGTAATGCTGACGACAGCGCCGCCGCGCAGGACTTCCTCGCGGCGCTTGAGAAGCTGTGCGGGGCGGTGGAGATACCCACGCTCGCGGAGTACGGCATAGACCGCGGGGAATTCTTCGCCGCAATGGACAAGATGGCTGACGACGCCCTCGCCAGCGGAAGCCCCGCCAATACCATCAGGGAGGTCGCCAAGCAGGATATTCTTGACATTTACGCCTCTCTTTGGGATTAAATGATGTGCCGCAGCATAGTCAGCCACTGTGCCAGAGGCACAAAAAAGGCGTTTTTTGAGCGAATTTCGCAAAAAAGGTTGACACAGCACAAATAACACGCTATAATCAGTACATAAAGCAACGGCGCTTGAAGCCCTTACGGGTTCAGGCGCCGTTTGTTTTTTATCAGGTCACCTCTAAAAACCTTGTTTGAGTGAAAATGTGTATAGCACACCGACTGCTTCTTCCCTCCTCGTAAGGCATACAGCCTTACTTCGTCGGCTTTCATCGCATTCGGCGCACTCTACCCATTTTCCCTTTTCAAACCGGTTTTTAGAGGTTCCCATCAGACAGAAATACAGAAGCAAAGGAGAGTTTTTATGTACACATGCAGCTATGACAGAATGAAGGACAAGATCGAAACTTTCAGCAAATTCGGCGACGCAGGCCACGGCGGTATCACCAGGTACTCCCTCTCGCCGGAAGCTATCCAGGCAAGAAACGAGTTCCGCCGCAGAATGGAGGCGATCGGCGCGGTCATCGAAGTGGACGACGTTGCGTGCATGTATGCGACGCTCCCCGGCTCCGACCCGGACGCAAAGCGCATCGTAATGGGCTCCCACGTGGACAGCGTAAAGAACGGCGGCAACTACGACGGTATCCTCGGCGTGATGAGCGCGATGGAGGTGCTCGAGACAGTCGCTGAAAAGAAGATACCGCACAAGCACCCGCTGACCGCGATGATCTGGACAAACGAGGAAGGCTCGCTGTATCCGCCGGCAATGATGTGCTCCGGCATTATCTGCTACGACTACCTGCCGGAGGATATCCGCAGCAAGTTCAAGTTTGAGGACATGATGGCTTCAAAGAGCATTCTCGACAACAAGTCTACGTTCGGCGAGGCGCTGGAGAAGTCCGGATTCAAGGGCGACAGGAAGTATCGTATCTCCCCTGAGAAGTACATGTATATGTTCGAGACCCATATCGAGCAGGGTCCTATCCTCGAGGACGCCGGAAACGATATCGGCGTTGTCGACTGCGTGCTCGGAATGTTCAACTACCGCCTGAAGTTCTACGGTCAGACCACCCACGCGGGAACGTTCCCCATGCCGAAGCGCAGGGACGCATTCCTGGCGGCTTCGCAGGCGCTGTGCTACCTCCACGAGGAGATAGACAAGCTGGGATATTCCGATCTGGTTTACACCACCGGCGAGGTCGTATGTCACCCCTGCGTACACACCTGCGTTCCGGATTTCTTCGACTTTTCGTTCGACGCACGCCACGAGGATCCGAAGGTGCTTGAAAAGGTGCTGGAGATCGTCAGGAGCTGTGCTGAAAAGACCTGGGCCGGCTGTACCTGCGAGGCAGTCAAGGCATGGAACCGCGACACCGTTTATTATGATAAGAAGCTCGTAAGCTACGTCAAGGCTGCCGCCGAGGAGACCGGAATCAAGCATCAGTATATCCACTCCGGCGCGGGTCACGACGCTCAGTTCTGCGCTTACATGATACCCACAACGATGGTGTTCGTTCAGAGCAAGGACGGCCTCTCTCACTGCGAGAAGGAGTTCAGCTCCGTGGAGCACTGCACCGAGGGCGCTACCGTAATGCTCAACGCAGTCCTCAAGGCGGATCAGGACTGATATCCGGTCCCGCGGGTTTTAACTGAATAACAATGCTCCGGGCGGCTTCGGCTGTCCGGAGCTTTTCTGCGCATAATGAATAATTTATAAGTTGAAAATTCGTTTTTGGCTCGGGCGGTTCCGGCTGAACGTCCTGGCGCACGTGGTGAAATTTCCGGCGGAGCATTCCTGCACGGGAGGGTCAGAGCATGGAGGCTCCGGACAGATATTCCGGCAGCATTTTTGTTGTGCACGCGCACAAACCGCGTGGTTATGCGGCAGCACAATTCGCGGCAGTGTGTATGTTTTCCCTATATTTCAACCATGAATGCATATTTTTTGTTGTGGAAATCTCCTAAATGTTCTCCGGCACATTGACAACAGAGAAATTATGCTGTATACTTGTATCATAAACCAAGGGAACGAAGAAATGAATAACAAATCTTCAAATCCTGCAAAATCAAATAGATCAGAGGATCAGGGCAATGGCGCCGCAGATGTCGCTAATGCCCTGATTTTTATTTTAAGGAGTGATCGATATGGCAAACGAGAAAACAGAGATCATGCTGGACAGCATCGGCATGGTGTACAAGGATCAGGGCGGAAACGATGTCACGGCGCTCACCAACGTGACGCTGGACATCAAGAAGGGCGAGTTCATCTCGCTGCTCGGTCCCTCGGGCTGCGGCAAGACGACGCTCCTCAGAATAATCGCGGACCTGCTCCATCCGACTTCCGGAACGATCACGGTCGGCGGAGTAACTCCCCGGGAGGCGAGGCTGGCTCAGCGGTACGGAATCGTATTCCAGAGCCCGGTGCTCTACGACTGGCGGACAGTCCGCAGGAACGTGATGCTCCCGCTGGAGATAATGCACGTCCCGAAGGGCGAGCGCGAGGACATCGCGGACGGAATGCTCGAGATGGTAGGGCTAACGAACTTCGCGAACCACTATCCGAACCAGCTTTCCGGCGGCATGCAGCAGAGGGTCGGAATTGCGAGGGCGCTGGCGATACGCCCGGAGATACTGCTGATGGACGAGCCGTTCTCAGCGCTTGACGAGTTCACCCGCGAGAAGCTCCACATCGACCTGCTGAAGATCTGGCGCAAGACGAACAAGACCGTAATTTTCGTAACGCACAACATTTCCGAGAGCGTGTTCCTTTCCGACCGCGTATGCGTGCTCTCACCGCACCCGGGGCGGCTCTCCGCAGTGGTCGACATCGACCTGCCGAGACCCCGCACGCTGGATATGACGGACACGCAGGAATTCACCGAGCTGGTCGCCAGGGTGCGCGGCAGCTTCGAGGGCGTCTGAGGAGGGAACGGCATGACAACAGCAAAAAAGGCGCGCGGCGGGCCGCTCCCGGCACTGAAGCGCTTCGTACATTCAAAACACATGGTGACGCTGGTCTGGATACTCGGCATAGTGGCCGTCTGGGAGATATTCGCCTGTATCGTGGCGGCGACAAAGCGCACCCCGGTGAACGTTCTGCCGCACCTTTACGAGATAATCGGGTCGTTTTTCAGCGACAAGAAGGTCACCGGCAAGATGACGATGATAGAGCTTATCGGCACGGCGTGCGGCGAGACGCTCTCCCGGGCGGGGATAGGCTTCCTGGCAGGAATCGCGGCGGGCTGCATACTGGCGCTGCTGATGAACCTCTCGAGGGTGGTCGAGAAGATAGCGTTCCCGTATCTGATGATAATTCAGATGATACCTATTCTGGGAATGGCTCCGATAATCCTTTCGATAACCGGCGACATCAATTCCGCGAGAATAGTCATTGCGGCGATACTGACATTCTACCCGGTGTCAACGAACGTGCTGGCGGGGTTCAGGTCGGTTGAGAAGGAGAAGCACGAGCTGATGTACAGCTACGCTGCGAACAAGTTCCAGCTCTACACGAAAACGCTTATCCCGGCGTGCATTCCGTATTTCTTCACGGGGCTGAAGATCTCGGCGCCGATGGCGATAACCGCTTCGATACTGGTGGATACGCTCCAGGGCGGCAACGGACTCGGCTGTATGCTCTCACAGTCGCTCAAGGGCGGCATGACCCGTCTGGTTTTCTGGGATATCGTGCTGATAAGCGCGGTGATCGGCATACTCAGCTTCGTGCTGATGGGGCTGATTGAAAGGCTGCTCTGTCCCTACAAGCGAAACAGGTCCGGTGACTAAGGAGGGATATCATGATAACGAAAAAATGGCTGGGCATGATGTCCAGCGTGGGACTTCCGCTTCTTTTCGGAGTGATCGTATTCATGCTGTGGCAGACTCAGGCGCTTCATTCCTGGCTCGGCACTGACACGATAACCCTTCCGCTCCCCACCAGAATAGGCGAGATAATCTCGCAGAACAAGGACAGCATCGGCAGCCAGGTCAAAATGACCCTGACGGTCGCGCTGGGCGGACTGGTAGCAGGAAGTATCCTGGGGTACCTCATCGCGGTGATCGCTTCGATATTCCGCAAGTGGGGCGCCGGCGGACTTACGATAGTATCCGCGTTCAACGCGATCCCGATCGTGGCTCTGGCTCCGGTTATCAACAACTGGACGCGCGACGTCAGCAATGATGTTTCCATCAGAAGCACGCTCGCAAAGATAATCGTTGTGACGATATCCTGCACGGCGGCGATGAGCGTCAATGCGTTCCGCGGGCTTACCGAGCTGAAGCCCTTTTCCGAGGATCTCATGACCTCCTACGCGGCGCCGAAGATCGTGGTTTTCACGAAGCTGCGGCTTCCGAACTCGCTGGCGTACGTTTTCACGGCGCTGAGGGTCAGCGTTCCGGCGAGCGTCATAGGCGCGCTGGTAACGGAGTATTTCGCGGAGGACACGGTGGGCGTCGGCAGGCAGATACGCGAGAACATCGTCAAGGGACAGTACCCCACCGCGTGGGCGTATATCGCGACGGCATGTGCGATAGGAATAGGAATGTACATAATCCTCATGCTGGTTGAAAGATTGGTGCTGAAACGGAGAAAGGCGTAACGCTTCCGTTTGGTATAGAACAAAAGGTATTAAAGAAAGGCAGGTACACACTATGAAAGCAGAAAGAAAGAGATTTTTACTTGCAGGAGCTGCGGCTATACTCGCATGCATGCAGTTTACAGCATGTTCCGGCGGAACTTCAAGCACGGGAAGCACTTCCTCCGTCAGTTCTGATGGAGGCGCTCAGGCAGACGATGTTTCCGCAGCAGACAGCTCTGCGGCTGAGGAAAGCTCCGGCTCTTCCACAGGAGCAATGACCCACGAGGACATCATAAAGTCCGCGGCGGCTGAAAGCACTGTCGGCAACTGGGGTCTCGGCAACGAGTACGAGATCCAAGCTCTGCTGACAAAGTACGGACTCCCTGCCGACTATATCACACAGGACTTCACAATGGACCAGTTCGACAGCGACAGCGTCAAGCTGGCTTCCGCGATGACCTATAACGAGCTGGGTCTTGTAAAGAACGACTACGACGGCGGCTACGGCTACGGCGACACCGTAAGCATCATCGACATGAACGACGAGGGCGTTGCGATGCTGGAGGACAACCTGTTCACCTCCAAGGCGTTCGCAGAGGCTAATCCGAATACCGTAAAGGCGTTCGTATCCGCTTCGATGAAGGGCTGGGCTTACGCCTGCGAGCACCCGGACGAGGCAGCGGAGATCGTATTCGAGGCAGGTTCCTCCGTATCCGCAGACCACCAGGCGTACATGGCTTCCGAGGTCGCTAAGCTGGTAACGACCGACATGAGCGGCAATACCGTTTCCGCTTCCGACGTGGGCAGTATGGACGAGGCGGCAATGCAGCAGACCCTCGACCTCGCAAAGCAGTACATCATTCTCGAGGACAGCGCCGCAAAGGATAAGCTGGCTTCCCTGACCCTGGACGATATCCGCAGCGCGGATTACCTCGCATACGACCCGGCAGCGGACGGCGCTCCCGAAAAGACCTCCGTGTCCGTACAGCTCAAGTGGCTGCCGCAGGCTCAGTTCATGGGCTATTACGTTGCTAAGGCCAAGGGCTACTACGACGAGGTCGGCCTTGACGTGGACATCATCTCCGGCGGCGGCGACATCTCCGAGACCACCGCAGTTTACAACGGCACCGTTGATTTCGGCGTAACATGGGTGTCAAACCTCATCAACGCCAACGCGGGCGGCATGGAGCTGCTGGAAGTAGCTCAGGTATATCAGAGATCCGGTCTGGTGCTGGTATACAAGAACTCCAACTACGGCGGCTGACGGGCTGGCGGGGCGGCGATAAAGGCGCATCTCCGTCGTCAGGCATACAATGGCAGGCACAAAGCCTGGCCATTGTACGCCTTCCTAGGATCTGCACCTTTCTCACCACCCCTGGTATGTGGGATTTCATAAGTAAGTAAACAGGTTTCATTTTCGGCAGACCCCCGCTGCTGCGAGGGTTTGTCGGAAAGCCCGGCGGGGAGCGTCTCCGCCTGGTTTTCCGACAAATGCAAGTTTGCCAGAACAATATAAGGAGGCTTTCGATATGGACATGATAATCAGAAACGGCACAGTCGTCAGTGCGACAGGCTCTTACAAGGCTGACGTCGCGGTAAAGGACGGGAAGATCGCCGCAGTCGGCAGTATCCCGGATATCCCCGGAGCGAAGGTGGTGGACGCAGCGGGCAAGCTGGTGCTCCCGGGCGCTATAGACGCCCACACGCACCTTGCAATGCCGTTCGGCGGCACGGTTTCCTCCGACGACTACTTCGCGGGGACAAGAGCCGCGGCGTGCGGCGGCACCACAACGGTGTTCGACTTCGCGCTCCAGGATTTCAACGAGACTATGACCGATACGTTTAACCGCAGGAACGCCCTGGCGGCTCCGGACGCGGCGGTGGACTATTCGTTCCACATCGGCGTCAAGGATATCCACGGAGACCTCCTCGACAGCATAAAGGACGCCTGCGACATCGGAATCACCTCCTACAAGGTGTTCATGGTATACGATTTCGGCGTTAAGGACGGCGTGTTCTACCAGCTCCTTGCAAAGTCCAAGGAGTTCGGAGCGCTCATCGCAGTGCACGCCGAGAACAACGAGCTGGTGAACACCCTCACCGGGAAGTACATCAGCGAAGGCAAGACCGACGCGTGGTATCATTACATGAGCCGTCCCGAGTTCGTGGAGGGCGAGGCGGACGAGCGCGCCATCAATCTGGCGAAGGCTGCGAACGCACCGCTGTACATCGTACACCTCGCGAACAAGCAGGGCGTTGAGGCGGTGACAAAGGCGAAGGACGAGGGCTATGAGATCTACGCCGAGACCTGCCCGCAGTACCTTGAATTCACCAGCGACGTTTACAAGCGCGCAGACGGCAGGAACTTCGTATGCTCGCCGCCTATGAAGGGTCAGGAGTCGCAGGACGCCATCTGGGAAGCGATAAAGCGCGGCGACATCGACACCATCGCCACCGACCACTGCCCGTTCCAGCAGAGCGAGAAGGACTGGGGTCTGAACGACTTCCGGAAGATCCCGAACGGCTGCGCCGGGATCGAGAACATGTACCCCTACATGCTCGGCAAGGCGAACGACGGCGTTATCAGCTTCGAGAAGGCTGTGGAGCTGTGCTCCGCCAACCCGGCGAAGATATTCGGCTGCACCGACAAGGGCGAGATAGCTCCCGGCAAGGACGCGGACATCGTCATCTACGACCCCGCGAAGGAGTTCACGATACATCAGGAGAACATGCACTCCGACTGCGACCACACCATCTGGGAGGGCGTGAAGGTACACGGCTATCCCGTTCAGACCTACTCCAGGGGCAGGCTGGTGTTCGATAACGGCGAGTTCGTCGGCGAACGCGGCTGGGGCAGGTTCGTTAAATGTGCAAAACATAAGGCAAAATAAAAACTTACCGTGCAGGAGGTAACGATATGAAATACGCAGAACAGATACTAAACAATGAATCGGCGCGGTGTATGCTGTGCGCGGAGGCTCCCTGCACGGCGGCTTGCCCGGAGGGCTTCGACCCGGCGCGGTTCGTCAGGGCGGTAAGGTTTGAGAACGCGGCGGTCGGCGCCGGGTACGTCTCAGCCGCCAGGTGCGCGGAATGCTCCGGCGAATGCGAGAGCGCCTGCCTGCACTACGAGTCTCCGGTGAAGATACGCGAGATGATAAAGGCGGCTCCGGAGCCGGTGAAGGCTGAGGAACTGACCGCAGACCTCTCGATGGAGTTCTGCGGCGTGAAGTGCGAGAATCCGTTCTTCCTCTCGTCGTCGGTGGTGGCGAGCGGCTGCGAGATGTGCGCCAACGCGCTGAGAGCCGGCTGGGGCGGCATAGTCTACAAGACGATAGGCTTCATCAGACCGGACGAGGTTTCACCCCGGTTCGACGCCATCGGCAAGGAATCCACCCCGTTCGTTGGGTTCAAGAACCTGGAGCAGATCTCCGACCACCCGCTGAATGAGAACCTTGAGATACTACGGCGGCTGAAGCGGGAGTTCCCGTCGAAGGTGATAGTTTCCTCCATAATGGGCAGCACCGAGGAGGAATGGACGGAGCTTGCAAGGCTATCCGAGGAGGCGGGCTGCGACATCATCGAGTGCAACTTCTCCTGCCCGCAGATGGTGGGCGAGGGGCTGGGCAGCGACGTCGGGCAGAATCCGGAGCTTGTGAGAGCCTACACCGCCGCGGCAAAGCGCGGAACGAAGCTCCCGGTGCTGGCGAAGATGACCCCGAACATCGGCAACATGGAAGTCCCCGCGACAGCCGCGAAGGAAGGCGGCGCGGACGGCATAGCCGCGATAAACACGGTAAAGAGCCTGACGCGCGTCGATCTGGATACGATGGTCTCCTGCCCGGGCGTTAACGGGAAGTGCTCCGTTTCGGGGTACTCCGGAAAGGCTGTGAAGCCGATAGCGCTGCGGTTCATTCACGACATGGCGGTCTGTCCGGAGCTTTCCGGGACGCCGCTGAGCGGTATCGGCGGCATAGAGAGCTGGCATGACGCGCTGGAGTTCATCGCGCTGGGCTGTGAGAATATCCAGATAACCACAGCGGTAATGCAGTACGGCTACCGGATAATCGACGACCTTATCTCGGGAACGATGGCATATCTGGCGGCGCACGGAATGTCACGGCTGAGCGAGCTTACAGGTTCGGCGCTCGCGAACATAGTTCCGGCGGACGACCTCGACCGCAGCACGGTGGTCTATCCGGTGTTTGACCGGGAAAGCTGCGTCGGCTGCGGAAGATGCTACATCTCCTGCATGGACGGCGGACACCAGGCGATCGCGATGGGCGCGGACAGAAAGCCGCACCTCACCGGCGGGAACTGCGTGGGCTGCCTGCTGTGTACGCTGGTCTGCCCGACCGGCTCGATAACCCACAGCAAACGGGTGAAGAAGCCCGGAAGATGATCGGAGAGGAGGGCGTTTATGGCGATCACACTTGCAAGAATATGCGCGAACGCTGAAAAGACCTACGGCATGAAGCTCATCGCAGGCAGGGCGGGAATGGATAATTTCGTCCGCTGGGTACACATCGTTGAGGACAGCGAGGTTCCGGACTTCATGCACGGAAACGAGCTGGTGTTCACGACTGGTATCGGTCACAAGGGCAGCGGCTGGCTGCTGGATTTCGTGCGGCAGCTCAAGGGCAAGAACGCGGCGGGCGTAGTCGTGAACATAGGACCGTACATAAACGCCGTTCCGAAGGACGTCATGGAATACTGCGAGTGCAATGCGCTCCCGCTGTTCGTGGTGCCGTGGTCGGTGAGGCTCATCGACCTGACCTACGATTTCTGCCACCGGATCATTTCCAACGAGGAGAGCGAAACCAGCCTTGCCGGAGCGTTCCGCAACCTGTTCTTCGCGCCGGGGAACCGCGACGAGTACGCGCCGGTGCTGGAGCGCCGGGGCTTCCACGACATGGTGAGCTACACGCTGCTTGCGGCGCAGCTCTCCCACCCCGACAAGCCGGGGAGCGGCGACGAGTGGCGCGGCATGCGGTTCCTGGTGCGGAAGATATGCGCAAGCCAGCAGTATCCCTCCTGCATATTCATACAGGAGAACTACCTTGTGATAGTGCGGCAGCATATCACTCCGCAGGAGGCGGGGAGGCTCGCCGAACAGCTTGCAGCCGCGGTGAGCGAGAACTGCTCCGAGCCTGCGGGAGTTCACATCGGCATTTCAGACAACGGGCTGGGGTACGACGGGATACATTCCTGCTACCGCGAGGCGGTCTCCGCGATGAGGCTCGCCGTGATGAAGAAGGCTCCGGTAATGCACTATCGCGACATCGGCGTTTACAAGCTGCTTTTCGGCGTGGAAAGCTCCCGTATCCTCTCGGACTACGTGGACAGCACCATCGGCAAGCTGCTAGACTACGACGCCAAGAACAACACCGACTGCGCCGATCTGCTGCGCTGCTACTTCGAGAACGATTGCAGCGTGAAGGAGGTCGCGGATATCTTCGGCGTTCACCGGAACACGGTGAACTACAAGCTCAAACAGATCCGCGAACTTCTGGGCAGCAGCTTCAGCGACGAGGATAAAATGAATCTGCTTCTGGCTTTCCGGGCGAGGGAACTGCTCAACATGGAAAACTCAAAGCTGATAATGGAGGACGATTCTTATGAATGCAACTGAGATCAAAACCAACCACACCAAGTACAATTTACAGTCATGGTCAAAGCAGAAGGGGCTGAACCCCATCGCCGTGGAAAAGGGCGAGGGTATCTACTTCTGGGACTACGACGGCAGCAGATACACCGATATGTCCAGCCAGCTCGTCAACCTGAACGTGGGCTTCGGCTGCCGCCCCATCATCGACGCCATCAAGGAGCAGGCGGAGAAGTTCTGCTTCGTCGGCCCGAGCTACGCCTGCGAGAGCCGCTCGAAGCTCGCCGAGATGGTCGTTGACCTCATGCCGGACAACATCGCGAAGGTGTTCTTCACCAACGGCGGCGCCGACGCAAACGAGAACGCCATCAAGATGGCGAGAATGTACACCGGAAGGAAAAAGGTGTTCTCCCGCTACAGAAGCTACCATGGCTCCACATTCGGCGCGGGCAACCTCACCGGCGAGCCGAGAAGGTATCCGCTGGAGCCTGGTATCCCCGGCTTCGTGAAGTTCTTCGACCCGTACATGTACCGCGACAACCTCCCGTTCGCAAGCGAGAAGGAGTACAGCGAGTACTACGTTAACAAGCTCCGCGAGCAGGTCGTCTATGAAGGCCCCGACACGGTTGCTGCCATCGTTATGGAGACCATCACCGGCTCCAACGGCATCATTATCCCGCCGGAGGGCTACCTTGCGGGCGTACGCAGGATCTGCGACGAGTTCGGAATCATGATGATCTGCGACGAGGTAATGGCGGGATTCGGGCGCACCGGCAAGATGTTCGCGTTTGAGAATTTCGGCGTAAAGCCCGATATCGTAAGCTTCGCGAAGGGCGTTACCTGCGGCTACGTTCAGCTCGGCGGCGTTGCGGTCAGCAGGAAGATCGCGGACTACTTCGACGATAACGTATTGCAGTGCGGCCTGACCTACAGCGGACACCCCCTCGCATGCGCAGCCGGCGTTGCCTGCCTGAACTACTACAAGGACAACGATATTCTGGGCAACGTAAATAAGAGCGGCAAGGTGCTGGGCGAGATACTTGAGGAACTCAAGGCAAAGCACAAGTGCGTCGGCGACGTGCGCTACATCGGTCTGTTCTCCGCAGTGGAGCTGGTAAAGGACAAGGCGACAAGGGAGCCTCTGGTGCCCTACGGCGGCGACAAGCTCGGGGTAATGGGCGGCATCATCGGAAAGCTCAAGGCGAAGAAGTTCATGACCTACTCCCACGAGAACATGATACTTGTATGCCCGCCGCTCATCATCACTCCGGAGCAGCTCCGCGAGGAGATGGTGAAGCTTGACGAGGTCCTCGCCGAGGTAGACGCAACTCTTTAAAAGGAAGGATCGATGAAGCATGGCTAATTCACAGCACTACGCAGACGCTCCCACGGTGAAGCTGGAGGATTACATTCCGGTGAAGATGTTCCGCACGGTGCACCGCACGGAGGCGGACCTGCCCGGCGGCATAACCGAGATAAAGGTAATAATCGACATTGAGAGACCCTTTGCAAAGAAGCTGTCCTTCAGGACGAGCAGCAGCGGCAGGATACACGGCTTCGTCCGCATGAATGACCTGCTGAAGTCGATCAACACCAAGTCGGACAAAGCCTCCACGGTACGCCGGATAACCCTCAACGACTGGGGTACGAAGGCGCTCATGGTAATTGAGATGGAGAACGACAGCGAAAAGCCGTTCTTCGTTCCGATAGCGCAGCTAAGGGATCTTCTCGAGAACTGCCGCCGCGCTCCGGAGCAGTCAGCCAAATAATTTTCCGGGCGCATTCCATCAGGAGTGCGCCCGGAACTCCGTCAAGCCTCCCCGGCGCCTGCGCGGACTTTGTCCAGCATTGCGAGGTACTCGCTGCGGATACTCTCCGGTTCGATTATCTCGGCCTTGCCGCCGAACTGGAACACCCACCCGAAAAACGGCTCCTTAGCGACCACCGGGGCGTACACCGTGAAGCTCTCGCCGTCATTCGCCGGAACTATCCGCACCCCCATGCCGAACCTGTCCAGAACCGCATTGACGAGGGATTTGTCGCAGCGCAGCACCACGTCGGATTCCTCGCCGCTGAACATTGAAACGTGGGTCAGTATGTAGTCCTCAAGGTCGAAATGTGGGTCGGCGCGGCGCGCGGGTTCGTCGATTATCTCGACCTTCTCCATGCGGTCTACGCGGAAGTTTGAGTAGGTCCCGCGGTGGTCGTTCCACGCCACGAGGTAGTAGTGGTCGTTGTCCCACACCAGGGCGTAGGGCGTGCATACCCGCGCTTCGTCGCGGTATTTTTTGTTCTTGCGCATGTCGTACTCAAAGTACCGGAAGGATATTTTCTTCTTTGGAGCCGACGATATCGCCCGCTGGATAGTATCCACGTTGTAAAGCACCGCTTTGTTGGAGTTCTGCCGGGCCCTCCCGGAGACGTACACCGTGCGCTTTATCTGTGCGGCTTCCTTGTCGCTGCACAGCGTGGAGAGCTTCTTGAGCAGCGCCGCCGACTGGCTTTCGGAAAGCAGCTTCGCGGAGCTTACCGCGTCAGCGAGGAGCTTCAGCTCGGCGAGCTCGAAATCCCTCGTCATAAGTTGGTAGGAAGCCGTCCTGCCCATCGTCATGCGGATATCCATGCCGTATTTTTGCAGCGCCTCCACGTCCTCGGAAAACGCCTTGCGGCCCTCGGTTATCCCGTAGTCCGAGAGAATGTCGGTTATCTGGTTTCTGGTCAGGGCTTCGGTCTCGCTGGTGAATTTCTGGAAAATATCCCGCAGATAAAGCAGCTTGAGCCGCTGTGCGCTGGTGTCCTTCTCTGCCATTAATAACGCTCCTTTGTGATTTATTCTGCGCATTTGCTGATACATATTATAGCACGGTCAAAAAAGAAAACTGCGCCCATAAAGGCGCAGTTAGTTTTTTATTTCCTGCTCAGTCAACGAACTCAACTGTGAACCTGGGATTCTCTGCCTCGGTGTCGGTCAGCACTCTGCGGAGCGCGGCGGCTTCCTTCGCGCCTACTGCTTCCTCGAGCCTGGAATTATTCAGTATCTTCACGTGGGCGTCGAACTTATTTATCTCACAGAGGTAATCGTGCAGCGAATCCAGGGTCTCGCCGTAGCACTCCGCGAAATCAAACGCGGCAATGAATCTGTCGTGGATAGTGTACATGCTGTCGATGGAGGCAGCGTCGATGATAAGTGTTTTCATGGTTTATTCCTCTCCGTATAATAATGTGAAGCTCGCGTAGTGGTCGCCGGTGTAGTATATCAGCCCGTCCGATGAGAATACTATCCGCTCCGCGCCGCGGCTGGAGGCTCCCAGCGTGTTTACGTCGCACTCGGTATAGCTGTGACCCTCCGGCAGCAGACCCTCGTAATTCCCGAACCGGTCGCCGCCTATGCACATGCCCGGCGCGTATGGCTCCAGGGAACCCCCGCCCCAGCCAAGCTCCCGCGCCTGCTTCTTCGTGATGAAGTTCTGCGGCAGCTTCCCGTAGGTGTGGATATACAGCGCGACGTCCTCCTTGGTGGTGTAGCTGCCGTCCTCGGCGATGGAGCTTTCCGGCGGCGCGTCAGGCTGTACGGACTCCTCATCGGTCTGCGGGAAGCCAACCTGCCCCTCGCCGGGGGTCTGCGGAACGTCAGGGCGCTCAGGCTCTGCGGACTGCTCCTCCGGCTCCTGGGTCTGGAAGAACTCCCGCGTTACCGGGGAGCTTTCCGGCGGCGCGTCAGGCTGTACGGACTCCTCATCGGTCTGCGGGAAGCCCTCCTGCCCCTTGCCGGAGGTCAGCGGAACGTCAGGGCGCTCAGGCTCTGCGGACTGCTCCTCCGGCTCCTGGGTCTGGAAGAACTCCCGCGTTACCGGGGAGCTTTCCTCTGCGGTCTGTATTATCTCGCCGACTATCTGCGACAGCTCCGGGAATACCCCGGAAGCCGTATCGGCGGAGCATGCCGTCAGCGACAGCGCCGCCGCCAGAGCCAGGATAAGGCAAGACAGACATTTAAGGCAGGTCAGCTTTTTCATATATGGTTCCCCTTTTCCGAACATAATATAATTAATTATAACATATTCTGCGCGGATTGTAAAGTACTATTTACCGCGCCGCACGGGTATAAACGACCCGGAATACTTGGGGAGGTGGCACGCAGTGCCAGAGGGGTTGACCGAAAGACCAGCCTTGCGTCGCTAATTGTTGACTTGAAAGCGCTTACGCTTCCGTCAACAATTCCTTATTGTACAATCTGACGGAAAATCTGCGGCGCAATCTGCGCACCAGATTTAATCAGCACTTCCTTACATATACTGGCGGGAATTCCTTATCTTCTCTTGCAAAAAACCCAGTAATATGATATAATACATAGCTGTTCGGAATGGAGGCACTACACGACATGGAAAATAACAAGGGCATTATAACGAGGTCGTTCAGGGCGGCGTTTCCCTGCACTATACCGATACTTGCGGGGTTCCTGTTTCTGGGAATGGCTTACGGTATCTACATGAACGTTTCCGGGTTCAGCTTTGTTTACCCGATGATAATGGCGGCGGTGATTTTCGGCGGCAGTCTGGAGTTCCTCGCGGCGCAGATGCTGCTTTCGCCGTTCGCGCCGCTCCAGGTGCTGATGGTGTCGCTGATGATACAGGCGCGGCACCTGTTCTACGGAATTTCCATGCTGGACAAGTTCAAGGACATGGGCTGGAAGAAATTCTACCTCATCTACGGCATGTGCGACGAAACGTTCAGCATAAACTGCACCGCTGAGATCCCCGAGGACTGCGACCGCGGCTGGTTCTACTTCTTCGTAACGCTGCTCAACCAGCTCTACTGGGTCGGCGGAGCCACACTGGGAGGTCTGCTCGGGAATCTCATCACCTTCGACACGAAGGGCCTGGATTTCGTGATGACAGCAATGTTCATCGTGATATTCCTGGAGCAGTGGCTCAAGGAGAAGCGCCATTTCAGCGAATGGGCGGGTCTGGCGAGCAGCGCTGCCTGCCTGCTGATATTCGGCAAGGATAACTTCATGATACCCGCGATGATATGCATACTGCTGCTTCTCACCGCGTTCAGGAAGCCCGTCGGGCGGAAGGCAGGTGAGGAAAAGTGACCATCGCCGAACAGATAATCACCATCGCGATGTGCACCCTCGGGACGATGGCAATGCGTTTCCTGCCGTTTCTGGTGTTCCGGCAGGACAAGCCTACGCCGAAATACATACAGTACCTCGGGAAGGTGCTCCCCGGCGCAATTTTCGGAATGCTCATCGTCTACTGCCTGCGCAGCGTTTCCGTGACTGAATATAGCTGGGGTCTTCCTGAGCTTATCGCAGGAGCCGCCACGGTCGGAATTCACCTCTGGAAGCGCAGCATGCTGCTGTCCATCGCCGCCGGGACGGTCATCTACATGCTGCTGGTGCAGTTCGTGTTTGTATAATGTGAACCTCTATGCAGCCCCTTCGTTATATAGTATCTACAAAAATCGCCAGATTGTCGGAAAATGTGCGAAAAACCGCTTGATTTACCATGATTTTTGTGGTATTATTAATTCAAGAAATTTACATCACGGCAGGGCATTTTCTATAAATGTTCAAATGTTCGGCTCGCGGTGTGATATGCAGCGCCGTATGATCCGAATGACACCTGCGCGGCGCAGCAAAATAACAGGGAGGGTTTTCTATGAAATCTATCGGTATGAGGATACTGGTAAGCTGTATCCTTACAGTTGCAATTTCGCTGTTCACGCTTGGCGGATTTGCCTGCATCATGATCTACAACAGTACCGTAAATCTGGTAAACAGCAGCATGACCGCTTCGGCGCAGGTCGCGGCGGAGCGCGCATACTGGGAGATGCGTTCCTATACCAACATTGCAAGGGAGCTTGGCACAATGTCCCAGCTCTCAGACTCGTCGACCAGCGACAGCGAACTCAGCGAAATAGTTCAGCAGATCATTGAGCGTCACGAACTGCAGAAATGCAACATCATCAAGCCTAACGGGGAAAGCTTCGACGGCAACAACTATTCCGACCGCGAGTACTTCCAGAACGCGATGAAAGGAAATGTCACCGTAACCGAGCCTATCGTTTCCAGAGTGACCGGCGAACTGATGATCATAATCGCGGCTCCTATCTGGAAAAACGGCATTACCGACGGCGAAACAGCGGGCTGCATTACCATCGTTCCTGATCCCGAATTCCTCAACGATATCGTGAGAAGCATAAAGGTCAGCGATAACTGCGGAGCCTACATAATCGACAAGAACGGCAACACCATCGCCGACCTCGACAGCGAGATTGTAAAGCGCGGCGAGAACATCGAACAGCTTGCGGCTGCGGACACCTCCGGTCAGGCCGGATACAAGACGCTTGCAAAGGCGCACGAGAGCATGCGTGCAGGCGAATCCGGCGTTGCGCGGTACACGCTCAACGGCGTAAGCAAGTTCCTTTCCTATGCCCCGATCCAGGATTCAAACGGCTGGTCGCTTGCAGTTTACGCTCCCACCGGCGACTTTATGGACTCTACATCCCGCGCTATTGTGATGACCGTGATCCTTCTTATTGCTGCATGCGTCGTTTCAGCGTTCATCTCCGTTTGCCTCGGCAGAAAGATTGGTTCCTCCGTAAGAGCATGCACCGAGCGTATCGAGAAGCTCGCCGTGGGAGACCTCACAAGCCCGGTTCCCGAGGTTCATTCCAAGGACGAGACCGGACGTCTCTCCGAGGCGACAAAGACGGTCGTCAGCAACCTCAACAACATTATCAGCGATATCGGGCGCATTCTCGAGTCAATGTCCACCGGCAACCTGAACGTACATACTGCTGAGAATGAAAAGTTCTATGTCGGCGACTGCCAGAAGCTGCTCCACTATGTCCGCGATATCAACCACAAGCTCAGCGCAACCATGTCCGAGATAAGCACCGCCGCCGACCAGGTTGCGGCAGGCTCCGAACAGGTTTCCTCAGGCGCGCAGGCGCTGTCACAGGGCGCTACCGAACAGGCTTCCTCCGTTGAGGAGCTGGCTGCGACCATCAACGTGGTATCCGAAATGATACACGAAAATTCCAAGGACGCAGAAGATGCAAGCAAATGCACAAAGGAAGCCGCCGAGAAGCTCGGCGACACCTCTGCGAAGATGGAGAATCTCATCAGCGCAATGGAGGAGATCAAGAATTCCTCCGCAGAGACCAAGAACATTATCAAGACCATCGAGGACATCGCGTTCCAGACGAATATACTCGCGCTGAACGCAGCGATAGAAGCCGCGCGTGCGGGTGAAGCCGGAAAGGGCTTCGCGGTCGTGGCTGACGAGGTGCGCAACCTTGCCGCCAAGTCCGGCGAGGCTGCACAGAACACCACGAACATGATCGAAGGCACCGTTTCCGCAATTGAGAACGGCAGCGCCATCGTGAACGAAGCTGCCGCGATGATGACGGCGGTTGTAGAATCCTCTGCAAAGGTCGAGGAGATCAACAACAAGATCTCCGATTCCACAAAGGAGGCTGCGGATTCCATCAAGCAGATTTCCATAGGAATCGATCAGATCTCCAACGTAGTCCAGACGAACTCCGCGACTGCGGAGGAATCCGCTGCGGCTTCCGAGGAGCTTTCGGCGCAGGCTGCAACGATGAAGGGCCTTATAGGGAACTTCACGCTGCGTGATTCTGACGCCTCTGCCAACCTCTGATAGTTCAACAAATTAAGATCCCGCAGCCGTATGGCTACGGGATTTTTTCATATTACGGTTATTTCCCAGAGTACCAGGGAACCGTCCATGCCGCTCATATCCACGGAGAAGTACTTTACGTTCCCATCGGCGTCGGTGAAGGATATTCCGTTGTTCGGGATATCTCCCAGGAAAACCAGATCCGCTTCCAGCGGGCGCTCCGGCGTAAGCTCGGGCTGCGAGTACAGCTCCTCGGCGGAGAACGTGAAGATCCCGTTCTCGTCGATGTCCTGCATTGCTATCGACAGCAGCCTGAAGTCGCTGACCGTGCTTTCTGCGGAGAATACCACCTTTACGGCTGATTCGCTGACCTCGGTTCCGTCGGTCTGACTGAATGTGTCGTGCTCACCAAGCTCCGGCACGTCCTCGAGGTACTGCGCCTTTACCGGAAGGCTCTCAGCCGTTCCGGTTCCGGGAAGCTCCCCAGTCGGCATGGTTTCCGGAGGCTCCGCGGTATTTACAGGCTCGGTGCTCGGCGGTTCGGCGGTGGCTTCCGCCTGTGCGGAGCTTTCCGGCGTGGACTCCTTCGGCGCAGTTCCGGACTGCTCGGACTGGCTGGCTTGGCTGGTTTGGCTGGTTTGGCTGATTTGGCTGGACTGGCTCGGCTGGCTCCCTGGCGATGTGACGTTCCCGGTGCAGCCTGTCATCAGAAGCAGCGCAGATAGTATCGCGATTCTTTTTTTCATATATCACCCTCCTTTGGTCTTTCTATTATACCCGCTTTTCCTGAAAAAGTCAATCCTTATTTCAGAGCGTCAGAATTTCTGAATTTTTCACATTTAGGTGTTGACATAACCCCTAAAAAAGTGTAAAATAAAAATGTATGCGTTAATTGAATTCCGGGAAGGCTCCCGGGCTTGAAAGGATAGATAAAATGGCATTCTTCGATTATTCACCGGAACTGGTGGAAGCAGGAAAAAAGGCAATGGAGCTGTGCGCTCCGCAGTTTGCCGAGTTCGACCGCATGGCGGAATACAACGGCGAGCGCGTTTTAAAGGCGTTCATCGACAACAGGATAAGCGATATCCACATGAAGGGGACTAACGGCTACGGCTACGGCGACGACGGCAGGGACAAGCTGGACGCGGTCTTCGCGCAGATACTCGGCGCCGAGGACGCCCTGGTGCGCCACAATTTCGTGAACGGCACCCACGCGATAACCACCGCGCTGTTCGGTATCCTCCGCCCCGGGGACGAGCTGCTTTCCGTCACCGGCGACCCCTACGACACCATGCAGGGCGTAATTTCCGGCGATGGGATAGGTTCACTGAAGGATTTCGGCGTGAAGTTCGGCAAGGTCGACCTCCTGCCGGACGGCACCCCGGACTACGACGGCATAAAGAGCCGCGCGGGAACCTGCAGGATGGCTTATATCCAGCGCTCCAGGGGATATTCCCTGCGCCCGTCGCTGAGCATTGAGGTCATCGCGAAGATATGCGAGGCAGTCCGCAGCGTTAATCCGGACTGCGTGATATTCACCGACAACTGCTACGGTGAGCTGGTCGAGGAAAAGGAGCCGGTTTCAGTCGGCGCCGACCTCATCGCGGGCAGCCTTATCAAGAATCTCGGCGGCGGAATCGCGGAGACCGGCGGCTACATCGCGGGCAGGGCAGACCTAGTGGAGCTGTGCGCGTTCAGGCTGACCACCCCGGGCACTGGCAAGGAGGTCGGTGCGAGCCTGAATCAGCTCCGCGGAATGTACCTTGGAATATTCCACGCGCCGGAGGCGGTCTGCGCGGCGCTCAAGACTGCGGCGTTTGCGGCGGCTCTGGCGGAGCTTCTCGGCTTCGAGGCGTTCCCGAAGTACAGCGAGAAGCGCACCGACATCATCGAGGCGCTGAAGCTCGGCGGCGAGAAGCAGCTCATCGCGTTCTGCCAGGGCATTCAGGCGGGCTCCCCGGTGGACAGCTTCGCTTCCCCGGAGCCGTGGGACATGCCGGGCTACGACAGCCAGGTCATCATGGCGGCTGGAGCCTTCACGATGGGCGCTTCCATCGAGCTTTCAGCGGACGCTCCGCTGCGTGAGCCTTTTGCAGTGTGGCTCCAGGGCGGGCTTACGTTCCCGACAGGCAAGGCGGGTATCATGCACGCGGCGCAGTACATGCTGGACAAGGGTCTGGCGCACATCTGACAGCAGTAGGGTTCAACAGGTCGAAAGGACAGTAACATGATAAAGAGCATGACAGGCTTCGGCAGAGGTCATCAGGTACTTAACGGCAGGGATATCACCGTAGAGATACGCGCGGTGAATCACCGGTATTACGAGTTCAGCTCGCGGCTCCCGCGCAGCCTGGGCTACATCGAGGAGAAGCTCAAGAGCCTGCTCCAGGGCAGGATAAACCGCGGCAAGGTGGAGATATCCGTGCTGGTGAACAACGTTGAGGCCGCGGACGAGAAGATAACTATAAATAAGGAAATAGTAAAGGAATACGTTGACGCGCTGCGCTCCGTTAAGGAGGAGTATTCGCTGAACGACGGCCTTTCGCTGTCGGATATCCTGCGTATCCCGGACGCGTTCACCGTAGTAAAGACCGAGACCGACGAGGAGCAGCTCTGGGCTGACGTGAAGTCGGCGGCGGAGGAGGCTCTGGAGCACTTCATCGCGATGCGTGAAGCCGAGGGCGAGCGCATGAAGCGGGACGTAATGTCGCGCCTGGATAAAATCGAGGAGTGGGTCGGCGTAGTCGAAACGCGCTCCCCGCAGATGGTGGAGGACTACCGCAGGCGGCTCTACGACAAGATGTGCGAGGTGCTGAGCTCCACGAACATCGACGAAAACCGCATACTCATGGAGGCGGGGATATTCTCCGAAAAGACCGCCGTGGACGAGGAAACGGTACGCCTGCGCAGCCACATCGCGCAGTTCCGCACGATGCTGGAATCCGGCGAGCCTGTGGGCAGGAAGCTTGACTTCCTGGTGCAGGAGATGAACCGCGAGACCAACACCATAGGCTCCAAGGTGCAGGACATCGAGGTAACGCGCATAGTCGTCGACCAGAAGAGCGAGATAGAAAAGATACGCGAGCAGATTCAGAACATCGAATGATACAGACCCCGGGAGGCTCGGCTTCCCGGGGTTTTCCGTACTATTCAGCGGGTGCGGCGCAAACTTGACAAAAACAGCGCGTTGAGCTATAATAGATTCATATTATAAAAAATGCCGCGTTCTACGGCTGTATCATACGGCTGTATCAAAGGATACGCAATGGGAAAGGAATAAAAAATGCCAGTAAAAATAGCCGACGGACTGCCCGCGCAGTCGATACTTGAAAACGAGCATATATTCATCATGACGGAGCACCGCGCGCTCCACCAGGACATACGTCCGCTGAAGATAGGCATACTGAACCTCATGCCGACCAAGGTCGCGACTGAAACGCAGATACTCCGCAGCCTGTCTAATACTCCGCTGCAAATCGAGGTGACTCTCGTGCAGACCTCAACCTACACCAGCAAGAACACCTCACATGAGCACCTGCTGAACTTCTACAAGACCTTCGACGAGATAAAGGACATGAACTTTGACGGGTTCATAATCACCGGCGCTCCGGTGGAGCACCTTCCGTTTGAGGAGGTCGACTACTGGGAGGAGATTTGCAAAATAATGGACTGGACGAAAACGCATGTGCATTCCACGTTCCACATCTGCTGGGCGGCTCAGGCGGCGCTGTACTACCACTACGGCATTCCGAAGTACCCGCTCCCGGAGAAGCTCTCCGGCGTGTTCAGGCACACTCTGCTCACACCGAAATCAAGACTGTTCCGAGGGTTCGACAGCGAGTTCTGGGCGCCGCATTCACGCCATACCGAGGTTCGCCGCGAGGACATCGAGAAGGTGCCGCAGCTCAAGGTGATGGCGGTTTCCGACGAGGCGGGCGTGTATGCTGTTTGCAGCGAGGACAGCCGCCAGTTCTTCATAACAGGGCATTCCGAGTACGACGCGGACACCCTGGCTCTGGAGTACAAGCGCGACCTTGAAAAGGGTCTTAACCCGAAGATCCCCGCTCACTACTTCCCGGACGACGACCCCGCGAAGCAGCCTGTGCTCAAGTGGAGGGCGCATTCCACGCTCATCTACACCAACTGGCTGAACTACTTCGTTTACCAGACCACTCCGTTTGATATTTCTGAAAAAATATAACAAATATTGCCGACGAAGTAAGGCTGTATGCCTTACGAGGAGGTTTGAAGAAGCAGTCGGTGTGCTATACACATTTTCACTCAAACAAGGTTTTTAGAGGTGACCTTACGGCACACGCCGAAAATCAAATGAAACGAGGTACACGCTATGTTTGATATCTACGCAGCCCTGAGCGGCGGCATGATCGCGAATCTCCTGCTTACTATCCTGGGACTTGTTATTTCAGTCGCGGCGGGGATCCTGCTTTACTGGAAGGTTTTCGGCCCGAAGGCGAAGGATCCGTCCGCGGGCAGATTCATGCAGTACGCGAACGGTCAGCGCTTCCTGCCGCTTTACATCGTGAAGATAACCTACTACTCCCTGGCGGCGTTCCTTGTGTTTATAGGCATTGCGAAGTGCATCACCACCATCGACGGATTCGGCGCTATATTCAAGTACGTCATCGTTGGAAACGTCGTTCTGCGCATTCTGTTTGAGACCGTTCTCGCGGTGAGAAAGAACGCCGGGATCGATACCGACAACAACACCGCCGACGAGCCAAAGGACAGCCAGTCCGCGTTTGAGCCGAAGCTGCCGACTATTCCTTATCAGCAGCCCCAGCAGACTCAGCACCCACAGTATCAGCCGAATGCCCAGGCAGCGCAGCCTGTTCAGAGCGTTCAGCCTGTGAACGCGGTTCCGACTCCTGTTGAGCCTGTGCCCGCTCCCACACCGATTCCCGCACCTGTGCCTGCTCCCGCGCCGGTTCCCGAGCCTGTGCCTGCTCCTATGCCGGTTCCCGAGCCTGTGCCCGCTCCCACACCGATTCCCGCACCTGAGCCCCAGCCCGTTCCCGCTCAGCCGAAAGCAAACTCCGCTTCTGCGTTCTGTACATACTGCGGAAACGCAGTGAAGCCCGGCGCGAAGTTCTGCCCGTTCTGCGGGAAGCCTCTAGTTTAAATGAATCACGGCGGTTCCGATGAGCCGCCGTTTTTATTTCCGGTTCGCTTGACAAGCCGGGTCGGAGGGGGTATAATAGAAACATCAATTCACTGAGAGGAAATTATGACCGAGATAACAGTAACCAAAAACGACGCCGGGCAGCGCGCCGACAGATTCCTCACCAAAGCCTACCCGAACCTGTCGCTGCCGCTTATCTGCAAGCTCATGCGCAAGAAGCGGATAAAGCTCAACGGAGCCAGAACCGAACCGAACGTGAAGCTCAGCGAGGGGGACGTGTTCCGGTTTTACCTGAGCGACGAGCTGCTTGACACCGGAGGCAGGGAAAAGACCGCGGATTTCCGGGAGGTCCCGCCGGAAATAGACGTGATATACGAGGACGAAAATATACTTCTGTGCGACAAGCCGGTCGGAATGGTGGTACACGAGGACAACGACAACACCTCCGACACGCTGATAAACCGCATAAAATGCCGCCTCTGGAAGCAGGGGGAGTACGACCCGGAGAGCGAGCAGAGCTTTGTTCCGGCGCTGTGCAACCGTATCGACCGCAACACCGGCGGGATAGTCATAGCCGCGAAGAACGCGGAATCGCTGCGGGTGCTCAACCAGAAAATACGCGACAGGGAGCTTGTCAAGCTGTACCTCTGCGTTGTGCAGGGGGAGCTTCCGAAGCGCGCCGACACGCTGACCGCCTACCTTGAGAAGCTGTCCGACGAGAACCGCGTGATCGTCTCCGACCGCAAGACCCCGCAGAACCGCACGATACTTACGAAGTACCGCGTGCTCGAGACCCGGGGCGGGAACTCGCTGCTGGAGGTCGACCTGCTGACCGGGCGGACTCACCAGATACGCGCGCATTTCGCGCATGTGGGGCATCCGCTCCTCGGCGACGGGAAGTACGGAAGCAACAAGCTCAACAAGGCGCTCGGCTACGACGTGCAGGCGCTGTACTCCTACAAGCTGCGGTTCGAGTTCACCACTCCGGCGGGCTGCCTGGAGTACCTGAACCACCGGGAATTCTCCGTGGCGGATATGAACTCGATCTGGTTCGTGAAGAAGTTCCACGGCTCCGATTGACCGTTTTTGCGGGTGACGAGGTCCGCTGTTTCGGCGAAATGCACAAAAAAACTTGGCATTTTTTTATGAAAGTCTGCGATTAATTTTCCTCAAACATCTTGATAAAATTACAGATTTTTAGTATAATAAATATGTAATGATATACCCGTCTGGGTGTGTCTGCTGCTTCGCCAGTCGGAGCAAATAATTATTTCTCAGGAGGAATATTCCAATGGCAGATGTTAAAGTTGCAATTAACGGCTTTGGCCGTATCGGACGCCTCGCATTCAGACAGATGTTCGGCGCTAAGGGCTACGATGTAGTAGCTATCAACGACCTGACCAAGCCCTCTATGCTTGCTCAGCTCCTCAAGTACGATACCGCTCAGGGCGGCTACTGCGGCAAGATCGGTGAGAATCTTCACACCGTTACCGCTGATGATGAGAAGGGTACCATCACTGTTGACGGCAAGACCCTGACCATCTACGCTGAGAAGGACGCTAAGGATCTTCCTTGGGGCAAGATCGGCGTTGACGTTGTTCTCGAGTGCACAGGTTTCTACTGCTCCAAGGACAAGTCCCAGGCTCACATCGACGCAGGCGCTAAGAAGGTAGTTATCTCTGCTCCGGCAGGCAACGATCTCAAGACCATCGTTTTCTCCGTTAACGAGAAGACCCTGTCCGCTGACGACAAGATCATTTCCGCTGCTTCCTGCACCACTAACTGCCTCGCTCCTATGGCTAAGGCACTGAACGATTATGCTCCTATCCAGTCCGGTATCATGAGCACGATCCACGCTTACACCGGCGACCAGATGATCCTCGATGGTCCTCACAGAAAGGGCGACCTGAGAAGAGCAAGAGCTGGCGCAGCTAACATCGTTCCGAACTCCACCGGTGCTGCTAAGGCAATCGGTCTGGTTATCCCCGAGCTCAACGGCAAGCTCATCGGTTCTGCACAGCGTGTTCCTGTTCCCACAGGTTCCACCACTATCCTTACCGCTGTTGTTAAGGGCGCAGACGTTACCAAGGAAGGCATCAACGCTGCTATGAAGGCTGCTGCTTCCGAGTCCTTCGGCTACAACGAGGATCAGATCGTTTCTTCCGATGTTATCGGTATGAGATACGGCTCCCTGTTCGACGCTACACAGACAATGGTAGCTAAGATCGCTGACGATCTCTATGAGGTTCAGGTTGTTTCTTGGTATGATAACGAGAACTCCTACACCTCTCAGATGGTTAGAACCATCAAGTACTTCGCAGAGCTCAAGTAATTTCTGCTCTTTAAGTGCATAGAAGCTCCCCTCGGGTGACCGGGGGGAGCTTTTTTGTGGTGGATTATGGGGAGTGGGGTGGTGATAAACTAGAATTTAGCGGTGCATGTTCCGCTTACCGCAATCCCTAATCGGGAGTCAAGGGGGACGGGGGAAAACAAGAGTTTTCCCCCACAAGCAACATATAAAATCTAGTCGTGACTATCCTCCGAAACAGTCCGGTGGACTGTTTCGGAAGTACACTACACATCTAAATTATAGTTTAACAAAAAACGGGCAGGCTTAGCGCCTGCCCGTAATTTATCTCGCGATACGAATTACCTTACTCCTACGACCGCCTTCAGCACTGCCGCCGCGTCCAGCGCGTTGACTTCTCCGTCGCCGTTAAAGTCGCACATAGCCGCGTTCGCGGACTTCGCCATGCCTACCGCCTCCTTGAGTACTGCGGAGGCGTCGAGGGCGCTGAGTACGCCGTCGTTATCGGCGTCGCCGGGAACGTCGCTGAATTCGCAAACCATAACAACGTACTCGCCAGCCGCGTCAGCGCCGGGGATCACCGCAGTGGCGTCCGCGCCTACCTTTACGCAGCGCTGGAATTCCAGAACGCCGCCGTTCAGCTTGTATACGTTCGCGAACTGACCCGCGAATCCCTTGCGGAACGCGAGCTTCAGCTCTGCCGGAACCTTTGTGCCGCCGACCTTGAGGTCAACTCCGAACACGCCGCGAAGAGCGCTGGAGTCAGCGTTGCCCGGGAAAGCCGCAAACTCAGCCGCAGAAACTGTGCCGATCTTGTCGCCGCGTACTACCCAGCTCTTAACGCTGTCGTATACGAACTCAACAGTGAGCTTTCTGTCCTTTATCGCGCTGATAACCGCTTCGGGCAGGGTGGTCTTGCCGTTCAGCGAGATCTTCGCGGAGCTGTTTTCCGGAAGCTTGCTCAGATGATTACCGATGTCGTTCCAGCTCATCGACTTGCCGTCCATCGCGGGAGTGCTCTCCGCCGTCTTGTCAGAGCCGGAGGAGGGTCTGCGGTTTCCGCCTGTGGAGCCGCCTGTAGAACCTCCGGTGGAACCACCTGTAGAACCTCCGGACTTCTTCTCGAACTTCGCCGTGATGGTCCAGTCAGCGAGCTGATCCATTGTTATAACACAGGTGCCGTCAGAACCGACCTTCAGCTCAGAGCCGTCATGCGCCGCAGATACGAACTTGTACCCGTCGTCGGGAACAAACTTGAGCGTCACCGTGTCGTTTGTCGCCAGTGTGTAGACGCTGGTGCCGTCTGCCAGGGTGTTAACGCCCCTGCCTCCGTCCAAAGTTCCGGAGAACTCCACCTTGCCGTGCTCCGGCTTGGGTATCCTGAGGGTCGCAACGTCGGTGTATGTGAACACGAACTTGTTTTCTGCTCCGCTGATCGTGGTAATCTTGTAGTTCCAGCCATTATCGTCCGCCGTGTACGGCTCTATAGGCGTGCCGTTGAAGTCAGCGCCGACAAGAAGCTTCCCTTCGTCGAACGGAACGGTTATCGTGTACTCCACGCCGAGGTAGCCCATACCGGATGGGTCTCTGTCGCCCTTTATTATGGGCTGAGGACCGTTGATCGAAATTGCGTTGAACTTGCACAGCTCGCGCACCGGAGCTGTTATCACAGTGTCTCCCTCAACAAAGAGGTAGTCCAGCTTATAGAGATTGATCCCTTGTTCTGAGCTGTAGCGGCTGTAGCGCGGCTCTTTTCCGCAGATGTCGCTTACGCCGTAATCCTCGGCGGAGATCGTTATTTCTATTGATCTGCCGTTCAGGAAGCTGGTCGGGAATTCATTTATTGCTCTGTCAAGGCTCCATGCCTTGTCGCTCACGTCGTCATAGGCGATAACGCTGTTGATCTTTCCCGCCTTCACGGCGCTGATAAGCTCGTCCGAGATACTCAGAGTGCTGTACTGCTTCTCGTCTGACTCGGAATACCAGATATACACGCCCTTGTCGCTTTCCAGAATGTTAGTATAGAGCGCGTCAACAGAGGGGCCTATCGGTTCGCAGTCCGTATCCGAATCCCCGTAAGCTACGTATGTCAGCTCGCAGTTTTTCGGCAGGAGGGACAGCTTGAACTCACACCCCTCCGGGATCAGGTAGTATACCCCGAAATCTTTAATATACTGGAATTCATCGCCGTTGCTGTTGATTTTAAGGGACATATCGACATGGTTCAGCAGGTCGTCCGCGTCATTAAGGCTTGGGTTGACTATTTCGAGCTTGTTGGTCTTTAACGATTCGCCGATAATTAAGTGAAGCCTCTTTGTCTCCCCGGTGCCGAATGCGTACTCTGTGTCAGAGAAGTCAATGTAAACGTTTGTATTCCAGTACTGATCCTTGTTCGGTACGGTGACGTTAAGGTACCAGATATTGTCAAGCCCGATAGATAAATCGATTTTGTAACCTTTTAACTGCAGCGACTCGGCGTTAACGAGGACCCATTTATATTCGTTGATGTTTGTGCTCATCAGGTCTGAGAGCTTTATCGAATAGGTCTTGCCGCCGAGGGTCTTGTAACTGCCGCTGTCGGTGTCGGACATCGCTTCCTCGTAAATATACTGACCGTAGTCCGCCGTCCAGAAGGCATTTGTGACGAGTTCCATGCGCGCGGAGTCGTCCGCGGGTCTCAGGTAGCTGGTTTTATTTTCGTAGCTTTCGCCAATTTTGATTTCGCTGTTGCCGCCGCCGTATGTAACGTTGCTGACATCAGCGATATTCGCAATATAGTTTCCATATCCGGAGATGGAAGCGAAATACGAGCCGGGGATATCAATGCTAACGCCCCTGCTTATATTGTAGGTACTGCACATTACTACGCTCTTTCCCTTCCATTCGTCGCCGGCGTAGAAATAGCAGTCCTGAAGCCTGAGGTTTTTTTTCGCTTCAATGGCATATTTATGGCTTTCATCAACGGATTCCGGGTCGGTTTTGAGGTTGAGGTTCTCGACTGTAACGTCTAATCCGGAGGATATTCCCGCACTGCCGAATGTCAGCGTGTGCCTGTCATTGTTTTCGCTCACGCCCTTAAGGGTGATTGATCCTTCGGAGTATATGCAGTTGACCTTGGATTCAAGCAGGACGTCGGCATGGAAAATCACGGTGCTGCCCGCCGGGAGCTTTATCGCGTAATTATCGGTGGTATAGAGATCAAAACCGTTCAGTATCTCGAGGGTATTGGGCTGAATATCGCCCTCGCCCTTTCCGTACCACTTCCAGTCCATGGCGTAAATATTCCAGCCGACATCGTCAGGACTAAACTGTTTTCTTGCGCCGCTCTCATCGTAATAATTCCAGTAGTTCGCCGTAGGGGTGAAATCCATGCCGTCTGAGTTTGACACCGCCGGCGCTGAGGCCGCTGCGTAAGCGGCACCTGGCTCCTCCGCCAGAGCCGGAACCGACATCAGCGGCACCATCGCCAGAAGCGCCGCGGCTCCCAGGAGCATTCCGCTCAGCCTGCCGCATTTGAATAATCTATGCTTCATTGTTTCCTCCTTGTGTGCCGGGCTTTTCGGCTTCCGCCGCGCCCGCTACTATATTTATAATAATTATACAACAATTACATTTCGCCGTCAAGCAAAACTTCCTGATTGTTTCAAAAAACTTCCTGATTGTACCGCTCCGCCCACGAAGCTCCCCGCAAAGGGAAATACCGCCGGGGCGGTGAAGTTCCCCGCCTGAGAAGCTCCGCGAACTACCAGAGCGGCGCGTAGTAGTCCTTCTCGGAGCTTTTCGGCGCTCCGTACATCTCGCGCAGTTCCCCGAGGATATCCTCGTTCAGAGCCGCGCTCCTGTCGTCGTCCCACAGCGGCGCGTTGTAGTCGCGCTTTGGCGTGGCGGGTTTCTGGGAAATCTCCCCGACCGCCCTGTACAGCGCCGAGCGCAGGTACGCTTTCAGGTTCCGTATATCGCTCTTGCCGGATATGTAGTCCGCAACGTGGCTCACCGCGCTGTAATCTATCCTGGAAAAAACAGAAGAAATTTCCTCTGCTGATAAAGTCCGTCCGTCAGTCGTAAGCGTGAAGGCTCCCGCCGTTCCCTCCGCCGTGACCTCTGCGGCAAGGTCGGCGAATCCGCTTCCGTACTTTCTGGAAAGCCCCGCGTGGTTTATCCTGGAGCGTGCCGCTTCCAGCTGCGCGCTGTCGGGTTTGATGTTCTCAGGTTTATTTTCTTTTGTTTTATTGTCTTTGGTTTTCTGTGAGGATTCCGCACTGCCTGCCGCCGTGATTCCCGACTGCCAGCTGTCGGATTTCCTTACTTCCTGCGGGGAGGTTTCACTGCGCACTGCCGGAGCGTTTTCTTCCGGGGACGGCTCGCAGACGCCGATTATTCCCTCCAGGAGCCGGGGGTCGTCCACGATGTAAAAGAACCGCCGCGCCGGGAGACCCTTCGCCGCGCACCGGATAAGTCCCGCGCTGACCAGCCGCTTCACGCACCGGGACTGCTGGCACTTCGTCAGCGACGTGGATTCCTCCATGTCGTCCACCGTGGAATAAAACCACCCGTCGGAGAGCTTTCCGTGCTGTTCGTACCAGGCGTGCTTCGCCAGCAGAGCCGCGTATATCACCGCCTCCGACAGCCCCAGCGCATGCGCCAGCCGGCGGTTCACCGATATCGTGTTGTCGTGGTTGAGAAGCTCAAATACTGTTTTCATGGCGTTTCCTCCTTTGTTTTACCTCCATTGTAGAGCCTCCCGGACTGCAATTTACTGCACAGTCATTTATCAATTTCTTCCCGGATATCACAAACCGCTTGACAAATCCCGCAGTTAGTGGTACAATATCAAGGTAGTCACAACTAACTGGTGCTTGTGTACGTTAGTTAGTTATAACTACCTCGCGGATATACTACACACGGCGAAAACATGCAGGTGCTGAGCCTGCCCGTAATTTGAATCCGCCGCCGGAGGCGGCACCGAAATTCCGAATTCCGAATTCTGAATTCCGAATTAATTAGAAAGAAGGCATGAATGCAGACCGAGATAATCTACGGCATACTTATCCCCTTCATCGGCACCACAGCCGGAGCCGCCTGCGTATTCTTCCTGCGCAGACAGCCGCACTTCCTGGTTCAGCGGAGCCTCACCGGATTCGCGGCGGGGGTCATGACGGCGGCCTCCGTATGGAGCCTGCTCATTCCCGCGATGGAGCAGTCCGAGGGGCTGGGGCGGCTCGGATTTGTTCCAGCGGCGGCGGGATTCCTGCTCGGAATACTGTTCCTGCTGTTCCTCGACTGCGTTATCCCGCACCAGCACATGAACTCCGACGCCCCGGAGGGCGGCCGCAGCTCCCTCAGCAAAAACACCATGCTCCTCCTCGCCGTGACCCTCCACAATATCCCCGAGGGAATGGCGGTCGGAGTGGTCTACGCCGGGCTTGCGAGCGGCGGAGCCAGCATCGCCGCCGCCTCCGCGCTGGCGCTCTCCCTCGGCATTGCTATCCAGAACTTCCCCGAGGGCGCCATAATCTCCCTGCCGCTGCGCTCCTCCGGAATGGGGAAGGGCAGGGCGTTCCTGCTGGGAACCCTCTCCGGCGCCGTGGAACCCCTCGCCGCCGTCCTGACCGTGCTGCTTTCCGGGCTGGTAGTCCCGGTGCTGCCGTACCTGCTGAGCTTCGCCGCCGGCGCCATGGTCTACGTCGTCGTTGAGGAGCTTATCCCCGAAATGTCCGGCGAGCCGCACTCCAACGTCGGCACAATCGCCTTCGCCGCCGGGTTCGTCGTCATGATGAGCCTCGACACCGCCCTCGGCTGACCTGACTCTATTGACAGCACGCCATTATCATGCTATAATATTAGTGGTGACTAACCAAGAGAAACTCACTCATGAACAAGGAAAACGGTAAACGCGCTCTTATAATTTCATTCGTCTGCGCGCCGGCGCACAGAGTAACCGTGCTCCGCACGGAGTTACCGCACTTCGTGCGGAGGTTTCGCCTGACGGCGACGAGGGCGCTGCCCTCGACTCGCAAGGGGGACGCGTTCTGTCGGTCAACCCCTCTGGCGCTTCGCGCCACCTCCCCCACTGGGGGAGACACCCCCTTGACTCCCGATTTGGGGTTGCAGTAAGCGGATTACTCGCTTCTAAATTATAATTTATAGTGTTCCACATCTCCGAATTAAACTAAATCTCTTCTTTTCACTCCATTTTTTGAAATAACGCTTGCAATTGCGTGCGCGATGATGTATAATTATAGATAGTTTTGAAAAAAGGAGAGTTACTCACCATGAAGAAATTTTTAGCGGCGGTTTCTGCGCTGCTGCTCACGCTGTGCATGTTCACGGGCTGCGCGGCGGAGCAGTCCTCGCAGCAGAGCTCCGTCACATGCGCGGACGACCTTGTCGGCAAGAAAATAGGCGTCCAGATCGGAACCACCGGCATGACCTACGCCGAGGGCGTGGAGGGCGCGACCGTCGAGAAGTACAACAAGGGCGCCGACGCCATCGAAGCGCTCAAGCAGGGAAAGATCGACGCGGTACTTATCGACGCTTCCCCCGCGAAGTACTTTGTAAGCAAAAACTCCGACATAGTTGCGCTTGACGATCCGTTCGCAGTCGAGGAATACGCCTGCGCGGTGAAGAAGGGCAACGACGAGCTGACCCAGCAGATCAACGACGCGCTCTCACAGCTCCGCGAAAACGGCACGCTGACCTTCATCGAGCAGAACTGGCTCGTTGACGCCGAGTACGGCAAGCACCCCTACGAAAGCCCCGAGGGCGTCACATACGACGGCAAGCTTGTCATGGCTACTAACGCCGAGTTTGCTCCGTATGAGTTCAAGGAAGAGGGCAAGATCGTCGGTTTCGACGTCGACATGATGACCGCCGTGTGCGACATTCTCGGCAAGGAGCTTGTCATCGACGATATGGCGTTCGATTCCATCATCGCCGCAGTGGATTCCGGCAAGGCTGACGTAGGCGTAGCCGGTATGACCGTCACTGAGGACCGTCTGAAGAACGTCAACTTCACCGACAGTTACACCGAGGCGAGCCAGGTCATCATTGTAAAGGGCATGTCCACCGACCTCACCGGCAAGACCATCGGCGTTCAGATGGGTACCACCGGCATGACCTACGCCGAGGGCGTAGAGGGCGCGACAGTCGAGAAGTACAACAAGGGCGCCGATGCCATCGAAGCGCTCAAGCAGGGAAAGGTCGACGTAGTGCTCATCGACTCCTCCCCGGCGAAGTACTTTGTAAGCAAGAACCCGGAGCTTTCCATCGCTCCGAAGCCGTTTGCAGTCGAGAAGTACGCCTGCGCGATAAAGAAGGGCAACGACGAGCTGACCCAGCAGATAAACGACGCGCTCTCACAGCTCCGCGAGAACGGCACGCTCAACCTCATCGAGCAGAACTGGCTGGTTGACGCCGAGTACGGCAAGCACCCCTACGAAAGCCCAGAGGGCATCACCTACAGCGGTAAGCTGGTAATGGCTACCAACGCTGAGTTCCCGCCCTACGAGCTGAAGGAAGAGGGCGAGATAGTCGGCTTCGACGTTGACATGATGAGAGCCGTATGCGATATCCTCGGCAAGGAGCTTGTCATTGACGATATGGCGTTCGATTCCGTTATTGCGGCGGTTGATTCCGGCAAGGCTGACGTAGGCGTAGCCGGCATGACCGTTACCGAAGACCGCCTGAAGAACGTCAACTTCTCCGACAGCTACACCGAGGCGAGCCAGGTCATCATTTACAAGAGCGGAAACGCTTCCTCCCAGAATTTCGTTGAAAAGCTCAAGAGCACCTTCCTTGACAAGGATCGCTGGGTATACCTGGTGCAGGGTCTCGGAAACACTCTGCTCATCACCGTTCTGGCGGTTGTTATAGGTATCGTGCTCGGATTCGTCATTGCGATAATCCGCTCCACTAACCAGCTCACTGGCAGGCTCAAGATACCGAATTTCATCTGCCGCATTTACCTGACGGTAGTCCGCGGTACGCCTATGGTCGTACAGCTTCTTATCATCTACTTTGTTGTGTTCAGCTCCGTGAACATCAGCAAGATACTGGTTGCGGTTATCGCGTTCGGTCTGAACTCTGCGGCTTACGTTGCTGAGATCGTCCGCTCCGGTATCATGTCCGTTGACCGCGGTCAGTTCGAGGCGGGATCTTCGCTGGGCTTCGGCTACACGAGGACGATGATCTCCATTATCCTCCCGCAGGCGATCAGGAATATCCTCCCCGCGCTCGGCAACGAGGCCATCGTGCTTCTGAAGGAGACCTCCGTTTCCGGCTACATAGCGCTGAACGACCTCACAAAGGGCGGCGATACTATCCGTTCGCAGACCTACGAGGCATTCCTGCCGCTGATCGCTGTGGCTCTCATCTATCTGCTGATGGTAGTGGGACTGTCCGCACTTGTTAACCGTCTGGAAAGGAGACTGTCGAATGATAAGCGTAAGTAATCTTAAAAAGAGCTTCGGCGACCTGGTCGTCCTTGACGGCATCACCGAGACCATCGAAAAGGGCGAGAAGGTAGTTGTTATCGGGCCGTCAGGCTCCGGTAAGAGTACGTTCCTGCGCTGCCTTAACCTCCTCGAGCAGCCCACAAGCGGCGTTATCGAGTTCGAGGGCAGGGACATCACCCACGCAAAGGGCAGGGAGCTGAACTCCGTCCGCATGAAGATGGGCATGGTGTTCCAGCATTTCAACCTGTTCCCGCACCTGACTATCCGCCGGAACATCACGATAGCTCCGGTGAAGAACAAGATAATGACCCAGGCTCAGGCGGACAAGCGCGCAGACGAGCTGCTCGCGATGGTAGGGCTTTCCGACAAGGCTGACGCGTACCCCGCGCAGCTCTCCGGCGGTCAGAAGCAGCGTATCGCGATAGCGCGCACGCTGGCGATGAACCCTGACGTTATCCTGTTCGACGAGCCTACATCTGCGCTTGACCCGGAGATGGTCGGCGAGGTGCTGGAGCTGATGAAGAAGCTCGCAGAGGGCGGCATGACTATGATAGTAGTCACCCACGAGATGGGCTTCGCAAGGGAAGTAGCAAGCCGCGTGCTGTTCATGGCAGACGGCAAAATCCAGGAGCAGGGAACTCCCCAGGAGATCTTCACAGACCCGAAGAACCCGCGCCTGCGCGACTTTCTCGCGAGAGTTCTGTAATCTTCAGGAATCGGAAATTACAAAAAAACGCATAGCAACGGCCCCTGATTCAGTAAATCGGGGGCTTGATTGTTTATACCAGAAGTGGTATAATAGATATGTTAAATAGTAATTGGATTTCCACAGCTAAAATAAATAATGCGCCTGCGGAAACGCAGGTTTTTTTGTGGAAAAGTTGAAAAAGGAAAACAAATGGAAGAGAGAAAACCCCTTATCCCGGTAAAAGAGCTTGCCAAACGGTACGCGCTGTTCATAATCAGCCTGTTTATTTCGGCGCTGGGAGTTGCCATCACGAAAAAGGGCGAGCTTGGGGTGTCGCCGATATCCTCCGTCGCAAACGTAATGAGCCTGAAATTCACGGCGCTGTCACTCGGAAACTGGCTGATAATCTGGAACTGCGTGCTCATTCTGGGGCAGATAGCGATCCTGCGGAAGCGATTTCAGTGGATACAGCTCATTCAGCTTCCGCTGTCGTTCCTGTTCGGGTGGTTCACGGATTTCGGCATGTGGATCTTCTCGTTCCTCAGACCGGATAACTACCTCGAACAGCTTGCACTCGTGCTCTGCGGGACCGTCGTGCTGGCGTTCGGAATTTCGCTTTCGGTGATCGCGAACGTGGTCATGAACTCGGGAGAAGCGTTCGTTAAGGCGGTTTCCGATACAGTGCATAAGGAGTTCGGCTCGGTGAAGGTCGTGTTTGATATATCCTGCATTATTGTCGCGGTGGTGCTGTCGCTGATATTCTTCGATTTCCACGTTATGGGGACCCGTGAGGGTACGATAATTGCGGCGGTGCTCACCGGATTCGTCGTCAAGTTCTGGAACAAGCTCGTGCGGAAGCCGCTCGAGAAGCTCCTCGTTAAGTGAATCTTTCCGCTGCGGCTGGGATTATCCCGAACCAGTGCGGCGTACTGAACAGCTCCTCTCCGAGGGGCTGTTTTTTATGCAGTAAGCTCCCGCGGAGTACTGCTGACATCTTCGGCTCGTACAGTCCCGCCTGCTCCGAACCGCACAGCCTCTGCCGCGCTGAATCTCCGGACAGTGTAACTATCTCGGAATAAACCTGGATAAATTCCGAAACACAATAAAAACACCCCCGGACGTAAGTCCGGGGGTGCGGTTAGTGTTTGTACTATCTGTCACTTATTGTTGATTACTTTCTCTTGCGGGAAGCTACAACAGCAGCGCCAGCCAGAGCAACTACGCCGGCAGCAACAGCTACGCCAGCAACGCCAGTCTCAGGGTTGCCCTTGTTAGCGTCAGCAGCGTTGTCAGCAGGAGCCTCAGCGGTAGCAGCCTCAGCGGTAGCAGCCTCAGTGATAGCTACCTCAGCGGTATCAACTTCAGCAGTCTCAACCTCAGCGGTCTCTACCTCGAAGGTCTCAACCTCAGCTGTGTCGATGGAAACCTCAACGGTCTCCTCAGCAGGAGCGGTTGTCTCCTCGGGAGCCTTGGTCTCCTCGGGAGCAGCAGTGGTCTCAGCGGGAGCTGTAGTCTCAGCAACAGCCTTTGTGATGTCCTCGCCCTTGGAGTTCAGAAGAGTGAAGTCAACGATCTCGAACTCATAAGCATCAGAATAGTTCTGGAGCCAGATCTGAGCATATGTATCAGTGGAAGCGAAGATAGGTGTATCCTGCATGTAAGTTACAGAGTACTCGCCTCTCTTATCGCCAGCCTTGAACTGATAGGGCTTGTCGTTTGCGGAAGAGCCTTCGATGCCCCAACCGTACTGCTTCCAGCCAGTGGACTGGGAGTTGAAGCCCATATCACCGGAGATCCATGCGCCCTCAGCAACTGCGGACTCGATAGCTCTCTTATCAACAGCCTTGATGTTCAGAGTGAAACCGCAAAGGTCGGAAATCTGATCATAGGATGTGAACATAGGAACATTAACATCATCAGACAGAAGGCATGCGAACATACCTGTGCTGTTGATGCTGCCCTTGAATGGAGATGCTGCGAATGATGTGATTGTGCTTGCTGCAGCAACTACGACAGCAGAAGCAGCAGCGATAACATTTCTTAACTTCATAAGAAAAAATCCTCCTAGATATTTTTGAGCGGATAGCAAACACTAAATCCTCCTTTATATTTTACAATAAACTTCAAAAAAAAGCAACTGTCATTTTAAACACAAATTACAGAAAAATTTAGTGAAAAGCAATAATATTTTTACCTTAATAATAAAATGCACCTTCGCATTCACGAAAGTGCATTTAGAATTACTTAATTGACTTAAAATCAGCCGTCTCTCCGGCAGGAAAGAGCCACTCCGGCAAGACCCAGCGCAGCCGCGCCTACCGCCGCCATGCTGAACGGAACGCCTGTGTTCGGGTTTCCGGGAGCTGTGGTGGTTCCGTTTGCACCGTTCGCCGCGTTGGTGCCGTTGGTTCCGGTCGCGCCCGCTGTGCCTGTTGTACCATTAGTACCGTTCGTGCCGTTGGTTGTTCCTGCGGCGGTGGTGCCGTTCGTGCCGCCTGCGGCTCCGTTTGTTCCTGCTTCGCCTGTTGTACCCGCCGCACCGTTCGCACCGTTTGCTGTTCCGGTCACGCCGTTTACGATATCCTCGCCTGCGTCCACTACGCCGTTTACGACGTCCTCGCCCGCGCGTACCACGCCGCCGACTACTCCGCCGTTAGCCGAAGCGCCGATGCTGAGCGCTCCCGCCGCCGCGAGGGCTGCTGCAAGACTTAAAAGCTTTCTCATATCAGTATCCCTTTCTTTATCGTATATCTTCAGGTATGCAGACCGGAAGCTGATGAAGCGCGAGGTGATCGAGAGCGTTTCCTCAGCTTCTGACTGCACAGAGTTATTATTTGCAGACTTGTCATCTTTATAAACGGGTATTTATTCCATTAAAGAGAGAGGGGAGAAAAAAATTTTCAAAAAATTTCTCAAACCCCTTGACATATCCTAAAAAATGTGCTATAATCCTATCAAGTTGATAGGTAATCTAGTGATTAGGAAAGATGCCTGTCGGAAATATATTGTAACAGAAAAGGAGAACAACCATGAGAGTTTATCAGACAATAACCGACCTCGTAGGACGCACCCCCCTTCTCGAAGTAACAAAGATCGAGGCTGAGGAGCAGACCGGAGCAAAGATCTTCGCAAAGCTGGAGCTTTTCAATCCGGCAGGAAGCGTAAAGGACAGAGTAGCGGTCGCAATGATCAACGACGCTGAGAAGCGCGGCGTGCTCAAGCCCGACAGCGTGATCATCGAGCCGACCAGCGGCAACACCGGTATCGGCCTTGCAGCAGTAGCCGCAGCAAGGAACTACCGCATAATCATCGTAATGCCCGAGACCATGAGCGTCGAGCGCCGCAACCTGATGAAGGCGTACGGCGCGGAGCTGGTGCTTACCGACGGCGCAAAGGGCATGAAGGGCGCCATCGAGAAGGCGAACGAGCTTGCCAAGGAGATCCCCGGCGGCTTCATTCCCTCGCAGTTCACCAACCCGGCTAACCCCTCTGCGCACGAGGCTTCCACAGGCCCCGAGATCTGGGAGGACACCGACGGTAAGGTAGACATCTTCGTTGCAGGCGTAGGCACCGGCGGAACCGTCAGCGGCGTGGGCAGATACCTCAAGTCCAAGAACCCCGGCGTTAAGGTCGTTGCAGTTGAGCCGAAGAGCTCCCCGGTTCTTTCCGAGGGCAAGTCCGGTCCGCACAAGATCCAGGGTATCGGCGCAGGCTTCGTTCCGGAGACCCTCGACACCAAGATCTACGACGAGATCATTCCTGTTGAGAACGAGGACGCTTTCGCTGCGGGCAGACGTATCGCACGCACCCAGGGCGTTCTGGTAGGTATTTCCTCCGGCGCGGCTATGTGGGCTGCTATCCAGCTTGCAAAGCGCCCCGAGAACAAGGGCAAGAACATCGTTGTCCTCCTCCCCGATACCGGCGAGAGATACCTCTCCACCGCTATGTTCGCTGAATAAGCTGTTTTCACAGGTTTCTTCCTCAATATATACCGCCCCGGAGAGTATTCGTTCCGGGGCGATTTTTTTCAGCTTACTGCTTGACTATTATAAATATATGGGGTATAATAAGTCCAGAAGCTGTTTTTACAGCACTGCGCGTATTATAACGCCTCTAAAATACAAATAGTTATGGCTGGAGGTCGTAAATTGTATAGTCTTATCAGGGTCGGCGAGGACACTTGGTACGCCCCGACCCCTACAAATATAGGAATTTTCCGTTATTCCGGGCGGGAGGTCTGCATGATAGACGCAGGCTCCCGGGACATAGCCGCGGGAGTTCTGGAGCAGGTAAGATCCCATGGCTGGGAGCTGAAAAAGCTGTTCCTGACGCACTCCCACGCCGACCACGTAGCCGGAGCCGCGTTCCTGCGGGAGCAGACCGGCTGCGAGGTCTGCGCGCCGGGGATTTCCGCGGCGGCGGTGGAGCACAGCTTCCTTATCCCAGTGACCCTCTACGGAGGAAGCACCACCCCGGAGATGTGCTCCAGGCTGCTGACCCCGCCCCCCTGCGCCTGCTCGGAGCTTTCCGGGGACGCGCTCCCGCCGGGGCTTGATTTTGAGCGCCTGGACGGCCACGACATGGCGCAGGCGGCGTTCCGCACCCGGGACGGCGTGTGGTTCACGGCGGACGCCGTAGTCAGCGCCGGAGACTTGCAGAAGCACCGTATCTCGTTCGTGTATTCGCAGGAGCAGCACCGTGAGTCCCTCGCGCGGCTCAGCGGGTACAGCGGGAAGCTGTTCATTCCCGCCCACGACGTTCCCTGCGAGGATATCGCGCCGCTGGTTCAGGAGAACCTCGCCGCTATGAACGAGGTCGCCGCCGACATCGAGGAGATGTGCGGAACTCCGCAGACCATCGACGACCTCATCGCAAAGTGTCTCGAAAAGTACCATATCCGGCTGTACCTCATGCAGTATCTTCTCGTGGGGCAGACCGTCCGCAGCTACGTCACCTGGCTGCTCAAAACCGGACGTATCGAGCCGGTCTATGAGGGGTCGCGGCTGCTTTTCAGCAGGAAACAGCGATTACAACCCGGATAATCACGCATTATTTTACTGATAGTAATTTTAATTCCAGACGAGCTGTCATGAAAGAATGCGTCCGGAATAACGCAAATGTTACACGATAAACGCATGAATGTGAAACAAGCTTACAACCCTAGGAAATATGGCTATAAAAAATAACAGGAGGTATACTATGCCAGACTACCACGACCCGAACCTCACCGCGCAGGAGCGCGCGGAAGCACTGACCGACACGCTGACAGTCCAGCAGCAGGCGGAGCAGCTCAAATACGACGCACCGGCGATCCCTTCCGCTGGACTTCCCGCCTACAACTGGTGGAACGAGGGGCTTCACGGAGTTGCCCGGGCGGGTACGGCGACGATGTTCCCGCAGGCGATAGGGCTTGCGGCGATGTTCGACCGGGAAATGCTCCGGAAGTGCGCGGATATAACCTCCACGGAGGCGCGCGCGAAGTACAATGCGGCGAGCCGCCGCGGCGACCGCGACATCTACAAGGGTCTGACCCTCTGGGCGCCCAACGTGAATATTTTCCGCGACCCGCGCTGGGGCAGGGGTCACGAGACCTACGGCGAGGACCCGTACCTCACCTCTGAGCTTGGCAAGGAGTATGTCCGGGGGTTCCAGGGCGACGGGAAGTATCTGAAAACCGCCGCCTGCGCGAAGCATTTCGCGGTGCACAGCGGCCCCGAGGCGGAGCGCCACACCTTCGACGCGCAGGTATCCCCGAAGGACATCGAGGAGACCTACCTCCCGGCGTTCCGCGCCCTGGTAAAGGACGCGCACGTTGAAAGCGTGATGGGCGCGTATAATCTCGTGAACGGCGAGCCTGCCTGCGCAAGCCCGTTCCTCATGGGGAAGCTGAAGGAATGGGGCTTCGACGGCTATTTCACCTCCGACTGCTGGGCTATCCGGGACTTCCACACCACCCACTGCATAACCGCCACCGCGCCGGAGTCCGCCGCCCTCGCGCTGAAGGCAGGCTGCGACATGAACTGCGGCAATACATACCTCCACGTGCTTGCGGCGCTCGAAAAGGGGCTGGTTTCCGAGGAGGATATCCGCCGCGCCTGCGTGCACGTAATGCGCACCAGAATACGTCTCGGTCAGCTTGACAAAACCGAATATGACGACATTCCGCTGACCGCCGTTTCAACGGAGGAAAGCAAGCAGCATTCCCTGGAGTGCGCGCTGCGCTCCGCCGTTCTGCTGGAAAATAACGGTATACTCCCGCTTTCGGACAAGCTCGGAACAATCGCGGTGATAGGTCCGAACGCCGACAGCCGCGAGGCGCTCACCGGGAACTACAACGGCACCGCCGACGAGTACGTGACATTCCTGGACGGCATAAGGGAGCGGTTTTCCGGCCGTATTCTGTACTCCCAGGGCTGCCACCTCTACAAGGACCGCACCCAGGGTCTCGCGCAGCCCGGCGACCTGTATTCCGAGGCGCTTGCCATGGCGGAGTGCGCCGACGTGGTCGTAGCCTGCGTAGGTCTTGACGCTACCCTCGAGGGCGAGGAGGGCGACACCGGCAACGAGTTCAGCTCAGGCGACAAGCCCGACCTGCGCCTGCCGGAGAGCCAGCGTATTCTCCTCCGGAAGCTGGAGGCGCTCGGCAAGCCGCTTGTTATCGTGCTTGCGGCGGGAAGCTCGGTCAACGTTGAGGTGAAGTGCGACGCGCTGCTGGATATGTGGTACCCGGGTCAGCTGGGCGGACGTGCGCTCGCGAATCTGCTTTTCGGCGACGTCTCCCCGAGCGGAAAGCTCCCGGTGACGTTCTACAGAACGGCTGACCTCCTGCCGGATATCCATGACTACAGCATGAAGGGCAGGACTTACCGCTACTGCACAGATGAGAATGTACTCTACCCGTTCGGGCATGGTCTGAGCTACGCGGACGTCCGCTGCGTGAATATGGAAATAGTCAGCGGCACGGACGTTGAAGTCGCGGTGGAGAACCGCAGCGATATCCCGGCTGAGGAGGTCGTGCAGGTCTACGTCAAGGGCTGCAATGAGGATTCCGTGCCGAACCGCTCGCTGTGCGGTTTCAAGCGGGTGAGACTGGATCCGCATGAGACTAAGACCGTGCGTATCCCGGTGCCCTCGGCGGCTTTTCAGACCGTTCTTTCCGACGGGTCGCGCGAGGTGCTTCCGGGCAGATTTACGCTGTTCGCGGGGATAGATACGGCTTCGGAGCTTCTTCAGCAGGATATATTCATCAACTAAAAATCGGGCGCAGCCGTATCTGACTGCGCCCTGATTTACTTTTCGAGGAGTACTGCCGCCTGCGCACCGATACCCGCTCCCGCAAGCCCCAGCCCCTCTTCAGTGGTGGCTTTTACGCTCACCTGCGAAATATCGCAGCCGAACGCCTCCGCGAGGCTCTCACGCATTGCGGGGATATGCTTTGCGAGCTTCGGGCGCTCCGCGATTATCGTCAGGTCGAGGTTGCCGAGCCGGAACCCCGCGCCCTCCATGCGGCGAATGACCTCCGCAAGCAGCTTCATGCTGTCCGCGCCCTTGTACTGCGGGTCGCTGTCCGGGAAAAGCTTCCCGATGTCGCCCATCGCGAGTGCGCCGAGTATCGCGTCCATCAGGGCGTGCACCGCGACATCCGCGTCCGAGTGACCGAGAAGTCCAAGTTCGCAGGGTACCTCCACACCGCACAAAATGAGCTTCCGCTCCGGAACCAGGCGGTGTACGTCGTAGCCTGTGCCAATTCTTACCATGTGAAATCACTCCTTTATATTAATGATAACGCACAGGCGCGCTTTTGTCAACAATGTGGATCAAAAAAGTGAAAAAAGCACTTGACAAGCCGGGATATATGTGGTATAATGGTGATACCTCGAATGGGGCTTATTTTTTTGTGTCTTTTTATAGATGCAGTTGAGCCGCCGTTTAAACCCGCAATCCCGCGGCCGAGGGAGGCAATAATGCCCGCAACGGGCAAGAAAATAGGAGGTGCCGAAAGTGAGAGTTAAAATTACACTGGCGTGTACAGAATGCAAACAGCGCAACTACAACACCATGAAGAACAAGAAGAACGATCCTGACAGACTTGAGATGAACAAGTACTGCCGCTTCTGCAAAAAGCATACTCTTCACAAGGAAACCAAGTAATCAGGAGGAGTCAGAATGGCAAACGAGATCGACGAGATTAAGAACGTTGGCAAAGACACTCCCGATGCTTCCGATGTGAAGGATAGCGCAGACTCCAAGAAGTCAAAGGATAAGGACAAGTCCAAAAAGGCTGCGTCCGCAAAGAAGCCCAAGAAGGGTATCGTAAAGTACTTCAAGGATTGCAAGGCTGAGTTCAAGAAGGTCGTATGGCCCACACCGAAGAGCACAACGAACAACACTATCGTTGTTATCGTCGTATGTCTGGTGGCTGGACTGTTCATCTTCGGTATCGACTCGCTTTTCGCATTCCTCAACAAAGTGATACTGGGCTGACAGGTTCAAGGGGGTAAACATGGCTGACACAGAGGCAAAATGGTATATACTTCACACATATTCCGGCTACGAAAACAAGGTCGCTAACGACATCATGAAGGTCGTTGAGAACAGAAATCTTCAGAACGTAATCGAGGAGGTCTACCTCCCCGTTGAAATGACCAAGCAGACCAAGGAAAACGGCAAAGAGGTCGAGGTCGAGGAAAAGCTGTTCCCGAGCTATGTGTTCGTCAAGATGATCATTACTAACGAGTCATGGTACATCTGCCGCAACACAAGAGGCGTTACCGGTTTCGTAGGTCCAGGGTCACAGCCTACTCCTCTGAGCGAAGAAGAGGTCAAGAACCTCGGTATTATTGAGAAGGAAACCTCGATTTCCTTCGACGCTGGCGACAGAGTCAGCATCAAGTCCGGCCCGCTTGAGGGCTTCGAGGGCGTCGTTAAGAGCATTGATCTCGAGCACAGCACCGCTGACGTCGATGTATCCATGTTCGGAAGATCCACCCCGGCTACACTTGAGCTTTCAGCTATCGCCAAGATCTGACGCTTACGCGCAGACAAACTTCAAGTTTTTTATGGAGGATAAAAAATCATGGCACAGAAGGTTACAGGATTTATAAAGTTACAGATCCCTGCCGGTAAAGCAACACCTGCGCCCCCTGTTGGTCCTGCACTGGGTCAGCACGGCGTTAATATCATGGCATTCACCAAGGAGTTCAACGAGCGCACAAAGGATAAGGCAGGTCTCATAATCCCTGTTGTTATCACCGTTTACGCTGACAAGAGCTTCTCTTTCATTACAAAGACCCCTCCCGCAAGCGTACTCATCAAGAAGGCTTGCAAGATCGAGAGCGGTTCCGGCGTTCCCAACAAGACCAAGGTCGCAAAGATCACTAAGGCTCAGCTCCAGGAGATCGCTGAGACCAAGATGCCCGACCTGAACGCAGCTAACATCGACACAGCTATGTCTATGATCGCTGGTACTGCACGTTCCATGGGCGTAGAGGTCGTTGACTGATAACACCCCCGTACTACTAAAACACTAAATTCAGTGGGAGGATCTATTCCGCTTGACCACAAGGAGGATTTTTTAATGAAACACGGAAAGAAGTATGTAGAAAGCACCAAGCTCGTTGAGTCCGCTAAGGTTTACGAGTCCGCTGAAGCTTTCGATTTAGTATGCAAGACCGCTAAGGCTAAGTTCGACGAGACTGTTGAGCTGCACGTTCGTCTGGGCGTTGACTCCCGCCACGCTGACCAGCAGGTCAGAGGCGCAGTTGTACTGCCCAACGGTACCGGTAAGAAGGTACGCACCCTGGTATTCTGCAAGGCTGACAAGGAGCAGGCTGCCAAGGACGCTGGCGCAGATTACATCGCTGACAACGACACCGTTGCTAAGATCAACGGCGGCTGGATGGACTTCGAAGTTGTTATCGCAACTCCCGATATGATGGGCGTTGTTGGTAGACTCGGTAAGGTCCTCGGTCCGAGAGGCCTCATGCCTAACCCCAAGGCTGGTACTGTTACCCCTGACGTAGCTAAGGCTGTTCAGGAAGCTAAGGCTGGTAAGATCGAGTATCGTCTTGACAAGGCTAACATCATTCACTGCCCCATCGGCAAGGCGTCTTTCGGCGCAGAGAAGCTCGAGCAGAACTTCAACGCACTGATGGAGGCTGTTGCTAAGGCTAAGCCTGCCGCAGCAAAGGGTCAGTATATCAAGAGCTGCACAGTTTCTTCCACAATGGGTCCTGGCGTTAAGGTCAACACCATCAAGTTCGGTGTTTAATTGCTGGGTTTGAAGAAATGATCTAGACCGTCCGTCCGGTTGACAGGTCAGGATTTCCTGACGGGTCGCCGGAGGGCGGTTTTCGTTTTACTTAAATACCTAATATTACTTTTTAATTACATCGGAGGATCATATGGAGATAACAAAATCGCTGATCAGTGCTGCGACTGCCATTATTATGCTGCTGACCGGCTGCGCTACTAAGCCGGAACAGTCCGGCTCACCCGCAGAGGGCGGCGACACCAACATCACGGAGGAAACCACCATGGAACTTACACAGAAAACTTTCGCAGCGGACGAGCAGCATGTAAAGCTCATCGGAAGAACAGGCGAGGCGGAGGGTATCCGCTGGCTGGCGCTTTCCGCGAGCGGAGTTGAGTTCACGTTCACCGGGACCAGCGCGTCGTTCACGATAGTCGGCGACAACATGATAACTAACGCCGAGAAGCAGCCGAGATACGCGGTTTACATCAACGGCGAACAGACCATGGATAACCTCGTAGATTCCGCAGAGGCTACGGTCACGGTTTTCACCGCCGACGAGGCGCAGGAGACCACCGTAAAGCTGCTGAAGCTCTCCGAGGCTCAGGAATCCACCATGGGTATCAAGGATATCAGCATTACCTCCGTCGGCGAAGCTAAGCCCACCGCCGAGAAGGAACTCAAGATCGAGTTCATTGGCGACTCCATCACCTGCGGCTACGGCGTTGACGACGAGGACCGCGACCATCACTTCAAGTGTTCCACCGAGGACGCTACGAAGGCGTACGCGTTCAAGACCGCCCAGGCGCTGGACGCTGACTACAGCCTGGTATCCTACAGCGGCAACGGAATAATTTCCGGCTACACTAACGACGGCAAGAAGGTAGAGAGCCAGCAGGTTCCGCCGGTCTACACCAAGTTCGCGAAGAGCTGGGGCAACTACAACGGCATATTCAACGTTTCAGACCTCGACTGGGATTTCAGCAAGTTCCAGCCGGATTTCGTGGTTATAAACCTCGGAACCAACGACGCAAGCTACACCAAGGGCGACAAGGAGAAGGTGCTCGAGTACGCCGACGCATACGCGGAGTTCCTCAAGGTTGTACGCGAGAAGAACCCGAACGCGCACATCATCTGTTCCCTCGGCGTGATGGGCGCTGACCTGATGGTAGGCGTGAAGAAGGCGGCTGAGAAGTACACCGAGGAGACCGGCGACACCAACATATCCACCTTCCAGTTCAAGACCCAGGACGGCAACGCCAACGGCTACGCCGCAGACTGGCACCCCACCGCAAAGACCCACGACATCGCAGCGGCTGAACTGACCGAATACATCAAGTCGCTGATGTAAATTAAGAATTAGGAATTATGATGTCCCGCTGCGCGGGACGAGATTAAAATAGCAGATTCAAAACAAAAGGCAAAGCAGACTTAAAACTGCTTTGCCTTTTTCGTTTATTTGAAATCACCGCGCGAAGCGCGCTCATTAATTCCGAATTCCGAATTAATAATTCCGAATTAAAAATATCAGGCGCCCCTGGGGAGCGCCTGATATTTAAAATCAATTCTTGCTCTTGATGTACTCGTCCATAGCCTTAGCCGCAGTCTTGCCTGCGCCCATTGCCAGGATTACAGTAGCAGCGCCTGTTACAGCGTCGCCGCCTGCGAATACGCCCTCGCGGGAGGTCTGACCGTTCTCGTCTGCGATGAAGCAGCCGTGCTTGTTGGTGTCCAGTCCCTTGGTGGTATTTCTTATGAGCGGGTTCGGGGAAGTACCGATGGACATTACAACGCAGTCAACATCGAGTACGAACTCGCTGTCCGGCTTCTCGACCGGTCTGCGGCGGCCGGAAGCGTCAGGCTCGCCAAGCTCCATCTCAACGCACTTCATGCCGGTTACGAACTTGTGCTCGTTGCCCAGTATCTCAACGGGGTTGTTGAGGGTCTTGAAGATGATGCCCTCCTCCATTGCGTGCTCTACTTCTTCCTTACGTGCGGGCATTTCTTCCAGACCGCGGCGGTATACTATGTATACGTTCTCGGCGCCCAGACGCTTAGCGCAGCGCGCCGCGTCCATTGCAACGTTGCCGCCGCCGACAACCGCTACGCTGGTGTTCTTCTTGATAGGAGTGTCGCTCTCAGGCTTGTATGCCTTCATGAGGTTAACTCTGGTGAGGAACTCGTTAGCGGAGTAAACGCCCTTGAAGTTCTCGCCGGGGATATTCATGAATCTCGGCAGACCTGCGCCGGAACCGATGAATATAGCCTCGAAGCCCTGCTCGAACAGCTCGTCGACTTCGATGGTGCGTCCTACAACGACGTTGGTGTTTACCTTAACGCCCATAGCTACGAGGTTGTCAACCTCGTGCTGAACGATGGACTTCGGCAGTCTGAACTCGGGGATACCGTAAACGAGAACGCCGCCTGCGAGGTGGAGCGCTTCGAAAACAGTAACGTCATAGCCGAGCTTAGCGAGGTCGCCCGCGCATGTCAGACCGGAAGGACCTGCGCCGATGATAGCTACCTTGTGTCCGTTCGGAGCGGGAACAGCGGGAGTCTCTGTTGCGTGCGCATTGTGCCAGTCGGCAACGAATCTCTCAAGACGGCCGATAGCTACCGGCTCGCCCTTGATGCCGCGTACGCACTTGCTCTCGCACTGGGTCTCCTGGGGACATACGCGTCCGCAGACAGCCGGCAGCGAGCTGGACTGGTGGATAACCTGATAAGCGCCTTCAAAATCGCGCTCCTTAATCTTTGCGATGAATTCCGGAATGTTGATGGAAACCGGGCATCCGCTCTGGCAGGGCTTCTTGGGACAGTGCAGGCAGCGGTTTGCCTCGTCGACAGCCTGCTCCTCGGTGTAGCCGAGAGCTACTTCCTTGAAGTTCTTGTTGCGGACGTTCGGGTCCTGAACGGGCATTTCGTTCTTCTTAAGGCTCATGTTAGGCATCTTACTTTACCTCCTTTTTGTAGAGGTTGCAGACCTCTTCGCGCTTTCTGGTCTCGAATTCCTTGTACATCGTACCGCGCTCCATAGCCTCGTCGAAGTCAACAAGGTGGCCGTCGAAGTCGGGACCGTCAACACAGGCGAACTTAGTCTCGCCGCCTACGGTCAGACGACATCCGCCGCACATGCCGGTGCCATCGATCATTATGGGGTTCATGGAAACTACGGTCTTTATGCCGTACTCCTTGGTGAGCTTACATACGAACTTCATCATTACCAGCGGGCCGATAGCGATTACTTCGTCGTACTGGTTTCCTGCCTTGATGAGCTCCTCAAGCGCGTTGGTAACGAGACCCTTCTCGCCGTGGCTGCCGTCGTCGGTCATCAGCTTCATTACGTCGGAAGCCGCCTTGAATTCGTCCTCGAGGATAACGAGATCCTTGTTTCTGAAGCCTACGATGCTGTGGACCTCAGCGCCCAGGTGGTGGAGCTTCTTTGCGATGGGGTATGCGATAGCGCAGCCTACGCCGCCGCCTACTACAGCGACCTTCTTCAGACCTTCAGTGTGGCTCGGAACGCCGAGGGGTCCTACGAAGTCGTGAATGAACTCGCCCTCTTCGAGGTGGTTCAGCTTTTCAGTCGTAGCGCCCACGATCTGGAAGATGATCGTGATAGTGCCCTTTTCTCTGTCAAAGTCCGCGATAGTCAGCGGGATTCTCTCTCCCTCTGCGTCAACTCTGAGGATTATGAACTGTCCCGGTTCAGCCTTCTTGGCGATCATCGGAGCGTCAACTTCCATAAGAGTAACTGTGGGGTTGAGGATTTTCTTGGTAAGAATCTTGTACATTCTCCTGTGTCCTCCTGAATAATTTGGCGGCTGCGCCCGGAAGTGGGCATGTCCGTCTATACGATACCATTATACCATGTTTAAGGTGTGTTTTGCAAGGGTTAATTATGTCAAGTGAGGGGATTTGTGCATTATCACGATTTAGTTTGTGCATTTCGACAAATATCTGAATAACCCGCCGCACTTTTGAAATAAGTCCGCGAACCGGACGCCAAAATTCCGAATTCTGAATTCCGAATTAAATTCAGTATCGCGGGCTGAATCCGTTCCTGTGGCAATATGCTTCCCAGGAAACACTTAACAAGCCAGCATTTGAAATAAGTCCGCGAAGCGGACACCAAAATTCCGAATTCCGAATTCTGAATTCCGAATTAAACTCAGTATCGCGGGCTGAATCCGTTCCTGTGGCAATATGCTTCCCCGGAAACACATAACATTCCAGCATTTGAAATAACTCCGCGAACCGGACAACAAAATTCCGAATTCTGAATTCCGAATTAAACTCAGTATTGCCGGCTGAATTTTGTCTTGTAGTAATATATCCCCCAGAACAGCCCGAACAGACCGCCCATGATATGACCGAACTGTGAAACGGCGTCCGGTGTGAAGGCGCTGACTATCTCGCGGCCGAGGTAGATAGCGGCGACAAGCAGCAGCGAGAGCGGTATCTCGCCCTTCTTTACGTTGGTGAAGGCGCTGAGAATTATCATCATGAATACGATGCCGCTTGCGCCGATGACGCCGGTGTCGAAGAATATGCAGTTGATGATACCGCTGGCGATACCGGTCACGAGTATCATGAACGCGAGGTTCCCGCTGCCGTACTTTTCCTCGACCACGGGGCCTACCAGGAGCATGAGCAGCATGTTGCTCGCGTAGTGCTCCCAGCCGGAGTGCCCGAAGAAGTATGTAATGCAGCGCACGTAGGTCATGGGGTCGAGCAGGGAAGGGTGCCCGTAGCACACCATGACGTACTTGTTGAGCCAGCCTCCGGTGAGCGCGTTCACCGCCACCAGCACGAGGCATACCGCCGCGTAGGTCAGCACCACGGGGCAGTTGTAGGATATCTTGAACTTAGGTTTATTTGCAGGCATTTTGACCTCCTGGATAATTTACGGAAACTGTGTCAAAAACGGCGCAGCTTTTCTGAACGAACGTGCTATAATAAGGTCAGAAAGGGGCGATGAAATCATGAGGCTGCTGTATATACTTTTCATGCCGATACTGATCCTTCTTGACTGCGCCAAAAAAATGAAATAACAGTACCCCTGCGGCTCACGGGCATGCAGGGGTGCTTTGTTTTATCTGCGCCTTCCGCCGCCTCCGCCGCTGCGGTGACCTCCGCCTCCGCTGTGGCGGCTTCCGCCGGAGGAGCTGCTGCTTATCCGGTGGGACGTCGTGTATTCACGCACGAATACGTCGCCGCGCTGAGTGAACCGCGTCAGGCTGCCGTCCATGTATCTTCGCGCGGACACCGGGGCGCGCTTTTTGTACTTTGCCGCCTGGGAATTCGCTACGCATACCGCGATTATCAGCGCGACGATCACGCCGCCGACGTGCCCGATGTTAATGTCCACCTTCGATGGGACGGAATCGTGCGAACGCAGGTACGCGCAGTAGTTCGTGACCGCCGCGTAGTAGTTGTCGCCGCCGGAGCTGTCCAGACCGTCGTATACCGCGTCGAATATGCTGTCTATCCTGGGTTGGTACATGTCGTAGGCGCGGTCGGTGCAGTATATCTGATCGACCTTTCCGCTTCCCGCCTGCACCAGCATGAGCACGATGGAATCGCTGTACTCGCCGAAGCTGCGGTTGTGGAACTCCTTGGCGTAGGAGCGCTCCGAAAGCCCGTCAAGGCTGGCGTTTCCGAGGATAACCCCGACATTCGCGTGTATCTCCCGGGCGGTGCTGTCCAGGAGATCGAGAAGCTCCTGCGCCTGTTCGCCGCTGAGGGCGTCCTGGTGATCCTCAAGCGCGCCGAAATAGCCGTAGTCCTCCTCGGCGGAGCACTCCGCGCCGAGCGCCCCGGACATGACGAAGATCACAGCGCAGACGAGCACGGGGAGCATTCTTTTGATAAGCTTAAGCAAAAAGTACACCCCCTAACAGACCCAGCAGCACGCCGAGCACGATGAACAGCCCCGCGCCGAACAGAAATTTTTTCAGTCCGCTCACCGGGAGTATCCCGAAATTGCAGCCGGTCTGACCGTTCATCACGAACGGGTAATCCCTGCCCTTGTATGTATAGTTGAGGAACCACACCGGAAGCAGTCCGTAAACCGTCTGCTGCTTTGTGAAGCTGATATTCCGGCGCTTCTCCGCGATGGCGCTGTAGCCGTTCATATCCGAGCGGAGGAGATCGGCCGCAGCGTCCGAAATGCGCTTGTCGATGACCGGCGCGGCCTCCTGGACGGTGACGTCGTACTTTTCAGCTCCGCAGCCGGAGAGGTAGCTCATCGAAAACGGCTTGATACCCGTGTAGTCGAACGGCTCTATGCTTTCCATCAGGCTGTCGTCGATACGCTTCGAGCCGTCGCAGGGGACTCTTACGAACGTCATTTCCGCGCGGCGGGTGACATTGAATATCTTGGTGTTGGTGAACCGCGTGTCGCCTACCCGCCAGGAATGCACCTTGTGACCCTCGGCTTCCATGAATGCGTCCACCGTGCCGCTGTTCAGCCAGTAGGGGACGTACAGCGGGGTGATGTTCTGTATCTGGGCTTCGCTGGCGAATCCCTTCGGAAGCAGGAACTTCCCCTTGCAGTACTCTTTGAACGCGGTCTCCGCCTGTTCGCGGGTTCTGGTGAAGGGGATTATCAGGTTAGGTCTGAACTCGCCGGAGAGCCGCCCGGTCAGTATGACCGGAGTGTGGCAGAAGTGGCAGCGCGTCGAGGCGGTCAGGCTGTCGCAGATGACTCCCGCGCCGCAGTTCGGGCAGGTGTAGAGCGCGGAGGCTCCCGCGAACTCCTCCGCCTGCCGGTTGGATTCGTCCTGAGCGGCTTCCTGCTCGGCTTCGAGGTTCTCCTGCGAAAGCTCGAAGCCCTCGTTCTCGGCGAACCGTTTCTTGATGTCCTCCTCGGTGAATTCGCTGTCGCAGAACAGGCACTTGAACTTCCCGAGGGCGTTGTTGTATTCCAGCGCCGCGCTGCAGTTCGGGCACTGGTAGGTGACGGTCTTTATCTCCATGTATGCTCCTTATGAGTTTACTGATATCGAGCCGAGGGTCTCGCCGATGCTGCCGTTTATCACGATGTCGGCTTCGTCGTCCGCGGAGGTCGGCGACTTGTTTATTACCGCCAGCCGCCTGCCGTTGAAGAACCTTATCAGCCCTGCCGCAGGCTGCACCGCGAGGGAGGTCCCGCCGATAATCAGCAAGTCGGCGTCGGATATCGCGTTTATCGCCGCATTGATGTCGGATTCGTTGAGCGGTTCCTCGTAGAGCACTACGTCGGGCTTGACGATACCGCCGCAGGAGCAGCGGGGAACTCCGTCGGCGGAGGCGATGAACTCCAGCCCGTAGGACTTCCCGCACTTCATGCAGTGATTGCGCCGAACCGAGCCGTGCAGCTCTATGACGTTTTTGCTGCCCGCGTCGGAGTGCAGTCCGTCGATGTTCTGGGTCACGACTGCGGATAGCTTCCCGGCGCGCTCCAGCTCCGCGAGCTTGAGATGAGCAGCATTCGGCTTCGCCGCGGGGTATATCATGCGGTCGCGGTAGAACCGGAAGAACTCCTCCGGGTCAGCCATGAAAAAGCTGTGGGAGATTATCTGCTCCGGCGGGTACTTGTATTTCATGTTGTATAGTCCGTCCTGCGAGCGGAAGTCCGGTATGCCGCTTTCGGTGGAAACTCCGGCGCCGCCGAAGAACACTATTTTTTCGCTCTCGTCGATTATTGACTGTAAGTCCATGATGTTACCTCCTGAGTGCTTGAATGATAAAGCGGGCTGTTTCCCCAGGCGCTTCGGAGTTTATCTCATGTCCGGCGCCTCTTATGACCGTTAGCCGTGCCTGCGGGAGGATACTTTCCAGTTCCCGCGCGGCGCTGATGTTGGCTTTGTCGCGCTCTCCGCAGGCTATTGACACGGGACATTCTATCCTGCCGAGCGACGGCGTGAAGTCCAGACGCGCCATGTCTCCGGTGAGGGATATCATCTGCTTTTTGGTAAGCCCGGAGCCTGCGAACGACTTCTCCGGCATGAGCCGGAAAACCGCGCCCTGGAATCTGAGCAGAGCCTTCGGCATACGGAACTGAGGAGCCGCAAGCGCCAGTCCCCGCACCGAGCCGGGACGGTCGATGGCGTAATTCAGCGCCAGAACCGCGCCCAGCGACAGCCCGCACAGGAACAGCGGCTGACCCAGTTCGTCCAGATATCGGCTGAATCCGGAGTATAGTTCGCCGTAGCTTCCGCCGCCGATGAATGCGGACAGCTCCGGGCACAGCACGTCTTCCTGCGGGAGAAGTTCTGCGGTTTTGTTCCACGCTCCGGCGGTCTGCCCCAGGCCGTGTATCAGGATAGTTTTCACTGTGCCGCCCTCCCTGTTATTTATCCTGATTCAAAGTATATCACAAATTGCACAATATTTCAATATATGCGGGTTATTAAATTTAACTCCGCCGGAGGAAAAATCCTATTGACAAATCAGGCGAAGTAGTATATAATAACTAGTAACGAATATTCAGCGAAATTCTATGGCTTTTAAGGCGGCACCGTGATGCCGGCAAGGTTGTTTGAGTTCGTATGGGGAGTGCTGCACCGAAAAGGGGGCAGTGCATTTTGTACACACATCACAGCCTGCCGTATATCCGGCGGGCTTTTTCATTCTGGCAGAAAGGTAGTGATATCCGTGTGTACCGTAGACGGGCTTGTGCAGAAAGCTGAAATAATGGACGAAAGCTCGATGGCGAGGGCAGTCACCCGTATTTCGTTTGAGATGATCGAACGCAATAAGGGCACTGACAGTCTTTGCCTTATCGGGCTTTTTTCGCGCGGGGCGGTCCTCGCAAAGCGCATAGCCGCGCGTATCGCCGAGATAGACGGCGGCGAGATACCGGTGGGTCTGCTGGATATCACTCCGTTCCGGGACGACAAGCCCAGGGGAGGCTGCCCGGACAACAGCGAGATACCATTCGACATCACCGACAAGCGCGTTGTGATAGTCGACGACGTTATCTTCACCGGGCGCACCGCGAGAGCCGCGATAGACGGCATAATGTCCCGGGGACGTCCGATGCTGATACAGCTTGCAGCGCTGGTGGACAGGGGACACAGGGAGCTTCCGATACGCGCTGACTACATCGGGAAGAACCTGCCGACCTCCCGGGAAGAAACGGTCAAGGTGCTCGTAAGGGAGCTCGACGGCTGCGATAAAGTCGTGATCTACACTCAATGTCCCGCGGAATAACGGGAATCCGAATCATAAAGAAAACACAAGGAGGGCAGAATGGACTTATTACTGAAAAACGGCTATGTGGTTGACAGCGCCAGCGGCTTCGAGGGAAAGGCGGATATCCTTATCCACGATAACCGGATACGCGAGGTCGGGGAGGACATCTCCGCGCCGGAGGCTCAGACGGTGGACTGCGCCGGGCTGACGGTTATCCCGGGAATATGCGATATGCACGTGCATTTCCGCGACCCCGGACAGACCCACAAGGAAGATATCATCACCGGCGGAAATGCGGCGGCGGCGGGCGGCGTGACTGCGGTAGCGTGCATGCCGAACACCAACCCCACTATAGACAATGCAGAAACGGTACATTACATTCTTGAAAAGGCGAAGGAAGCGAAGACCCGCGTCTATCCGGTCGGGAGCATTACCAAGGGACTGGGCGGCTCTGAAATGTGCGACTTTGAGGAACTTCACAAGGCGGGCTGCGTGGCGGTCTCCGACGACGGCAGACCCGTAAAGAACGCCCGCATAATGGCTGAGGCTATGGTGAAGGCTCACTACGCGGGAATGAAGGTCATCTCCCACTGCGAGGATCTCGACATCGTGAACGGCGGCATAATGAACTACGGCGAGGTATCGAAGGAACTCGGCGTGAAGGGTATCCACCGCCTGAGCGAGGATATAATAACAGAGCGCGAGATAACGCTTGCCGCAGACCTGGAAGTGCCTATTCACATTGCGCACGTTTCCACCGCGCAGAGCATGCAGAACATACGCACCGCGGCGAGATTCGGCACGATGGTGACCTGCGAGACTGCTCCGCATTATTTCATGCTGACCGACGAGCTGCTCCGCAGCCGCGACGCGGACTACAGAATGAACCCTCCGCTGCGCACGGCGGCTGACGTCCAGGCGATAACCGAGGGCGTTATAGACGGCACCATCGACTGCATAATCACCGACCACGCGCCCCACGCGCCGGAGGAAAAGGCGGATTTTGAGAAGGCTCCGAACGGCGTTGTCGGTCTGGAGACCTCCCTTGCGGCAACGCTCACCGCGCTGTACCACACCGGGAAGATATCGCTTCAGCGCTTAGTTACGCTGATGTGCGTGAACCCGAGGCGGATACTCTCGATACCCGGCGGCTCACTGAGACCCGGCGATATCGCGGATATATGTATTTTCGACCCGAACGAGGAGTGGGTAGTCGACCCGGCGAAGCTTCACTCGAAGTCGAAGAACACCTGCTTCAAGGGAATGACCCTCAAGGGCAGGGTAAAATATACAGTACTGGACGGAAAAATAGTTTATACCGACGGCATAGACTGAGATAGAAAGGAAGAAACACATGTCACTCGACAGACTCATCGAAAAGATCGAAAAGACCCAGAACCCCTCCGTTGCAGGGCTTGACCCCAAGCTCGCATATGTTCCGGAGTACATCAAGGAGAAGTGCTTCGAGAAGTACGGCGAGACCCTCAAGGGCGCTGCGAAGGCTCTGTTGGAATTCAACAAGGGGCTTATCGACGCGCTGTACGATATCGTCCCCGCAGTGAAGCCGCAGGCGGCTTATTATGAGATGTACGGTCCGGCGGGCGTCAAGGCTCTCTACAAGACCCAGGAGTACGCGCGCAGCAAGGGTATGTACGTCATCACCGACGGCAAGCGCAACGACATCGGCACCACGATGGAGGCATACGCGGCGGCTCATCTGGGCAAAGTACAGGTAGGCAGCCAGACCTACGAGCCGTTCCTCGGCGACGCGCTGACTGTAAACGGCTACCTCGGCAGCGACGGCATAAAGCCGCTTCTCGCTACCTGCCGCGACAACGACAAGGGTATTTTCGTGCTTGTAAAGACCTCCAACCCCAGTTCCGGCGAGCTCCAGGACAAGAAGATAGACGGCATGACCATCTATGAAACCATGGGCCACATGTGCGAGAAGTGGGGCGAGGATCTTCCCGGCGTTTACGGCTACTCCGGCGTAGGCGCGGTAGTCGGCGCTACATACCCCGAGCAGCTCAGATACCTCCGCGACGTGCTTCCCACCACATTCTTCCTTATCCCGGGCTACGGCGCTCAGGGCGCAGGCGCGAAGGACATCGCAGGTGCATTCGATAAGAACGGCCTCGGCGGTATCGTCAACAGCTCCAGAGGCATCATGTGTGCTTACCAGAAGGAAAAGTGCGACGAGCATGACTACGCAGAGGCTGCACGCCGCGAAGCTATCCGCATGAGAAACGAGATCATGGGGATAGTGGGGAAGATCGTAATTAATAAGTGATCCGGAAGGTTAGCTGAAACAGCAGTTACAATTCGGAATGCGGAATTTCGGTCGCCGCTGGCGCGGCGGTTATCCGATTGTATCGGATTTAAGGCAACACCGCACAAAGACCATTTATTGGATTTTGTGCATGTCTTGCTTGCATCTTTTCCGTCATATTGCACAATTCGTCCTTGCAAGGCGACAGCCTTGCCGCGTCCTCGTTGTACAATCTGACGAAAAATCTGACTGCGCAATACACGCACAATCTTTGTGCGGTATTGCCTTAAATAACGTCCTGCGAAGCAGGACACCATAATTCCGAATTCATAATTCCGAATTCCGAATTTAAATTCATCATTCCGTGTAACAATCAGATATATAAATCAATTACATGTACGCGCATGCGCATGGAGGAGAAGAAATGATATTCGAGAACAAAAAGAAAGCGACGCTAATTCTCGCGGACGGCACTGAGTTCGAGGGCAGGGCGTTCGGCGCGGACGGCTCCGTTGTGGGCGAGATAGTATTCACCACCGCGATGGTGGGCTATCAGGAGACCCTCACCGACCCGAGCTACTGCGGCCAGATAGTCACCCAGACTTTCCCGCTCATCGGCAACTACGGCGTTAACTCCGTAGACCCCGAGTCCAACGGGAGCGTTGTCAGCGGCTACATCGTGAGAGAGCAGTGCGAGGATCCGTCGAACTTCCGCTGCGAGGGCGACCTTGACAGCTACCTGAAGAAGTACAACATCATCGGTATCTACGACATCGACACCCGCCACCTCACAAAGATCATCCGCGAGAGCGGCGTAATGAACGGCGCGATCGTCCACGGCGACTTCGACAAGGAAGCGCTTCTTGCGCAGATACGCGCGTATAATGTCGGAAAGGTAGTTCCGAAGGTAAGCGTAAAGGCGAAGGAGTACTACCCGGCTGAGAACGCGAAGTTCAACGTTGTGCTGATGGACTACGGCTACAAGTTCAATATCCGCCGTGAGCTGGTAAGGCGCGGCTGCAACGTCACCGTAATGCCGTGGAACTCCACCGCGGACGAGATAAAGGCGCTGAACCCCGACGGCATAATGCTTTCCAACGGCCCCGGCGACCCCGCCGACAACACCGAAGCTATCCAGACCCTCCGCGAGCTTATCCCGGCTCAGATACCCACGTTCGGCATCTGCCTCGGACATCAGCTCCTTGCGCTGGCAAACGGCGCCAAGACCGAGAAGCTGAAGTACGGTCACCGCGGCGGCAACCAGCCTGTAAAGGATCTCGCGCTTGACAGAACATTCATCACCTCCCAGAACCACGGCTATGCGGTCGTAAGCGGCAGCGTTCCCGCCGAGGCAGGCGAGGTAAGCCACGTTAACGGCAACGACGGCACCTGCGAGGGCGTTCGTTATCATAACGCGCCTGCGTTCACGGTGCAGTTCCACCCGGAGGCATGCGGCGGCCCGAAGGACACCGCGTACCTGTTCGACGAGTTTATTGAGCTGATGGAGGGTAAAAAGTCATGCCGTTAAGAAGTGATATCAAGAAAGTACTGGTTATAGGCTCCGGCCCTATCGTTATCGGTCAGGCTGCGGAGTTCGACTACGCAGGCACACAGGCGTGCCGCGCGCTCAAGCAGGAGGGTCTGGAGGTAGTTCTGATAAACTCCAACCCGGCTACCATCATGACGGACAAGCACATGGCGGACAAGATCTACATCGAGCCGCTGACCCTTGACGTCGTAAAGAGAGTAATCGAGATCGAGAAGCCGGACAGCGTGCTCTCGAACCTCGGCGGACAGACCGGTCTGACCCTCTCAATGGAGCTTGCGGAGTGCGGATTCCTGGCTGAGCATAACGTAAAGCTGCTCGGCTCCAACCCTGAAACTATCCACAAGGCGGAGGACAGGCAGGCGTTCAAGGACACAATGGAGAAGATAGGTCAGCCCTGCATTCCTTCAAAGGTCGTTGAGACCGTCGAGGACGCTATGGACTTCGCCGAGGTCATTCACTATCCGGTAATCGTCAGACCTGCGTTCACGCTGGGCGGCACCGGCGGCGGTATCGCGCAGACCCCCGAGGAGCTCCACGAGATAGCCACCAACGGACTTCGCCTTTCGCCTATCACACAGATTCTGGTCGAGAAGTGCATCTCCGGCTGGAAGGAAATTGAGTTCGAGGTAATGCGCGACAGCAAGGGCAACGTAATTACAGTCTGCTCCATGGAGAACTTCGACCCGGTCGGCGTTCACACCGGCGACTCCATCGTTGTGGCTCCCTGCGTGACCCTCGCCGATAAGGAATATCAGATGCTGCGTACTGCGGCTATCAACATCATTCAGGAACTGAAAGTCGAGGGCGGCTGCAACTGCCAGTTCGCGCTCAAGCCCGACAGCTTCGACTACGCCGTAATCGAGGTAAACCCGAGAGTTTCCCGTTCCTCCGCGCTGGCTTCCAAGGCTACCGGATATCCTATCGCGAAGGTCGCTGCGCGTATCGCCGTAGGCTACACGCTGGACGAGATAGTAAATCAGGTCACAGGCAAGACCTACGCGTGCTTTGAGCCTGCGCTCGACTACCTGGTAGTAAAGTTCCCGAAGTGGCCGTTCGACAAGTTCGTTTACGCGAAAAAGACCCTTGGCACCCAGATGAAGGCGACCGGCGAGATAATGGCTATCGCGCCCAGCTTCGAGGCCGGCATGATGAAGGCGGTGCGCTCCATCGAGCTTGGCATGGACACCATGACCAAGGAGGATTTCGTAAAGCTCACCGACGAGGAAGTGCTCAAGAAGCTGGAGGACATCGACGTCGACCGTTCGTTCTGCGTATTCGAGGCGCTCAAGCGCGGCATTTCCGTTGACGTTATCCACGACATCACGAAGATAGACAAGTGGTTCATCAGCAAGCTGAACAACCTCGTTCAGCTCGAGAAGTGGCTGGCTGAGGGCGAGCTGACCCAGGAAAAGTACGACATGGCGAAGAAGTACTGCTACCTCGACAGCACCATCGAGCGCATTTCCGGTCAGAAGATAAAGGAGCGCCGCCTTGCAGTCTACAAGATGGTAGATACCTGCGCGGCTGAGTTCTCCGCAAGCACTCCGTACTTCTACAACACCTTCGACCGCGAGAATGAAGCGGCTGAGTTCATCGAGCAGCACCCCACCGACAAGAAGAAGGTAATCGTATTCGGTTCCGGTCCTATCAGAATCGGTCAGGGCATCGAGTTCGACTACTGCTCGGTACACTGCGTATGGACGCTGAAAGAAGAGGGCTGCGAAGCGATAATCTGCAACAACAACCCCGAGACCGTTTCCACCGACTTCGACACCGGCGACAGACTGTATTTCGACCCGCTGACCAAGGAGGACGTTGAAGCCCTCATCGCCACCGAGAAGCCCTACGGCGTGGTAGTTCAGTTCGGAGGTCAGACTGCCATCAAGCTTATAAAGCACCTCACCGCCCTCGGCGTGCGCATTCTGGGAACCTCCGCGGCCGACGTTGACGCGGCGGAGGACAGAGAGCTGTTCGACGAGCTGCTCGAGAAGTGCAGCATTCCGCGCCCGAAGGGAAGCACCGTGTTCACCACCGAGGAAGCGCTCAAGACTGCGAACGAACTCGGTTATCCGGTACTGCTCCGTCCGTCCTACGTTCTCGGCGGTCAGAACATGATAATCGCGCACTGTGACAGCGACGTCACCGAGTACATGACGATAATCACCAGCCACAAGCTGGAGAACCCCGTGCTCATCGACAAGTACATGATGGGCACCGAGGTCGAGGTAGACGCCATCTGCGACGGCGAGGACTTCCTCATACCGGGAATAATGGAGCACATCGAGCGCGCAGGCATCCACTCCGGCGACTCCATCTCCATCTACCCCGCGCAGACCCTCACCGAGCACATCAAGCGCGTCATCATCGACTACACTGAGAAGCTCGCTAAGGCGCTGCACGTTGTAGGTCTGGTAAATATCCAGTACGTCGTTTATAACCACGAGGTATTCGTTATCGAGGTCAACCCGCGTTCCTCCAGAACCGTGCCGTACATCAGCAAGGTAACGGGCGTTAACATGGTCGACATCGCGACCAAGATAATCCTCGGCGCAAAGCTCAAGGACATGGGCTACAAGAGCGGTCTGTACCCCGTCGGCGACTACATCGCGGTCAAGGTGCCGGTATTCAGCTTTGAGAAGCTCAACGACGTTGACAACCAGCTTGGTCCGGAGATGAAGTCCACCGGCGAGTGCCTCGGTATCGCAAAGACATTCAGCGAGGCTCTGCTCAAGGGACTTATCGCGGCGGGCTATAAGCTCCACCACGAGGGCGGCGTGCTCATTTCCGTAAAGGACGGCGACAAGAACGAGATAATCGAGATCGCAAGCCGGTTCGAGCAGCTCGGATTCAAGATCTACGCCACCAGCGGAACCGCTTCCGTGCTGAACCGCAACATGATTGCTGCGAGCCACGCCTACAGAATAGGCAAGGGCGACCCGGACGTTATCCAGCTTCTGGAGAGCGGCAAGATACAGTACGTTATCTCCACCTCCGAGACCGGCAGACAGCCCTCCCGCGACAGCGTAAAGATGCGCCGCAAGGCTGTTGAGCGCTCCATCGCGTGCCTTACTGCGATAGACACAGCCAACGCGCTCCTCGATTGCCTTGAAATGCACAAGACAGTCAACGACGTGGAGCTTGTGGATATCACCAAAATCTGAGAATACTAACGGCAATATCGCTCCGTTACCAGCGTCTGGCTCCGGGGCGGTATTGCCTGAGTTTCATTCTGAGCGTTATTCAGTTCTGAATTAAATTCCCCCGGCGAAAGGAACCATTATGAAAATAGGCAAGTACCCCGTAAAGCACTCCTACAAGATACCCCGCATAATCGCCGATGTTTTCTCCGTCGGACTGGCGGTGTTCATCTGCTCCGTTGAGATAATGTTCATGACGGTGTACGACGATACGCTGAAAACCTATATCGGCGGGGAAGCGCTGGAAAAGCTGATGCAGGCGGACAGCTCCCTCGGCTGGAAGCACTGGCTGACGCTGATATTCCCGGCGGCGGTGCTCGCGGTGTTTGCCGTTTATATCGTCCTCGTGCTGAAAAGCCACAGGCTGAAGGGCTTCAACGTCACCAAGCGAAACGCCCAGAAGCTCTACGACATGTACGCGCTCTGCGCTTCGCTGTGCAAGATACCCGCGCTCATGTTCATCAGCGAAATGATGATGATAACCCACAACAACATGCTGATGGCTGACGAGGGATGGTTCACATTACAGCTTGTGCTTGACCTGCTGATAATCGCGATACTGATATGCCTTTTCCGCCATCTTATGCAGAAAATGACCGAACCGGAGGTACATGAGGAAAGCACAGCAGTCCGCATGACCGCGGTCGTGAAGGAGGAACCCGCGGTTCCTTCCGAAGCGCCGGAAACCAACGACACCACCGAAAGGAGCTAACATGAGCTACTACTGCGACAAGTACCCGATAATCGAGAAAAAAAGCATCTCGCGGGATACCTTCTCCATCACCATCTACGCCCCGGAAGCCGCGAAAGCCGCGCACGCCGGTCAGTTTGCCAACATCTCCGCGCCGGGGTTCACCCTGCGCCGCCCCATATCCATCTGCGAGTTCAGCCGTTCCAGGGGAACGCTGAGATTCGTTTTCGAGGTACGCGGCAAGGGCACCGAGGCTATCTCCCGCCTGAACGTCGGCGATAATCTCGACGTACTCGGCCCGCTCGGAAACGGCTTCGCGATACCGGACAGCGCCCGCAGGGCAGTTCTGGTCGGCGGCGGTATCGGAGTACCTCCCATGCTGGGGCTTGCTAAGAAGCTCGGCGACCGCGCTACCGCTATCCTGGGCTTCCGCGACTACAGCCGCATTATCCTCGCCGATGAGTTCGAGAAGTACGGCGCGGCGACCGCGATATGCACCGACGACGGCTCCGTAGGCTACAACGGCATGGTGACGGGTCCGCTGGAGAGCACCCTGAAAAACACCGGCGCGGACATCGTATGCGCATGCGGCCCCATGCCTATGCTCAACGCCATCGCGAAGATATGCGCGCAGTATGAAGTTCCCTGCAAGGTGTCCCTGGAACAGAGAATGGGCTGCGGCGTGGGCGCGTGCGTGGTCTGCTCCTGCCTGACCGTCCGCAACGGTCAGGAGCATTACGCAAGGGTCTGCAAGGACGGTCCCGTATTTGACGCAAAGGAGGTAAAGTTCAATGGCTGATCTTTCCGTAAAAATCGCGGGGGTAGAGTTCCCGAACCCGGTGATCGCCGCTTCCGGAACCTACGGCAACGGCGAGTGCTTCACCGACCTGTACCCGCTGTCCAGGCTCGGCGGTATCTCCTGCAAGGGAATGACCATCGTGCCGAAGATGGGAAACGTTCCTCCGAGAATAGCTGAGACTCCCTCCGGCATACTGAATTCCGTGGGACTTCAGAACATCGGCGTTCACGGCTTCATCGAGTATTACCTCCCGACCCTCAAGGAGGAGGGCAACGTCATCATCGCGAACGTTGCGGGCGCCACAATCGACGACTACATCGCGGCGGCGGAGGCGCTTGATGTAACGAACGTCGACATGATAGAGCTTAACATCTCCTGCCCGAACGTCAAGGCGGGCGGCGCGACATGGGGCGTCACCTGCGAGGGCGCGGCGTCCGTCACGAAGGCGGTCAGGGCCGCAACGAGCAAGCCGCTTATCGTGAAGCTGACCCCGAACGTAACGAACATCACCGAGATAGCGAAGGCGGTCGAGGCGGAGGGCGCGGACAGCATCTCGATGATAAACACGCTCCTCGGAATGCGCATAGATATCCGCACAAAGCGCCCGATACTCCACAACAATGTCGGCGGACTTTCCGGCCCGGCGATATTCCCGGTGGCAGTCCGCATGGTATGGCAGTGCTACAACGCGGTGAAGATCCCGATAATCGGCATGGGCGGTATCTCCACCTGGGAGGACGCAGTCGAGATGATGATGGCAGGCGCGTCCGCGATACAGATGGGCACGGCGATATTCACCGACCCGTGGTCGCCGATAAAGGTCATCGAGGGTCTGAACGACTACATGGACAAGAACGGCATAAAGGATCTTTCCGAGATAGTCGGCCAGGTCAAGCCATGGGACTGATTTTAAATTCGGAATTCGGAATGCGGAATTCGGAATTAATGTGTCCGCTTCGCGGACGATTTCAAATCAGCAGCAATTGAATTCTGTTTCAACAAATGCTATAATCTAATTTTTCAATCCGTCCCGCGAAGCGGGACACCGAAATTCCGAATTCCTAATTCCGAATTCCGAATTTTCTTTTCCCCCCCTCTTGATTAGGAGAACGATGTATGAAAATAATGGCAGTAGACTACGGCGACAGCCGTACCGGGCTTGCGATGTGCGACAAGGGCGAGGTGCTCGCCTCTCCGCTGTACACCATCAACATGAAGGACTTCGACAGGTGCCTTGAAATGACCGCCGAGGCGGCGCGTGAAAACAAGGCGGAGCTTATCGTAGTCGGCAACCCGATAAATATGAACGGCACCGAGGGCCCCCGCTCCGAGAAGTGCAGGCTGTTCGCTGACCGCTTAAAGGAGCTTGTCGGCGTGGACGTGCGCATGTGGGACGAGCGTTCCTCCACCGTTACGGCGATAGGCTTCATGAACGACGTCAACAAGCGCGGAAAGAAGCGCAAAGAGGTGCTGGATTCCGCGGCGGCTGCGGTCATTCTCGAGAGCTACCTCGCCTGGAGGAAAAATCACCCCGGCGAGGTCTGAGATATGTGTGTATTCCGTGAAAATGCTTGACATTCCGGCGCATTAGAGGTAAAATATAATAGGGTGCAGTATGTATTCCTGCACCCTATTATATTTTTTACATTAATTCGGAATTAAGAATTCGGAATTCGGAATTTCGGTGCTGCTTCGCAGCTATTTAATATTTGATATTTTTTACTCTGAAAGGACTAACATACAATGACGAATTTCCAGACAGCGCAGATATTCAGCGACAACATGGTGCTCCAGTTCCAGAAGCCCGTAAGCGTATTCGGCACCGGCACTGACGGCACAAAGATAACCGTAAGCATTTCCGGCATGGAGGCGGCGACCAACAGCACGGTCGTCCACAACGGGAGATGGCTGGTAATGCTCCCGCCGCAGCCCGCGCAGGACAGCGTGGAGCTGACGGTCTCCGACGGCTCCGAGAGCCGCACGTTCACAAACGTGGCGGTAGGCGCGGTGTGGCTCGCGGGAGGCCAGAGCAACATGGAGCTGGAGCTCCGCAGCTGCTCCACCGGAAAGGACAGCCTTGAAAACGACGATACCCCCAACGTCCGTTTCTACTACACGATGAAGAAGACCATCGCGGACGACAGCTTCTTCGAGAGCGAGAAGCAGATGGTCTGGAACGATTTCTCCAACAAGGAGAGCGCGCAGTACTGGAGCGCAGTGGGCTACTACTTCGCAAAGGAGCTTTCCGAGAGGCTCGGCATGACGGTAGGAATTATCGGCTGCAACTGGGGCGGTTCCTCCGCGAGCGCATGGATGAAGCGCGAGTACGCCGACGGCGAGACCGCGGTGTACTTCGAGGACTACGACAGCGCCACCGCCGGGAAGTCCGAGCAGCAGCTCAAGCAGGATTACCTCGATTATCAGGCGTACCACAATGAATGGGAGCGCAAGAGCGCGGAATACTACAGTAACACCCTGAACCCCACCTGGGACGGCTGCCTTGCCTACTGCGGCGAGAACAAGTACCCCGGTCCGGCATCACCGCTGAACCCGATGTCCCCGGGAGTGCTCCACAAGAGCATGATAGAGCGTATCGCGCCCTACACGATGACCGGCGTTATCTGGTACCAGGGCGAGAGCGACGACCATCGTCCGGGAATGTACTACAAGCTGCTCAGCCAGATGATACGCAACTGGCGCGACGACTGGAACGACGACGAGCTGTTCTTCGTTATCGGGCAGCTTCCCATGCACCGCTGGGAGGCCGACCCGGATTTCAAGAACTGGTGCACTATACGCGAGGCTCAGGCTAAGACCGCACGCACTACCGCGGGAACAGCCCTTGCAGTCCTGACCGACTGCGGCGAGTTCAGCGAGATACACCCCAAGGACAAAAAGACCCCGGCTCACAGATTCTGCCTTGCGGCGCTCAACGGCTGCTATCAGGTGCAGTTCGTTGACGGCGAGGAGGGGCAGGAGGGCGGATTCTCCACCTTCAACCCCGAGGCTTACGAGGTATGCTGGAACTCCGGCAGCGTGGACGTGTTCGTTTCCACCGGGCTTTGCCTTGAGGTGAAGGACGACGCCGAGGAGATAAGCGGCTTCGAGCTGATGTCCGCCGACGGCGAGTGGCACGCTGCAAAGGCTGTCCTCTCCGATAAGGAGCTGTGGAACGCCGGCAAGGGCACTGAAATAATCAGCGTCACCGGAACTGCCGACCCGCGCGGAGTGCGCTACCTCTGGACAAACTACACCGACGATATCCCGCTGAGGGACGGCGAAAACGGAGTTCCGCTGCCGCCGTTCATTTTCACAAAGCCCGCATATCAGGGCTGATACAGGAGCTGATACTATGGAAAAGGAAAAGATAGACAGAATAAACCACCTCGCGCGCAAGCACCGCGCGGAGGGTCTCACCGAGGAGGAAAAGGCGGAGCAGCAGGCGCTCCGCGACGAGTACCGCGAGGGCTTCAAGAAGGGACTCGCGCAGCACCTCGACCGCGTGTACTACAAAATGCCGGACGGCAGCCTTGTCAAGGCAGTGCAGGGCGAGGTAAAAATGCCCGAAAAGAAAACGGAGGACAAGAAATGATAGCGTTAGTTACAGGCGCAAGCTCCGGAATAGGCAGAGACATCGCACGCTCCCTTGCCAAGCACGGAATAAACGTAATAATCACAGCGCGCCGCCGCGACCGCCTCGAGGAGCTGAAAAAGGAGCTCACCGAGACCTACGGCGTGAAGGTGCACATAATCACGGCTGATATCTCCGACATGGCTCAGTGCCGGGAGCTGCACCGACGCGTGAAGAAGTACAGCATCGACATTTTCGTAAACAACGCGGGCTTAGGCGTTTTCGGCGACCTTACCGACACCGACCTCGACCGCGAATTAGCCGAGCTTGACGTGAACGTTAAGGCGTTCCACACGCTGTTCAAGCTGTTCCTCCAGGATTTCAGGAAGCGCGATTACGGCTATATTCTGAACACCGCCAGCAGCGCGGGATTCTTCCCGGGGCCGCATTTTTCGTCCTACTACGCGAGCAAGGCGTACGTTGTCCGCATGACTCAGGCGGTTCACGAGGAGCTGCGCGCGGCGCGCAGCCATGTTTCGGTCTCCATGCTCTGCCCGGGGCCGGTCAACACCGAGTTCATGGACAAGGCGCGGGTCGATTTCACGATGCCGCCGCAGTCCAGCGAGTTCGTTGCGGAGTATGCCGTAAGGCAGATGTTCGCGGGGCAGCTCACTATAGTTCCGTCGCCGGTGATGAAGGCGGGGATAATCCTCGGCAGGCTGGTTCCGGACTGCATTCTTGCTCATTTCGCAGGGCTTATCCAGAGCCGCCGGGAAAGGCTCTGATATGCCGTCAGTAACAGAAATAACCGTGCGCTACGCCGAAACCGACTGCATGGGAGTCACCCACCACGCGGTGTACCCCGTGTGGTTCGAGGTAGCCCGCACCGACTACATCAAAAACGCCGCCGTGAGCTACGCCGAGATGGAGCGCCGCGGCGTGATGATACCCGTGACCGGGATATCCTGCAAGTACCGCCAGCCGTCGCGCTACGACGATACGCTGGAGATAACCACCTACGTCACGAGGTTCAGTCCGGCAAGGGTGGAGTTCCGCTATGAGTGCCGCCGCAAGGGCAGCCCGGAGATACTTACCGAGGGCACCAGCGCGCACGCATTCGTGGACGCCGAGACGTTCCGGCCGCTGAACTTCAGGAAGGCTCTGCCGGATATCTACGAAAAGCTTGAAAAGGAAGCGGAGAAGGATCTCGCGCTCTGCGCGACGTAATTAAGGAGGAAGCCATGTTCAGACAGCTAATTGCGGGAGCTGCGGCGGCGGTCATCGCGCTTACCGGCGTGAAGTCTGGTCAGTACAGCCCCGATGAATTCTGCCATGCTGAGGGCAGCGTAATAGTCAGCCCCGCTGGTGAGACCACCGTGCTCCGGGGAATGGGGTTCGGCAACGATATGTGGGTGAGTTCCCTAGCGGATATCGGGCTTCATCATAACGAGGACAGTTTCCGGGAGATGTCGGAGCTGGGGTTCAATTCGGTGAGGTTCCTGCTGAACTACCACTGGTTAGAGGACGACGAAAACCCGTATGTCTACAAGCAGGAGGGCTTTGATTACATCGACCGGAGCATAGCCTGGGCGAAGAAATACAACATCGGTCTGGTGCTGAACATGCACTGTCCGCAGGGCGGCTACCAGTCCCAGGGGAACGGCGCGGCGCTCTGGACAGACCCGGAGAATCAGCGCAGACTTGTGAAGCTCTGGGGCGAGATAGCGCGAAGATACGCCGACGAGCCGGCGATACAGGGCTATGGTCTGATAAACGAGCCGGTGGTCCCGGAGTTTGGCTCGGCGGCGGAAACGGTGGGGCAGTGCCAGCGGCTCATGCAGCGGTGTACCGACGAGATCCGGAGATACGACCGGAATCACATTGTTTTCGTGGAGCATGTCGCGGCGGTGAAGGATATGTCCACCGGTGAAAACCTCTGGAACAAGTACCCGATCGATGAACTGTGGTTCCTGATCGACGACGACAACGCGGTCTACGAGGCACATTTCTACACGCCCGCAGTGTTCACGCACCAGTCGGCGGGGGACAGCGTTGAATACCCAAAGCCGTGCTACGTTGACAACTACCTTGAATACTGGGTAGGCTGCATGAGCGCCCGGCAGACTTCGCAGGATACCTATTACGAGAGCGACTGTTTCACAGCGGGGGAGGACTACAACATATACGCGCCGGTGCTGCATTCCTCAAAGCTGGGGAGCGGGACCGCGCTGTTTGACGACGTGACGGTCACTGAATACGCCCCGGACGGTACTTCCGGCGTTGTCTGGCACAACGACTTTTCCGACGGCAGCCAGAAGCCGGAGAACGCCTGGAGCAGCGACGGCACCGGAAGCTGGTCGATGAGCGAGGGCTATCTGAAGATATCCGGCGGCACGGACGATTACGTGCTGACGTTCGACAAGCTGAAGCTGCGCGAGGGCTGCAAATATAAGATAAGCGGCCACATGCAGACTGTCGGAGCGCCCTCCGGCGGCTTCGCGGATATCCGCGCGGACTTCAGCCTTGCGGAGAACGTCTATGAAAGCGGCCGAGAATACGTTTTCGCGGAGCTGTCCGAAATAGTCAGGTTCGGGAAGGAAAACAACGTTCCGATATACTTCGGGGAATTCGGCGCGGACGCTGAGAGCTTTAAAAACGGCCTCGGCGGCGAGCGCTGGGTCGCGGACGTGATGGACTTCTGCAATGAGAACGGAATCTCCTACAGCTACCACGCCTATCACGAGCCGATGTTCGGATTCTACCCCGAGGACACCGTAAAGTACCCGCAGCACCGTAACGAAGCGCTCGCGAAGGTATTCGCAGACAAAAACAGAAACGGATAATTACTTATGAAGCGATTTATCATACTCGGCGGAGTTGTTCTGCTGGGAGCAGTATCGGCGCTGATGTACACGCTCTTTCCTCCGGTGGAGACGCAGCTCAATGCCGATATGGCAGAAGACGGGGAGGTCTCCGTCACCGAGACGGAGCGGAACGCCGTCCAGAGCGGCAGTGTGAGATTCTCGCTGCCCTCCGGATTCTATTCCGAGAACATCTCGCTGGAGCTTTCAGCGGACAGCGGCACGGTGTATTTCACCACCGACGGCTCCGACCCGGTTCCCGGGGAGTCCGAGCTTTACACGCAGCCCATCGAGATAAACGCCACGCCGGAGGTCAGGGCAACCACGGTGAAGGCGCTGTCGGTGCTGTCCGACGGGACGAAGGGCGACATCTGCACGGTGAGCTACGTTGTCGGGCAGGACGTCGCGGAGCGGTTCGACAGCAATACGCTGGTGTTCGTGCTGAGCACCGACCCGTATAACCTCTACGACTACGAATACGGCATAGCGGTGCCTGGAAAGATCTACGACGACTACGTAAAGGAGCACCCCGGCGAGGAGATACCCTACAACGCACCGGGCAACTACTACATGTCCGGCAGGGAGGCGGAGCGCCCCATCTACGTCGAGGTGTTCGAAAGCGACGGCACCAAGGTGATAGACCAGGCGGCGGGGGTAAGGCTCTCCGGAGGCTATTCCAGGGTTCCCGACCAGAAGTCGCTGAGGCTCATCGCCCGCAAGAGCTACGACCCGGACAACGGCAAGTTCAAATATGCGTTCTTTGAGGGCGCGCAGACCGCCGACGGAGTTCCGGTGTCGGAGTTCGACCGCATAGTGCTCCGCAACGGCGCCAACGACCGCGAGTTCGCAGGCGTCCGGGACGAGCTTTCCCAGAAGCTGGCGCAGGATTACGGCTACCCGGTGACGCAGCACTGCACTCCGGCGGCGGTGTTCCTAAACGGCGAGTACTATGGGTACTCCTGGGTGCACGAGAACTACAACGATGACTACCTCGCGACGTATTTCGGCGGGAACAAGGATAACTACGAGATAGTAAGCAACATCGAGGAAGCGGACGAGGGCAGCGAGCGCGCTCTGGAGGATTACGGAAAGCTCTACGCCTACTACGACCGCGACCTGACCGACGACAGCACCTTTGCGGAGTACTGCGGGCTTGTCGACATCGACAACCTCATGCAGTACTATTGCATGCAGGTGTTCATCGCAAACAAGGACTGGCCGGGTAACAACTACAAGGCGTTCCGGTACTACCCGTCGGAGGGCGAGGAGATAACCTCGGAGTTCCAGGACGGGCGCTGGCGGTTCATGTTCTTTGACGCGGAGTACGCCTGGAGCCTCTACGGCGACCGTCCGAACGCCGACACCCTCCGCGATCTGCTGAGTGGGACCCACATGAGCGGCGAGAGCAAGGCTCTGATAGCGCTTCTGGCGCGGGAGGACATGCGCGAGAAGTTCGCGGCTACGATGTCCGACCTTACGGCGAACGCCTTTGAAAAGAACCACATACTGGAGACCCTGGACGAACTGTGCGCGATGAGCGACAGCGAGCAGTTCTATGCGCTGGACAAGGGGATAACCTCCGAATGGGCGAACCGCGAGACCTTCGCGAACAGCCGCCAGCAGATACGCGACTTCGCGGATATCAGGGAGTACGTGGTGTTCCGTAATATGTACAAGCTGTTCGAGTGGGAGAAAAACACCTACACCGTATCCGTCACGGGGGCGGGCGGGGCGGTCACGACGCTGAACACCCAGAAAAGGAACGGCCGCGGGATACTCAGCGCGGAGTACAACTGCAAATGCACAGTCCCGCTGAAGGCGGAGATCGCCGACGGCTGGGAGTTCGTGAGCTGGGAGATAAACGGCGTGACCTATGATACGCCGGAGGTGGAGCTAAACGCCCGGACGGCGGGCACCGACGGCAGGATAATCGCGAAGCTGAACACGAAGCTAAGCGAGACCACGGACGCGCCGCTTCAGATAAAGGAGATAAGCACCGCGAAGAAGGCGGGTTACATAGTGCTGTACAATCCTAACAGCACGGAGGTCTCCACGGCGGGGCTGTACCTCACCGACAAGCCGGAGAAATTAGACCGCTGGGAGATACCCGCGCGGAGCGTTCCGGCGTACGGCGAGCTGCTGATAGTCACGGACAACAACAAGACCGAATCGGCACTGCACCAGTTACAGGCGAATTTCAGCCTGAAAAAGGGCGAGACCCTGATACTGTCCGATAAGGGCGGGAATATTCTGGCGGAGGTCCCGGTACCCGATATCCCGGAGGGCAGCGTATATGCGTTCCAGGATTACGGTCAGTACCGCGCCGTGCCGTCGGCGGATTAAAGCGGAGGTATTGAAATGGACGAGAAAAAGCGCAGGCGTCTTATGAGGGTATTCCGGGTGATCGCAGTCATACTTGCGGCGGCGATGATACTCGGCATAATCTTTCAGTACGCTATATGAAAAACGGCGGGGAATCCGCTGAAATAAACAGCAGGAAAGGATCATCATGGGTTTATTCTACAACAACAACGAAGCAGGCTCCGGCGTAGCCAAGAGAGGCAGGCAGAAAAAGCCGTTTTTCCGGTTCTGGGAGATGTTCGCGAACAAGTTCTGGACGTTCTTCAAGATCAATCTGATCTACGTTCTGTTCTGCCTTCCGATAGTAACCTTCGGCCCGGCGACTGCGGCGATGACCGCGCTGATGCGTAATATCTACCTTGAGAAGCCGCAGTTCGTGTTCCACGATTTCTGGCAGGCGTTCAAGAAGAATTTCAAGCAGTCCTTCGTGATAGGGTTAATGGACATCTGGTTCATTGTTATGGCGGTGTTCAGCTTCTTCTTCTTCACCTCCAACATGAACGACACCGACAAACCCTACTGGCTCTATTACGCGATGGTCATGGCTGTGGAGATCATCATTCTGCTGATGAATTTCTACATATTCCCGCAGATAGTCGCGCTGAATCTCAGGCTTCCGCAGATACTCAAGAACTCGTTTATCCTGGCGTTCCTGAATATCAAGGGCAACCTGATAACCCTTGCGGCGTTCCTGGTTTACATCGCTCTCCTGGGCATGTTCTTCTTCCCGCTGGTATTCCTGATACCGCTGCTGCCGATAGCGTGGCTGTCGTTCCTTGCGATGTTCACAAGCTACCCGGCTATCCAGAAGTTCATCATCAACCCGTTCTATGAACAGCAGGGTCTCAAGAACCCCGAGCTGCCCGACTACGACGATGACGACGAGGAAGTGCTCTTCGAGGACCGCGGCGGCGAGGAGGCTCCCATGAAGATAAAGAAGCAGGATCGCGGCGGAAAGGTCATCAAGTAATATGAGTAACAAGAAGAAAAAATCGAATGGCAGGCAGGACGGCGGCTTCATGTTCTTCGTGCCCGACCAGGGCGAGGGCGCGGCTAAGGTCATCGTTATATTGCTGAAGGTCCTCATGCTCATCGGCACGACGATACTCTGCCTCTGCTTCGGAATTCTCGGTCCTATCTGCATCTGGATAGGCGAGTACGACCCGGCTGTGACCGGGAATCCCGCAATTGTTACCTGGCTTGTGACGTCAATAGTTTACATTATCGGAACCTTCGTTATAATGCTGGGACACTCCCGCATTGCCTCGATAATCGACTGCGCGGCTTCCGTCGGCTCTCTCGTGACCTACTACCTGTTCGTCACCCGCGCGCAGGACCCGGAGCTGAGCGTAGGCCCGACCATGCTTTATATGCCGGCGATAATCCTTACGGTGCTTGCAGTAGCCATCGCAATGCTCATCAATATCCCGAAGTGGGCGGAGAAGCAGGCGATAAAGGCGCGGGAGAAGGCTCCGTCGATACTCTCCGACGAGGACGACGACAACTGACCACAACCAACTGAAAGGAGCATATCATGGAAAGCATAGTTTCCGGAGACGTTTGTTTCCACCTGAAAACAAGAAAAGGGGACATCGGCAGATACGTGATACTTCCGGGCGACCCGGGGCGCGTTCCGAAAATAGCCGGGAAGCTCGACGGGGCGAAGCTGATAGCCAGCAACCGCGAGTACACGGTGTACACCGGGTACCTTGACGGCGAGAAGGTGAGCGTATGCTCCACTGGTATCGGAGGCCCCTCTGCGGCAATCGCGGTGGAGGAGCTTGTGATGTGCGGCGCGGACACGTTTATCCGCGTAGGTACGAGCGGCGGCATAGACCTGAAGGTCTCCGGCGGCGACCTGCTCATCGCAAGCGCGGCTATACGCAGCGAGGGAACCAGCCACGAGTACATTCCCGACGACTATCCGGCGGTGGCGAATTTCGACGTGGTATGCGCTCTGAAGGCGTCCGCGGACGAGCTTTCCGCCGACGAGGACGGAAACCGCGCGCACGTGGGCGTGGTGCACTCCAAGGATAATTTCTACGGCGAGATAGACCCGAGGAACACGGCGGTTCCCGAGAAGCTCTCCAACGCCTGGGCGGGGTATCTCAAGTGCGGCTGCCTGACCTCCGAGATGGAAGCGGCGGCGATATTCTCCGTGGCTCTGCTGCGCGGAGTGCGCGCGGGCGCGGTGCTGACCGCCCTGTGGAATGTTGAGCGCACCAACGCGGGGCTTCCGGACAAGCGCTGCGAATCCAGCGAGCGCGCGATAAACTGCGCGGTTGGAGCGATACGCAGGCTGATAGAAAACGACAAAAAGGAACACAGATAAATGGCATTCAGTACAGTACTACTCGACCTTGACGGCACGATAACGAATCCGTACATGGGCATTACGAACGGCGTTATGTACGCCTACGAGCATTTAGGGCTTGAAGTCCCGCCTCGGGAGAGCCTGCGCAGCTTCATCGGGCCTCCGCTCATCGTGGAGTTCACCCGGCGTGGCATGCCGGAGGAGCAGGCACAGGAGGCGGTGCGGCTCTATCGCGAGTACTACGGCGAGACGGGGCTATTTGAAAACGAGCTGATACCGGGCACGGTGGAGTTCCTGACGGAGCTGAAGCGCCGCGGGAAGCGGGTATGCCTTGCGACCTCCAAGCCGGAGAAATTCAGCGTGAGGATACTCGAGAAATTCGGGGTAGACAAGTATTTCGACTTTATCGGGGCGGCTAGCTTCGACAGTTCCCGCTCCAGCAAGCTGGCGGTGATACAGTACGTCCTGGAGAACACCGGCGCGAAGCCGGAGGAGTGCCTGATGGTCGGTGACAGAATGCACGATATCGTGGGCGCTCATGACGCGGGGATAAAGTGCGCGGCGGTGCTGGTGGGATTCGGCAGCCGCGGGGAGTTCGCGGAGTACGGCGCGGATTACGTCTGTGAAACGCTGGACGATGTTCTGAAGCTGGTCTGAATGTAAATTTTTCCTGCTGAATATAGCGAAAACGAATGCAGATAATATAACTGCGGCGGACGGAAGTCACAGAAGTTCCGGAAACCGCAGTTATTTTGTATTCTGAAAGGAAGCGTTAAAATGGGAACTGAATTTGCAAACAAGCATATCGGCTGTACTATCCACAACTGCGAGCATCACTGCTGCTGCGAGGATTACTGCTCTCTCGACAAGATCGAAGTCGGCACACACGAGGCTGACCCTACAGTATGTCAGTGCACTGACTGCCTCTCCTTCAAGATGAAGAAGTCCTGATGAACCGTCTTACCGGGCTTAGCGGGCGTATCTTCAGAGATGAGGATTCGCTCACGCCGGAAGCACTCGCGGCTGACCGTGCCGCAGCGGAATATCCTCTTAACAAACGATCGGCGGTAAGTCTGACCGATCTGCCTCCTGACATTTTTGCAATGATTTCTGTCATAAACCGTTTTCACGGCAGTCTGACATGAAGCAGGAAAAGCGTCGGGGCTTTGCCTGCAAAAGCGCCGCAGAATGCTCTGCGGCGCTTTAATCATAGAAAAAGTCATAATGAATAAATTGTAAAAACTGTGGGGAAAAACTCTTGCGTTTCTCAGACAAAGTTCGTTTGGCTCCCCTACCCACACTTCTTTAGCGCTTTTTGGCGTTTAACCGTTCTTCCGCAGGGAGTTTCTGCGCGCCGGCGCGCAGAGTTACCGCACTTCGTGCGGAGGTTTCGCCAGGCGGCGACAAGGGCTCCGCCCTTGACCTGCAAGGGGGACTAATCCCCCTTGACTCCCAATTAATTAGGGGCGGCTCCACATTCGGAACCGCCCCGCACATTAAAATCAAAAATCACACCGATGTCTCCGGACTTAACTGTTTCTCGTCATGCCGCTGGAACTGGCGCTTCATCTTCCTATAGCACCAGAAGAACAGCGGGAACAGGAAGCAATCCGCGAAGATCCACGCCGCAGGATTCGCGAAGCACACCGCGTTGAATCCGAACACCGGAACCAGCGCCAGCGCCACAAGTCCGCGCGCGATCATCTCGAAAACTCCCGCGAAAATAGCGATCTGGGAGAATCCCATGCCCTGTATCAGAAACCTCACGATATTCACGAACGCGAGCGGAATGTAGAACGCTCCGTTGCATACCAGGAACTGCTGCGCCAGGTCGAGTATTTCAGTGACGCTGCCGCCGTTGGTGTCGTTTACGAACAGCATGGAGATATTCCTGCCAAGCACAAGAATGATCAGGAACCCGATGACGGCATAAACCGTGCCCAGTAACGAGCATGCCGCAAGCCCCTTCTTGATGCGCTCTATCTCCCCCGCGCCGATGTTCTGACCGCCGTAGGTAGCCATGGTGCTTCCCATTGCATCGAACGGGCAGCACAGCAGCTGGCTCACCTTGCTTGCAGCAGTGACTGCCGCAACATATGTGGAGCCGAGTCCGTTGACCGCGGTCTGGATAAGGATAGAGCCGATCGCAGTGATGGAGTACTGAAGTCCCATCGGGATACCCACGCCGCAGAGCCTTCCGATGTAGTACTTATCGAACCGCAGCTCGTCCCTGCTGAGGTGCAGTATATCAAACTTCTTTATCATGTAGATAAGGCAGAGCACTCCGGAAACGAGCTGAGAAATAACAGTAGCCCAGCTTGCGCCCATTACGCCCATGTTCAGCACCAGTATCATGAAAAGGTCAAGGCCGATGTTGAGCAGGCTCGACAGTATAAGGAAGTACAGAGGGGTCTTGGAATCGCCGACGGAACGTATGATTCCCGACAGAATGTTGTAAAGGAACGTTACCGGAATTCCCAGGAATATCACGAATATGTAGTCGTACGCCTCCTGGAAGCAGTCCGAGGGGGTGTCCATCCAGGTCAGGATATTCGTGCAGAGCAGGCAGGTCGAGGCAGTCAGCACCACGGCGAATATCACGGAGATCCAGATGGTGTTTCCCACGTATTTTCTCATCGAGTGGAGGTCCTTCGCGCCGAACATCTGCGCCACCGGAATCGCGAATCCGGTGCACACGCCCTGGACGAATCCCAGCACCAGGAAGTTTATCGAGCCGGTCGAGCCTACGCCTGCAAGCGCGTTTATTCCGAGGAACTGCCCGACTATAGCGGTGTCCACCATGTTATAGAACTGCTGGAACAGCATTCCGAGGAGCAGCGGCAGCATGAATCCGAGTATAAGCTTCATCGGGGAGCCTGTGGTGAGGTCTTTTGTTGAACTTTTTGCCATGATGTTGTTTCCTTTCTGTCAGTCTTTCTATGGTCAGCCGCGGGCGTTTCCGGCTCCGGCTTTTTCTCAAAAACAATAGTAATTATACAGTAACAGGGACGTTTATTCAAGTGGTGAAATGCCCAATTCTTTTATCCGGCGCATACTTTTTATATAGAATATTGCACAAAAAACATATTCGCGTTTTGGAGGATTTCAACAGCGCAAAAGACGTCAGTTCTTAATTGCAGTTTGCTTTAGTTTGTATTCAGGATTCGAAAAAAGGTTCACAAAAGCTCCGTCCGGAACATTAAAAGCCCGCGTGGTTGACAAATCACTTCCATTGTGCTACAATATCAACGGACGATTTTATAGCACAAAAGAGGTATTTATATGAATAGGGACGATGAATCAAACTATACAGTCAGACCGCTGACGATTGACGATATCGACCAGTACAACGCACTGTTGAGATACGCATTCCAGGTCACGGAGCAGGAGCTTTCCGAGACCGGCTGGAAGAACGACGAGATAAAGCGCTCGAAGTTCCCGGTGCTCCAGCGCGCGGACGTGCTCGGCTGCTTCAGCGGCGACGACCTTGTGTCGCAGTTCGCCGTTTACCCGCTGGAAATGAACATCTACAACGTGAAGTACCCGGTTGGATTCGTGACCAGCGTTTGCACATACCCGGAGCACACTGGTCACGGCATTATGAAGCGCCTTATGATACAGAGCCTCACCCGCATGCGTGAGAACCACCGCCCGTTTGCGCTGCTGTATCCCTACTCGATACCGCTCTACAGGCGGCTCGGCTGGGAGATAATCTCCAACAAGATGACCTACATCGTAAAGGACACGCAGATACCGCGCAAGATCCAGGAGCCGGGTTACGTGCGCCGGGTCGAGTGGAACGACAGGCAGTTCATGGATCTTCACACGAAATTCGCGCAAAAGACCCACGGCTGTCTCTACCGGAACAACCTTGCCTGGGAGGAATACTGGCGCTGGGACGAGGACGACACGAAGGTCGCGATATACTATTCCAGCTCGGACGAGCCGTACGGCTACATGGTGTACCTTATCAATAACGACATCATGCACGTCAAGGAGATGATATCGCTGAATCACGAGGCTCAGCGCGGTCTGTGGGAGTTCATACACGCGCACGACTCCATGATAGACGAGGTGCGCGGGAACAACTACTACAGCGAGTCCATAGCGTTTGAGCTTGACGACAGCGACATCAAGGAAACTATCCGCCCCTACTCGATGGGCAGGATAATCGACGTCGCGGAGTTCTTTAAAAGCTACGCCTGCGACCCGGACGAGCCTGCGGCGGTATTCCGGTTCGACGTGACGGACGAACTGCTGCCCTGGAACAACGGGAGCTTCACGGTGCGGTTCGAGCGCGGAAAATGCCGCATTACCGACGAACCGGCGGAGTACGAAATGGGGCTGAGCATAGCTACGCTCACGACGCTGCTGCTGGGCTATAAGACCGCCGAGAAGCTGTATGTAATGGACAGGATAAAAGCGGAGCATTCCGCCGTGGAGATACTGGACGATATACTGTTCCATACTATCCCATACGTTTCGGATTACATTTAAATCCGTACATGAAACTCAAGGTCCCCTCTAAAAATTATCGCGCAGCGTATTGGTTTTCGCTTCCTTTTGCTTACAAAAGGAAGCGGGAGTGTGAGGTGTCTCCCCATGTGGGGGAGGTGGCGCGAAGCGCCAGAGGGGCTGGTTTGGCACAACATATCACCGCCTGCTATAAGCATGATGTTATGTTTTGCGCCGAACTAACGACAGAGCAGAGCCATCATTACTCTGCGCGCTGGTGCGCAGTTATACGTTTAAAAAGCATTAAAGTGGTGTGGGGGAAAACGAGAGTTTTCCCCCACATGCGGCATATTACCTCGGTTGAATTATCCTCCCAAACAGTCCAGTGGACTGTTTGGGAAAAAGGCGCTTGAGTGTTTAACATGCTGCTGGCAGCGGAAACTCTTACATTTCTCAGACACACTTCGTTTGTCTCCCCGGCACACACTTTGCAGCCACAAACCGCAGGAATACTTGATGTATTTCAAGGTTTGACAACGAAGCAGATGATATAAGTCATAGAAATCTGCCGTGAAGGAGGTTTTTAGAGGTTACCATATGGCAGGAATAATATTCCTGCGGCCGGAAACGGCAAAAACTGCAAGGAGATGTTCCGATGAAATATTTCATTATAAATACACGTTCGATGACCCAGGCAGAGAAAATACGGCTCTACCTGGCGGGAAACGGAATAAAGAGTACAGTTGAGCGGGTGACCGGGCGGGGCGGCTGCACGTTCGTGCTGAAGATCTTCGGCGACCGGGAGACGGTCTGCCCGCTGCTGCTGAAGATCGGCGTAAGCTGTGGTATACCTCGATAACGCCGCCACCACATTTCCCAAACCCCGCAGCGTATACCAGGCGTGGGGAAATGCGATGACAAGATACGGCGCGAATCCCGGCAGGGCTGGGCACGCGCTTTCCGCCGCGACCTCGCAGGCGGTTTTCACCAGCCGCAATAAGTGCGCGGAGTTCTTCGGCGCAGAGCCAGAGAACACCGTGTTCACCCTGAACTGCACCCATGCGCTCAACCAGGCGATAAAGGGACTTTTCCGCCCCGGAGCGCACTACGTCCTGAGCGACATCGAGCACAACGCGGTAATAAGACCGGTGCACGCGCTGACCGCCCGGGGCGGGAGCTACACCCTGTTCGAGACCTCGCAGGACGCAGCGGCTACGCTCCGCAGCGCTTCGGAGGCGATACGTCCGGAGACTGCTGCGCTCATCTGCACCGCGGCGGGTAACGTGACCGGTCAGCGGCTCCCGGTGTGGGAACTCGCGGCGCTCTGCCGCCGGAAGAAAGTCTGCTTCATAGTGGACGCGGCTCAGGGAGCGGGGCTTCTCCCGCTGAGCCTGAAGGACGGAATAAACATCATCTGCACCGCCGGACACAAGGGTCTGTACGGACCGATGGGGACGGGGCTTATGCTCACGGACGGAAAATATCCGCTGAACACCTTTATGGAAGGCGGGACCGGCAGCGCCAGCGAAAGCGTCGAGCAGCCGGATTTCCTCCCGGACAGATTCGAGAGCGGGACCATAAACACGCCGGGGGCAATAGCGCTCGGTGCTGGTGTGGATTTCGTGACCCGGAGAACTCCGGAGAGGATACTTTCGCATGAGACCGCGCTTTGCAGGAGCTTCTGCTCCCAGCTCCGGAGGATACCCGGGATAATCGTGTACTCCACCATCGACGACCAGCCAGAGCTTTACGCGCCGGTGGTGTCGTTCGCGGTGGAGGGCGTGCCGTCCGCGGAGGCCTCCGCGGAGCTGAGCCGCATGGGATTCTGCATGCGCGGCGGTCTTCACTGCGCTCCGCTGGCGCATAAAAAGCTTGGGACTCTCGAGGAAGGCACGGTGCGGTTTGCACCGTCGGCGTTCAATACGCAGGACGAGGTGAACGCGCTGACCCGGGCGCTCCGCATGAAAAAGTGGAACTACGGAAAATAGCTTGAAAAAATGAAATCGGCAGGCGCCCAGGACGTCTGCCGATTTTGTTATCGTTCTTCTCTGAAATAGGGGTCGCCGAGCGCCTTTGGCGGCTGATTCTCGCGCTTCTTTCTGAGCGTGATGAACACCAGCACCACTATCGTCGCGATGTAGGGGAGCATCTCCAGTATCTGCGAGGGGACCGAGAATCCCCAGCCCTGCATTTTGAAGTTCAGACCCTTCAGCATGCCGAACAGATACGCCGCGAATATCGCCTTGAGCGGGTTCCAGGTGCTGAAAATTACCAGTGCTACGGCTATCCAGCCCGCGCCCGCAGTAACGTTGTCCTGCCAGGTTGTGAGGAACACCGTCGAGAGGTACGCGCCGCCGACTCCGCACAGGAAGCCGCCTGCCAGAACGTGGACGTACTTGTAGAGCGTGACGTTGATTCCGGAGGCGTCAGCCGCAGCGGGATTCTCGCCCACCGCGCGCATGTTCAGACCGAATTTTGTTTTCTTGATGTAGAGGTACGCCAGTATCGCAACGACTATCGCCGCCTGGACGTAACCGCTCTGTGAGAACAGCGCCTTTCCGATTATCGGTATATCGCACAGCACGGGAATGTCGTACGGCTTGAACGCGTCCACGACCTCGGCGGGGACGGTGTTTCCCGAAACGGATTTCCCGATGAATCCCGCAACGCCGGTGCCGAATATGGTCAGTACCAGTCCGGTAACGACCTGGTTACCGCGCAGCGTGACCGTGATGAACGCGTAGATAAGCGCGCCCACCAGTCCGGCAAGTCCGGCGGAAAGCACCGCCAGGAACGGGTTCGCAGTCGCGCAGGCGACCTGGAATCCCACGGCGGCTCCCATCAGCATCATGCCTTCGATGCCGAGGTTCATGTTGCCGACCTTCTCACAGATAATGCCGCCGACGATGGCGAACAGAATGTGCGTGCCCATCTGCACGGAAGTCTGGAGGAACAGTGAGATCTCATTTAAAATATCCATATCAGCCCTCCTTATCGGCCTTGCGGAACGAAATCTTGTAGTTGATGAAGAACTCGCTTCCGAGAACGAAGAAGATTATAACGCCCTGAAGCACCTCGGTTATCGAGGAGGGGATACCCATTACCTGGAGCGCCTTTCCGCTCTGGAGCAGCATTGAGAACGCGAAGGAAACTACGACGATTACCGGAGGCTTCAGCTTTGCGAGCCACGCGGTGATTACCGCCGTGAATCCAAGCCCGCCGGACATCTGGTCGGTGATGGATTTCTCGACTGCGGACGCCTGCATGAATCCGGCGACTCCGCACAGACCGCCGGAGAGCAGTACGGCGATTATCATGATCTTGAGCGTGTTCATTCCGGCGTACCTCGCGGTGGTCTCGCTCTCGCCGAGTACGTCGATCTGGTAGCCGAGCTTCGTGTATTTCAGCAGGATAGTCATAACGACCACGAGCGCCAGCATGATTATCCAGCCTGCATGAATGCCGAAAACCTTCGGGAGTATCGCGTTGTCGGAGAATCTCGCGATCTTCGCGGCGCCGAGGGACTCGGGGTCCTTCCAGGGGCCGTACTGCAGATAGGAGATGAACGATATCGCGATGTAGTTCATCATCAGCGTGACCAGCGTCTCAGATGTTGTGAACTTCGCCTTGATGAGCGCCGGGATAAGCGCCCAGATGCCGCCGAAAACGAAGGCGCAAAGCCCCATCAGCGGAAGCAGCAGCCATGCCGGCAGGTCGGGGAATCCGAACGCGATGAGCGCCGCGCCGAAAGCTCCCATGTAGAACTGACCTTCCGCACCGATGTTCCAGAACTTCATTCTGAACGCCACTGAGATACCCAGCGACAGCATGGTCAGCAGTATAGTTTTGTTCATCGTTTCGCCGAATCTGCTGTAGGTGGACAGCGACGAGGTGATTATCTTGCCGAATATCTCCAGCGGGTGGTAGCCCATGAACAGCATTACCAGTCCGGAAGCCGCCAGCGCCACGACTATGGCAACCAGCCGGGAAGCGAGCTGCGCGCCCCCTGAAGCTCCGGTGCGCTTTGTTATGTGTACTCTGTTTGCAATGCTCATACCGCTTCGCCTCCCTCTGCGCCGGGCTTGTGACCCAGCATCATCATGCCGATGTCCTCTTTCGTCACCTTTTCGGGGTCGACGATATCCACGACTTCGCCGCCGTGGATCACCATCAGGCGGTCGGAAATGCTCTTGAGCACGTCAAGGTCCTCGCCGATGAACAGCACGGCTACGCCCTTTTTCTTCTGCTCGTTGAGCACGCGGTAGATGTTGTAGGAAGCTCCGATATCCAGTCCGCGGACGGGATACGCGGTTATAAGCACCTTCGGCGCAAGCCATATCTCACGTCCGAGGAGCACCTTCTGAATGTTGCCGCCGGACAGCTTCTTTACCTCGTGTGTGACCGACGGGGTGGAGATGTCGAAATCATGCACTATCTGCTCCGCGAGCGTCCTTGCGAACTTCCTGTCGAGGAACGGTCCGGGATTTCGGTTGTAGCTCTTGAGAATAACGTTGTTCATGACGCTCATTCCCGCCACAAGACCCATGCCGAGTCTGTCCTCCGGAATGAAGCTCATGCTTATCCCGCGCCGGAGTATCGCCCGGGGGGAAAGCCCGAGTATCTCCTCGCCGCTGAATTTCACGGAGCCGCTGTCCGCCTTCATAAGTCCGGCGATTATCTCGCACAGCTCCTTCTGACCGCTTCCCGCGATACCTGCAACGCCGAGTATCTCGCCGCCGTAGAGGTCGAAGCTCAAATCCCGGAGCAGGTCGACGCCCTCGAACGACTTCTTGGACAGGCGGTCGACGGACAGCACGGGCTGTTCGCTGAGCTTCTCCTTCGGGCGGTCTATCTCAAGGGATACCGCGCTGCCTACCATCATTTCGGTAAGCTCCTGCGGGGTGGAGTCCTTCGTGACTGCGGTGGTGATTGATTCGCCCTTGCGGAGAACCGTCACGCGGTCGGAGATCTCCATTACCTCCGCGAGCTTGTGGGTGATGATGATAATGCAGCAGCCGCGCTCCTTCATTCCGCGGAGGATATCGAACAGCGCGCGTATCTCCTGCGGGGTGAGCACTGCGGTCGGCTCGTCCAGGATAAGAACGTCCGCGCCGCGGTAGAGTATCTTCATGATCTCCACCGACTGTTTCTCACTGACGGACATGTTGTAGACCTTCTTGTCCGGGTCGATGGAAATTCCGTACTTCTGGCTTAGCTCGTTAATGCGGGCGTTCATCTTCTTTTTGCTTAGCACCACGCTGTTTTCCTGGCCGATGACTATATTCTCGGCGGCGGTCAGCACGTCTATCAGCTTGAAGTGCTGGTGTATCATGCCGATGCCGGCATTGATGGCGTCCTTCGGGGAGCGGAACACTACGTTTTTCCCGCCTATCTCGATCTCGCCGCTGTCAGGGGTGTAGATACCGCTGAGCATGTTTACCAGCGTGCTCTTACCGGAGCCGTTCTCACCGAGCAGCGCGAGTATCTCGCCCTTGCTGACGTCGATGGAAACGTTCTTGTTCGCCTGCACCGTGCCGAAGCTCTTGCAGATGTTCTTTAACCTGATATATGGTTCGGACATTAGTACCTCCCGTAAATTAAATTCGGAATTCGGAATTCTTAATTCGGAATTAATGTATCCGGCTCCGCCGGATAATTTTGATCCTGTCTGCTTTCACAAACGGTACGCCGCGGCATACCGCTCGTGAAAACAAGCAGGGCAGGCTGTTTTACCCGCGCAGCGGGTACTTGAAATCATTTTTTGCCCCGGCTCTTCCGGGGCAAAAAACACTTCTATCCGCGCAAGTGCGGATTTCCGGCGGGGAAAGCCGCTTCAGCGGCTTTTTCCGACGAGTTTATTCAGCCTGCGTCTGCCGATGTTCAGTTGTGATTATGCGGGGATAGAGCCAACAACGCCCTGAACGAACCAGTTCATGTTCCAGATCTCGTCGTCGGTCATTTTGACGCCGTCCTCTACCTTGAGCTCGCCGTTCTGATCGTAGAGCGGACCGGTGAACGGGTCGAAGGAACCGTCGATGATGGAATCCCTTGCAGCGTCTACCTTCTCCTGAGTTCCCTCTGCGCAGAGCGCGGTGAGGTCGTCGAGGTAAGTCATGTTAGCTGCGAGGCCTTCCCAGTAAGCGCGGCTTGTCCATGTGCCGTCGAGCGCTCTCTGGCAGTCGTCGGTGTAGAAGGTTGACCAGTTGAAGCAAGCCGCGGTCAGGTAAGCGTCGGGAGCGGCGTCAGCGGTCGGGAAGTTGTAGCCGATGCAGTATGCGCCCTTCTCCTGTGCAGCTACCTGCGGAGCGGTGGTATCCTGGTGCTGTGCGATAACGTCAACGCCCTTGTTCAGAAGCTCCAGAGCTGCCTGCTTCTCAACGGAGGGGTCGTACCATGTGTCGGTGAATACGACCTCGACCTTAGCGTCGGGGTTTACGGACTGTACGCCGAGGGTGAACGCGTTGATACCGCGGATAACCTCAGGAATGCCCTTTGCAGCAACGTAGCCGATGTAGTTCTTCTCGGTCTTCATGCCTGCAACGATGCCTGCGAGGTAACGAGCCTGGTAAACCTTGCCGAAGTAGGTGGAAAGGTTGTCGCTTCTCTGGTAGCCGGAGCAGTGAGCGAACTTAACGTTCGGGTACTCCTTAGCCATTTCAACGGTGCCTTCCATGAAGCCGAAGGAGTTGGTGTAAATAAGGTTGCAGCCCTCGTCGATAAGGGTGCGGATAGCTTCGCAGGTGTCGGAAACGGTCTCTGCTACGTCCTCAACGTAAGCGGTCTCAACGCCCATCTTCTCGATGGCGAGTCTGCCCTGGTCGTGAGCCTGGGTGTAGCCGCCGTCGTCGATCTTGCCGATGTAGACGAAGCCTGCCTTGACGCTTGCTGCGTTGTCTGCTGTGCTGCTAGCGTCGTTTGCTGCGGAGCTGCCGGAAGATGTGTTTCCGGAGCAGCCTGTGAGCAGCATTGCTGCCGCCATGAAAGCGGCGAGTAACTTTTTCTTCATTGGTTGGTTCCTCCCTAGTGTGTCTGCGGTTTTGCCGCGTTTTTTTATATTTCTTCGGCGGAATGCCGTTGAAATCAGTCGTCGTCCCGGAACTTGCAGCCCTTCACGGGATCCATCTCGTCGATTATCGCGAGGGACTCCACGCGGATACCCTGGCTGCGGACGAGCTCGCCGCCCTTCTGGCAGCCCTTCTCGATGACGATACCGGCTCCGGCTATCTTTGCGCCGGCGTGCTTTACGATGTCGATAAGCCCGAGCAGCGCGCAGCCGTTTGCGAGGAAGTCGTCGATGATGAGGATATTATCCTCCGGGGACAGGAACGCCTTCTTCACGATAACGTCGTATGTACGGCCGTGGGTGAAGCTCTTTATCTTGGTAGAGTACACCTCGCCGTCGATGTTTATGCTCTGTGTTTTTTTGGCGAAAACCACTGGGCAGTTGAAGTACTGCGCGGTGATACACGCGATGCCTATGCCGGAGGCCTCGATGGTGAGTATCTTGTTGATGCTCTCATCGGGGAAGCGCCTGCGGAATTCCTTGCCCATCTCGTTGATGAGCGCAATGTCCATCTGGTGGTTGAGGAAGCTGTCCACCTTGAGGACGTTTCCATCCTTGATAACGCCGTCTTTTCTGATTCTGTCCTTAAGAAGCTGCATTTTTCTTTACCTCTCAGATAAGTTCTCTGCCCATGAGCACGCCCATCACGGACGCCATCATAAGACCTCTTGTCCAGCCGCTGGAGTCACCCAGGCAGTGCAGTCCGTGAATGTTAGTATTGAAATGCTCGTCCATCTTTATGCGGTTGCTGTAGAACTTCAGCTCCGGCGAGTACAGAAGGGTCTCGCGGCTTGCGAAGCCTGGTACTACGCAGTCCACCGCCTTGATGAAGTTGATGATGTTCGTCATCGTGCGGTAGGGCATTGCGGCGGTGATGTCGCCGGCAACGGCGTCGGGAAGGGTGGGCTTTACGTTTGAGAACGACAGTTCCTTCGGCCAGGTGCGCTTTCCGTCGAGGATATCGCCGTAGCGCTGAACCATGATGTGGCCGTTTCCGAGCATGTTAGTCAGCTCGCCGACCTTCTGCGCGTACTCGATCGGCTGGTTGAACGGAACGCTGAAATTGTGCGAGCAGAGTATCGCGAGGTTGGTGTTGTTGGACTTGAGATCCTTGTAGGAGTGTCCGTTAACTACCGCGAGATTGTTGTCGTAGTTCTCCTGGCTGACGAAGCCGCCGGGATTCTGGCAGAATGTCCTTACCTTATTCTTGAACGGCAGCGGGTAGCCGATGAGCTTCGACTCATAGAGAACGGCGTTGACCTCCTCCATGACCTCGTTGCGTACCTCGACGCGCACGCCGATGTCAACGGTTCCGGGCTGGTGAGCTATGCTGTGGCTTTCGCAGGTGCGCTCGAGCCAGTCCGCGCCCTTTCTGCCGGTGGCTATGACGATGTTGTCCGCCCTGAGCTCGCGGCGGTCGCTGCCCTTGTTGTCGGTGACGATAACTCCGGTGCAGACGTCGCCCTCAATGATGATGTCCTCGCAGCGGGTCTCGAACATGATGTCCACGCCGTGCTCAAGCAGGTGCTTTTCAATTCTCAGGTAGAGCTGATGAGCCATTTCGGTGCCGAGGTGGCGGATAGGGCAGTCAACCAGCTTGAGATTGGCGTTGATCGCCTTCTTGCGTATCTCGCGGATCTTGTCCGGGTCGCTTACGCCTTCTACGTGTGGGTCTGCGCCGAATTCAAGGTAGATCTTGTCGGTGTAGTCGATTGTGGTCTGAGCCAGCTCCTCGCCGATGAGCTCCGGGAGGTTTCCGCCGACCTCGCAGGAGAGCGACAGTTTGCCGTCCGAGAACGCGCCCGCGCCGGAGAATCCCGTGGTGATGTGGCAGTAGGGCTTGCAGTTCATGCAGACCTTCGTCTTAGCCTTCGGACAGGCTCTTTTCTCAACGGAAACGCCCTTCTCCACGATGAGCACTTTCTTCTTCGAGCCTTTGCGGAGCATTTCCAGTGCGGTAAAAATACCGGCGGGGCCTGCGCCTACGATTATAACGTCATAATTTGCCATTTTTAACAACCTTTCAACATTAGAAAATCCATCAGATCATGATCCTGATTTTCCATATACGTTATTAATTTATCACAATTTCGACACAATGTCAACATTTTTGCGCCGTTTTTTTCACTAAATGTGGAATTTCAGCACCTTGCCGAAAAAACGGGGCTTTTCGCATTTTATAGTATGCCCTTTTTATGATAATTCACATATGGAGAACATGTAAAATTTAAATCGCGTGCTCCGGCACGAAATAAAACAGCCCGGGTCACAGCCATTTCCTGTGCCTGAACCATATGATGAGCGCCGCGACGATGAGCACTGCGGCTCCTATCACGGCGGGGTAGCCGTAGGTCCATTGCAGCTCGGGCATGTTTGAGAAGTTCATGCCGTACCACCCGGCGATGAGCGACAGCGGCATGAATATCGTGGTAACAATAGTCAGCAGCTTCATGACGCGGTTCTGCACGATGTCGACCTGCGCCTGGTACTCGCTACATATCTGGGTCGCGTATTCCCGGAGCATCTGGGTCTCGGAGCGGAGGTGCTCCGCACGGCGCAGGAAATAGCTGAGCCGCTTGCTGCTGCTTATGTCGAAAAGCTCGGAGGCGTCCTCCTGGAGGGATTCCGCGAACTCGCTGAGCTGGGCGTACATGCGGTTGTTGCGGTTCAGTTCCTTCCTGACTACGCTCATTCTTCTGATGAACTTTGAGGTCTCGCCGTCAAGCACCGACTTCTCAAGCTCGTCCAGCCGGGATTCCAGGTGCTGTATATACCCTGGGTCGCCCTGGATAAGGTCGATGAGCAGCTCCGCGAGGAAGTCGTTGGCGCCGTCGGCGAATTTCGGGACCAGCGCAGTCATGCGCTCGATGAATCCGCTGACGAATCCGCCGTCGTCCAGCAGCAGGAGGTTTTCCCCCGACCAGGCGAACGTGAAACGTATCGCCCTGCGCTGGTGCCGCGCGGGTATATGTATGCTGCCGGTCATACGCTTCTGCTGCATTTTCAGCACGCAGAACTGCGTCTGGTTCACCATCGGCGGCATTTCCGGAGGGACAAGCTCCGGAGGCAGAGGTATCTCCTCGGCTTCCCGGGAGGTCAGCACCGCGAGGGCGTTTTCCCATTTTTCCGGCGGGGTATCACCGGAGCTTTTCAGGCTGCCGTCAAATCTGTAGAACTGCATGTTCAGGCTCCCTTCATTGTGGTCACCTCTAAAAACCTTGTTTGAGTGAAAATGTGTATAGCACACCGCCTGCTTCTTTCAACGAGCGAAATTTCTGATGCGACGGCGTCCATGCCGTCGCCCGGTTATTTCGCTCTGCAACATCGTGTTGCACCTCCTCGTAAGGCA
>QWCE01000273.1_pt1 | contig 101204 bp, 93 predicted proteins | sample 1972531 | NCBI WGS metagenome assembly QWCE01 (sample SAMN09866716, study PRJNA288562) | Human gut metagenome isolate term4_stool, whole genome shotgun sequencing... | reverse complement strand
CAGAGCCATTCAGGGCGCAAGCATTCGCCCCGTTGTCACGGTTTCCCCGGTCAACGACGAGCTGCTTGCCGCGCTTGGGAAGCTGACCGCCGAATACGGCAGAATTGGGAATAACCTCAATCAGATCGCCCGTGCTATCAATGATTGGCACAATCCCTAGGCGCTTCTGGGATACTCCCGGAGATTTCACCGGGCACAGCCTGTCCGTCAGCGACATCGTTGCTTTGAAGCAGGCCGGTGTGGTATCCTACCACTACAGCGACAGCATCGGCTTCCAAGAGCTGCCCAATTTCAGGCCGGAGAACTATCTGAAAACAGCAGAGCTGTCCACAGAAGATGATTATGGCATGATTGACGGGATCATCAACAACGGCAAACAGCCCACAGTAGCTGAACCCGAAAACCTGACAAAAAAGCCCTCTGTCCTGGAAAAGCTCAAAGCGCCGCCAACGCAGCCCGCCAGGAAGCAGAAGTCAACCAAAACCAACGAAAAGGAGATTTGACTATGGATTTTACATTTGAAGAACAGGAGCTTATGGCCATCTACAACCCCGGCACCCGTCTGGGGCTGATTCATGCCCTCCAGGAAATGCGCACCTATCCGGACGCAGATGAACGGGAGCTGCGAAGCCTCACCGACAGCGCCATCTATAAGCTGGGCCGTATTACAGACGATGACTTCGAGAAGCTGGACTTGATTCCGGAGTTTGCGACCTAAGCATTTGTAAATTTTTCTTTTTGTATTGCAAAATGATATACAAGTGGATATAATAGAGTGTGAAAGGTGGTATGAACGATGGCAAGTAAAACCGCAAACGTAATGGCCCGTGTGGAGCCCCAGGTAAAAGAGCAGGCCGAAGAAATCATGGATATGCTGGGCATTCCCGTTTCTGTGGTCATCAACACGCTCTATAAGCAAATCATCATGACCCGCAGTATTCCTTTTTCTCTTTCTGTCCCCAAAGTACCTATTGCCCGGGATGAACTGGACGATGCCGCTTTTTCTGCCATGATGGAACGTGGCCTCAAAGAAGCAAAAGCCGATCAGTCCCGTCTCGCCTCGGATGTATTCGCAGATTTGAAACGGGAGATACAGTAAATGCCGGAAAAGCGCATTGTAAAGCTGACCCAGCAAGCAGAAGAGAATCTTCGTGAAATCGCTGATTATATCCGCTTTACCCACCAAGCTCCGGGCACGGCTGCAAAGATGCTGGACACTTTGGCGGAAGAAATCTTTTCTCTGGACCAATTTCCCTATCGTGCGCCGTTGACGGAAGAAGAACCCTGGCACAGCCAGGGCGTCCATGCTCTGACCGTCAAGAATTTCCTCATCTATTTTTGGGTAGATGAGGAAGCAAAGAAAGTTCAGGTCATGGGCATTGTCTATGGACGCAGAGATCAGCGCCATCAGCTTTCGGGCCTGGATTTGTTCTGATAAATACGCCTTGGATGCACATTTATCTTTTGTGAGTGTCTACTTTCATTTTACAGATGCAGTCCGATTCCATGTCCTACCTGCTTTGTTTTATGGTTGAGGCCCTGAAACCCGCCTCCCAGCGTAAAAAAATAACACCAAATAATGGTGTGCCCAGCTACTTTTGGTATCTTCTGAAAAGTTGTGGTTTCATCCAAAATCGTCATGTAATCATTCAATCAAAAGAAGCTTAAAAAGTTCGGTATTCTCCGAGTTCGCGGAATAATCAATTTTTCCTGTCCTGTTGCGTCTATTTTTCGCCAAAAACAAATCACCTCAGAAAAGTTCGGAAAATCCGGTTTTTCAAAATCCCGATTTTTCAAAAATTTGAATCCTTCAAAAAAATAACGCCAAATTAACGCCAAGCCAATTTGGGAGGCTTTCAAATCACCCCAAAAAGTTAGCAAAACCGCCGATTTCTCACTGAAACCGGCGGTTTTGCTGGAGCTAGTGACCTGACTCGAACAGGCGACCTTCTCATTACGAGTGAGATGCACTACCGACTGTGCTACACTAGCATCACAAGCTCGTTTATTATAGCCGCTCTTTGGGAAAAAGTCAAGACTTCGGATCAAATATTCAGCTCCTGGATTTTTTTGCGGAGGAGCAGCAGGTCATCAAAGGTCTCGGGGCGCTTGGTGGGGTCGCGGAGGAGGGCGGAGGGGTGGTACATGGCGGAGTAGAGGACGCCGTCCCGGGCTGTCCAGGTGCCGTGATCACGGGTGATGCGGAACTCTGGAGCGATCAGGCGCTGGGCGGCAATGCGGCCCAGGCAGACGATGATCTTCGGCTGCAAAAGCGCAATTTGATTTTCCAAAAAGCCAATGCAGGCATCCTGCTCCTGGGGCTGGGGGTCCCGGTTGTGGGGTGGGCGGCATTTGACGATATTGGCGATGTAGCATTTCTCCCGGTCCAGGTCGATGATAGAGAGCATATCGTCCAGGAGCTTGCCCGCAGGGCCTACAAAGGGGACGCCCTGCAGGTCCTCCTGCTCCCCCGGGCCCTCGCCCACAAAGAGCAGACGGCTGCTGCGATTGCCCACACCGAAGACCACATTATGGCGGGTCCTGCACAGCTCACAGCGGTCACAGTGCAGGCATTTTTCTTCCAGTTCTTCCCAGGTTTCCATTACTGACTCCTTCTCCGGCTCTTTCTTCTCTTGCGGCGTCTGGTCTGGGCCCGGTAGCGCAGATAGGAATTGATGGCCAGATAGCTGACAACCGGCACCAATATGACAGCACAGACAATCAGCACCACCCCGGAAAGGCTGCTTCTCTCGCTTTGGGTCTGGGGCGCCAGAGCGCTGTAGACCGTCAGGCCCGAATCCGCAGCGGTACGCACCGGCTGCTGCGCCAGCAGCTGGGCCTCCGTCAGGCAGGAATTGCTGTACCAGAGCTCTACCGTACCGATGACGGAATCCTTTTCGATGGGGGCCGACAGGCCGCCGTCCCGGGCGGATACATTCCGGATAAGGTTTGCCATTCTGGCTTTGGAGGGCAGCACCGTATCGACGTTTACATTGGCCACACCCACAACATTCGTCTCACCGCCGGCCACCGGCAGCTGGGTCAGGCTCATGCCGTTGTAGATCACCCGGTGGACCAGGAAATTATTATAGGCATAGCCCAGGAGCTTCACCATTTCATCGAAGTTGCCATAGCTGGTCACCTGCCAGCCGTTGGACGCGAAGACACGGGTGGCCCCCATGATGACGCAGACCAGATTCATGCCCGTTACACCTGCGGTCTCCGTATTGTCCGCGGTGACCACAATGCTGGCCCCGGTATCTGCGGAATAACTGGCGAAGCCGCTGGTGACCCGGTCGTCAATATACTTGGTGACGATCTTATTCTGCATCATGTAGTCCAGAGATTGCAGACTCCGCTTCTCGGACAGGTTGGTGGCCGGGACCTCATAGGTCTGGGTGGAGATCAGCTCCTTCACCGCGGGATTGTCGCTGCAAGCCATCATGATGCGGACCATATCCCGGGCGGTGGTGGTCTGGTTGCCGGAACCGACACCGTGGACATCCGTAAATTCCGTGCTGGTGCAGCCCAGCTGCTTCACCCGCTGATTCATCATATCCACAAAGGTGGCCCGGGTGCCAGCCACGTACTCCGCCAGTGCCACAGCGGCATCGGCAGCATTCTGCATGATCATGCAGTGCAGCAGATCCTTGACGGACATCTGCTCCTCACTTTTCAGCTTGGTACTGGTTGCGCCGCCGGGGATTCGGGAGGCGATGCCGGGCTGGACCGTTACGACGGTGTCCAGGTTCTCCACCCGTTCCACAACAATCAGGGCCGTAACGATCTTGGAAAGCGCTCCGGGGGGCAGCTTGGTGTCGGGATTATAGGCATAGACCAGGGTCCCTGTATTGCGCTCATAGATAATGGCCGCCTGGGCCGTATCCAGCTTTCGGTCTGAACCGGCCAGGGGGACCTGCCCGTCCAGCGTGCGGCAGCCGTTCAGGATGCTGACGGAGCCGAAGGCATACTCCGTCTGGGGGGCCTGGGCATCCTGCGCCAGGTCCGGCAGGGTCTCGGTCATGGCCGGGTCTTCGGTCCCATCCGTTGCGGTGGTCTCTGCATAGGCAGGAATGCTCAGGCACCCGGCGGTTATGCTCAGCGCCAAAAGCAGTGAAAGCAAGTTTTTTTTCATGGTTTCCCCCTAAAATTTTACTGCCGGGGTTGTCCGGCAGGAAAAAGTCGTGTATACTATTGATATTATAACAGTATTTCAAATCCCCGTCAATCCGTCCTTGCGGCTATTTGCAAAATAGCCATGATTTGTTCAGGATTTTGGGGAGCTTCCTGGGAGAAAGGGGTATTGTATGACGATCCTGGTAGTAGATGACGAGGCTCTGCTCGTCAAGGGAATCCGCTTCAATCTAAAAAGCGACGGCTATGACGTGATCACCGGCTCCAACGGTCAGGAGGCCGTGGAGCTGACCAAAAGTGAAAATCCGGACCTGGTGGTGCTGGATGTGATGATGCCGGTCATGGACGGGCTGACGGCCTGCAGCCGCATTCGGGAATTTTCCGATGTGCCCATCATCCTGCTCACCGCCAAGGTGGACGACATGGACAAGCTCATGGGCTTCGACCACGGGGCCGACGACTACCTGACCAAGCCCTTCAACATTCTGGAGCTGAAGGCCCGCATCCGGGCCCTGCTGCGGCGGTCCGGGGCCGGTGAAAAGCAGGAGACCAACCGGCTCACCGGCGGCAACATCACCCTGGACCTGGACGCCCGGAATGCCTATAAGGGCAGCGAGCTGGTGGTGCTCACCGCCAAGGAATTCGACGTGATCGAATTCCTCATGCGCAATGCCAACCGGGTCTATTCCCGGGAAGCGCTGCTCGACACCATCTGGGCCTATGAATATCGCAGCGATATTCGGACGGTGGACGTCCATATCCGTCGGCTGCGGGAAAAGCTGGAGGAAAATCCAGCTGAACCCCAGCATATTCTGACCAAGTGGGGAGTGGGCTACTATTTCCGAAAGTAAAATGACCCGGCTGCGGGGGTACCGTACCGCCCAATTTCACTACACCCTGACTTACATTGCCGTTACGGCGGCGGTACTGCTCTTTCTGAATCTTTTCTGCACCCGGCTCAGCCAGCGCCTCTTCTACGAAAACAAGGAAAGCGCCATGATTGAAAAATGCCAGCTGGCCTCGGACGAGCTGTCCACCCTGGACGTATGGAACACCGCCACGGTTTCCGGCATTCTGAATCAGCTGGAAAGCCTCCGGGCCTCCCGGCTGCTGGTGACGGACAGCGCAGGCCTGTGCATCTACGACAGCACCGGAGAAGCCCTGGGGCAGTATGCCCTTCTGCCGGAAATTCTGGGGGCCTGCCAGGGCAACGATGTGTTCACCTGGCGCTACCACAGCGGGGCCATGATCTCCCGGGCCGCCACACCCATTGTGGACTTCGGCACCGTGGCCGGCTGCGTCTACATCACGGAATACGACACCGCCCAGGGTGCCGTCATCGATTTGCTGCTGCAAACCATTCTCCGGGTCACGGTCATTCTGGAGCTGGCGGTGATTCTCTTTTCCCTGATCTACACCAGCCACTTCTCCCGCCGGATGCGGGCCATTATGGACTCCATGCACACCATCCAGAAGGGCAACTATGACCAGAAGGTCAACGTGGGCGGCAACGACGAGCTGACGCTGCTGGCCAGTGAATTCAACGACCTGACGGAGCGGCTGCAAAACTCCGAGGAGAAGCGCCGCCGGTTCGTCTCCGACGCCTCTCACGAATTAAAGACCCCTCTGGCCTCCATCAAACTGCTGACGGACTCCATTCTGCAAAACGATATGGACGCCGACACCATGCGGGAATTCGTGGAGGACATCGGCAGCGAGGCCGAGCGCCTGAACCGCATGACCGCCAAGCTCCTGTCCCTGACCAAGGTAGACGGCCAGCCTCTGCCGGAGGCCGAGCTCATCCGCATGGCCCCCACCATCCGCCAGGTCGCCAAAATGCTGAACCCCGTGGCGAAAAAAAGCGGCATTTCCCTGGAGCTGGATCTGGACGGGGACAGCACCGTGCTCATCACCCGGGACGACCTGTACCAGATTGTCTTCAACCTTATGGAAAACGGCATCAAATACAACCGCCCCGGCGGCACCGTCTCCGTAACCCTGAGCCGCAGCATGGACCTTGCCAAGCTCACCGTGGCAGACACCGGCATGGGCATTCCCGAGGAGGCCCTGAGCCACATCTTCGAGCGCTTTTACCGGGTGGATAAGGCCCGCTCCCGGCAGACCGGCGGCAGCGGCCTGGGGCTGGCCATTGTCCGGGCCATCGTGTCCCGGAACCGGGGCGAGATCCGGGTGGACAGCCAGGTGGGCGTCGGCACCCGATTTTATGTGACCTTCCCGATTTTTGATACGGAGGTGGATGCCACATGAAGCGCGTCATTGCCATTGCTCTGGCTCTGCTGCTGCTCACCGGCTGCGCCCCCTCCCCCGCCGGAGAAAATACCGTTACATTCTATTATCCCCGAAAAAACCTGGTCTACAGCTTCTCCGATCTGCCTATCGGTGCAGAGGCCCGGGACTGTGCGGATGAAGCGCTGGAGTATGTGCTGCGGCTATACCTGCTGGGGCCAACGGACGAAAACCTGGAAAGCCTCTACCCCAGCGGCATCCGGCTTCTGACCGTCGCCGAGGAGAACAGCGCTCTGACCGTCACCCTCTCCCCTGCCGGCAACCAAATGCAGGAAATCGATTTTTCCCTGGCCGGAGCGTGTCTGGCCAAGACCTGCATCGGCTACGGCGGCTATTCCTCCGTAACCATCCAAAGCGGGGATCGGGAGCTGACCCTAAAAAACAACGACCTGCTCTTCCGGGATAACAGCGCCACCCTGGACAGCAGCGAAGAGGAGAAAGAACCATGAAATGCATTTCCTGGAACGTAAACGGCCTGCGAGCCTGTGTGGGCAAGGGCTTTGAGGAGGTTTTTCGGAACCTGGACGCAGACTTCTTCTGCCTGCAGGAGACCAAGCTCCAGCCCGGGCAAATCAGCCTGGAAACCCCCGGCTACAGCCAATTCTGGAACTCCGCCGAGAAAAAGGGCTATTCCGGCACGGCCATCTTCGCCAAAAAGCCGCCCCTGTCCGTGACCTACGGCATCGGCATTCCCGAGCTGGACACGGAGGGACGGCTGATCACACTGGAATACGACCGCTTTTATCTTGTCACCTGCTATACCCCCAATTCCCAGCAGGAGCTGAAACGGCTGGACCATCGGCTCAGCTGGGACAAGGCCTTCCGGGAATATCTGGTGGCTCTGGATGCTAAGAAACCGGTCATTGCCTGCGGCGACCTGAATGTGGCGGCCACAGCCATTGACCTGAAAAATCCCAAAACCAACGAAGGAAACGCCGGCTATTCCCTGCCCGAGCGGGAATCCTTCGCCGCGCTCCTCTCCGCCGGGTTTACGGACAGCTTCCGCTGCCTGTACCCGGAAAAGGTCCTCTATTCCTGGTGGTCCTACCGCTTCCAGGCCAGGGCCAAGAATGCTGGCTGGCGCATTGACTATTTTCTGGTGTCTGACCGCATCCGGGAAAACATCACCCAGGCGGACATCCTGACGGAAATCCAAGGCTCCGACCACTGCCCGGTGACGCTGGAGATCGACATATAAATCAAATAGAGGGCTGTTGGAAAAGTCCCCTTCTACCGCAGTGGCCAGTGCTTCCTAGCACTGGCCACAAAAACCATTTTTTGCCGAAAAGTTATCCACAGCCTTGACAGGTAAGAAAAAGCAGACCCTTCCCATTTTAGGAAAGAGTCTGCGATTTGCTTTTTAGGTTATTTAACGGCTCCCTCTTTTATGAAATTCAGGCGTCTACCAGTGTTCCTTTCAAGGGAAGCCATTCCAGGATTTTCCGAATCTGCGGATCCCAATAGTCCCAATTATGGATTCCGGGACCTTCGTCATAGGTGTAATCTACTCCCAACTGTTCCAGTTTTCTCCGAACATTCTGATTGGATTCATAGAGGAAATCTTCCGTACCACAGCACTGATAGATTTTTGGAATTGAAACACCCTGCTTGATCAGCTGCTCCAGCTTCCAGAGATTGTCATTGTCTGTATGATCCATTGGTTGATCGCCAAAAACGTCCTCCATCTGAACGCTTGTTTTTCTGGTTTGCAGGACCAAATCAATGGCACCGGACAGGCTGACAATGCAGCTGTAACGCTCGGGCTGTGCCAATCCCAGACGGAATGCACCATAGCCTCCCATGGACATACCTGCAATGAACGTGTCCTCCCGACGTGTGCTGACAGGAAATGTACTTTCAATAAACGCGGGCAGTTCCTGCGTCATGTAGGTGAAGAATTTTCCACCATGCACCATGTCCACATAGCAGCTGTTGGCGACAGATGCACTGACAACCATTAGCTTGTATTTCTGTGCATACCGCTCGATCCCCGTATTTCTCGTCCAAACGGTGCAGTCTCCGTGCGCTCCGTGCAGCAGGTACAAAACCTGATAACGCTTGTCCTTCCGATACCAAGGGGTATCATCCGAATAAAAGGGCTCATCCGGCGTGGGCAGGACTACCCGCACATCGGTGTTGGTCAATAGAGAGGTGGAAAACAATTTAATGTCAATCAGTGCCATTACATTTCCTCATTTCTTTGGAATTTTTGATAAAATCGGCATAGGCCAACAAGGGATCATGTTTCAGATGAAGGCTCTGCAGACATGGAGACCCTGAGGTTCAGAACCGTATAGCGGGACAGGCGGCCCTTCATTGCGCTACGGACAATTTTTCAGAAGCTCCCCTCTCTAAAAATTCGTCCACATGATTTCCGTCAAATACGAAGCCGCAGTATTCAGGATCGTCAAAGTCTCTGCCAACAGTATATTCCAAAGGCAGCACCCCGGGAATATCCATTTTCAGGCAGATGGCAGGCTTTCCCTTGCCGGGATCAAATCCATCCACAAGTTTTTTTACCCTTCCGACCCATTCAGGCGGCATAATATAGGGAACATGTGCCGCCACAATACCCCGGAAATTCAGGGCTTCTGTTTCTTCCAACGTCCTGCGAAATTCCGGCAGGCTTGTGCTGTGAATGGATCCCAGCAGCAGCACCCGTCTTGTGATATTGTCGCCGGTGAAGAGGAGCCCTGTCTGACTGTCCAAAAACGACATACTGCCCTTCGTATGTCCGGCACATCTGTAGGCTGTAACCGTACGTCCACCCAGATCAAAGACCGTTCCAGGCACAAGTGCAAGCTTTTCCCAAGGCCCGTCTACCAGCTCCTGCGGATAATCACGACTACCGTCACTGGAAAGCCGCATTTCCAGTGAGGTATGCCAGTCCGCCAACTCCCAGTCCAATGGGTTGAGCCAGGCAACACCAAACTGGCTGTTGCCGCTGGCATGATCGATATGGCCATGGGTATTGGCAACGATCAACGGAAGTCCGGTCAGGGATTCCACATAGCTGCGATAGTCCCCAATACCATAGCCTGTATCGATCAAGAGCGCTTTTTCCGTTCCCACGATCAGGGAACTGTAAACTCTCCCCGGACCGGGAGTCTTTCCCGGCATCAGCGTATGATAAACCCCCGGTGCCAGGGTCAGTGACGAAAATTCCACTGCCATAGCTTAGTCCCCCGCCGCACGGCGCTTCTGAATGGCATCCATTGCAATGGCAAAGAGCAGTAGCATGCCCTTAATGACCTGCTGCATGTTGGAGTTCACGCCCATCAGAATCAGGCCGTTTGCCAGGATACCAATGATTAGAACACCGATAAAGGTATTGATCATGTTGCCGTTGCCACCGCCAAAGGTAATGCCGCCCAGGCAAGCCGCTGTCATGCAGTCAAACTGATAGTTGGCACCTGCGGTAGCCGTGGCGCTGTTGGTACGGGCAACCATAACAATGGTTCCGATGCTCGTAAAGAAACCACACAGTCCATAGACCAGGATCCGCATTTTCACGACATTGATGCCGGCCAGACGTGCTGCCTCCTGGTTTCCACCCAACGCATAAACCTGACGTCCAAAATAGGTCTTAGACAGCAGGAACCAACCGGTCAGGCAAACCAACGCCAGAATGATTACGGAAACGGGCACAGGGCCGATCTTTCCTTGTCCAAACCACAGGAAGGACTGGGGAATATCATAGATGGGATAGCCATTTGTGACCACCAAGGCAATGCCATTGAGAATCAGCATGGTACACAGTGTGATCACAAAGGGAGTGACCCGCAGTGCCGCAGCAATCGCTCCATTGATGCAGCCCAGCGCAATGCCCACAAAAATACCGATAATAATCGCAACAGGAACGGGGAAATGCCAGTAAACCATCATGGCCGCCATCAGCAGGCCATTGCAGGCAACCTGGCCGCCTACAGACAGGTCCGTGCCACCGGAAATCATAACGAAAGTAACACCCGTTGCAATGATTCCGTAAATGGCTACCTGCTGCAAAACGTTGATCAGATTGGTAGGCCGAAGGAACGCCTTCTGCGTCAGTGCGAAGAAAAGAAAGACGGCCGTCAAAATAATATAAGAACCGTATTTTTTATAGATTTTCCAAAATTTGTCGCCCATAGTTTTTTCGCTCCAATCTACTTTTCACCGGACGCAAGATCCAGAATGCGTGCCTGGCTGAATTCTGCTTTGGGAACAATACCGGCCTGCCTGCCTTCACAGATGACCACGATACGGTCAGACATACCCAATAGCTCCGGCATATCGGAGGAAACCATCAAGATAGAATGTCCTTCCTCCACCAGCTGATTCATCAGCTGATAAATCTCCTGTTTTGCCCCCACGTCTACGCCGCGGGTTGGTTCATCGAAAATAAGGATCTGGCTCTGTGCAGCCATCGCCTTAGCCAAAACAACCTTTTGCTGGTTTCCTCCGGAAAGATTGCCTGCAAGCTGCTCCGGAGAAGGCGTACGAATCTTCAGCCGCTTAATGTAGTAGTCCGCAATTTCCTTTTCCTTCTTGGTATTCACAATGCCAAGATGGCTGATGCTCTTCAACGCACAAATGACGCTGTTCCAACGAATGCTCATCTTCAGGAAGACACCGGTACGTTTTCGATCTTCCGGAATCATACCGATTCCCTTTGCCAGCGCATCTGCCGTATCTCGGAAATGCACAGGCTTTCCGGAAAGATAAATCGTGCCGCTTTTCAGCTTATCTGCACCGTAGATAACGTTCATCAGTTCCGTGCGGCCTGCACCTACCAGCCCTCCGAAGCCCAAGATCTCCCCTTTTTTCAAAGAGAAGTTAATATCCTCAACGCCGTTTCCGGTAAGATGCTCCACCCGAAGCACTTCTTCGCCCAGGTCTACCTTGCGGCTCGGATAGCTCTCCGTCAGCTCTCGTCCAACCATCAGATCCACCAGTTCCTTTCGGCAGGTGTCCTTGATGTTCAGTGTCTTGATGTACTGGCCGTCCCGCATAATAGACACCCGGTCACCGATTTCGAACAGTTCCTCCAGGCGGTGAGAAATATAGATAATGGTTACACCTTTGGCCTTGAGTTTCCGTACAATGTCCATCAGTAGGGATACCTCGTTCACCGTCAAAGGTGCCGTAGGCTCATCCATGATCAGGATCTTCACGTTCCGGCTGACAGCCTTTGCAATTTCGACGATCTGCATATAGGCCGGGGTATAGGTACCTACCGCACGATTGGGATCCACATTTACGCCCAGGTCATCAAATATTTTCTTTGCCCGCTGCGCCCGTTCCCGGTCATTGACAATCAACTTGCTGGTTCGCTCATTGAGAAAAACATTTTCCGCACAGGACATCTGCGGTACCAGGTTAAACTCCTGGTAAATGACCTGAACGCCCAGGTCCTTCGCCTGCTGCGGAAGAAGATGGGAAAATTTTTCACCGTCGATCTCGATGGTTCCTGCATCCGGTCGAATAGCACCTGCGATACACTTGATCAATGTGGACTTTCCGGCACCGTTTTCACCCAGCAGCGCATGGACCTCACCCTCACGGAATTCCATCGTCAACCCGTCGATTGCTTTGACGCCAGGATAGTATTTGCAAAGCCCTTCAATTTTCAGAATGGTTTTCTCCATAGCTTAGCGTCTCCTATTGGGGGAAAGAAGGGGGCAAGCCCCCCTTCTTTCCGTATTTTCTCTTAGTCGTTGGCCTCTTCCAGTGCTGCGTAGTAATCATCGTAATAGGTAGCCAGATTTTCCCGATTTATGGGGTAATTCATGGCATTCCAGTCGTGGGGATAGCTCTTGCCACTCAGCAAGCCAAGGGTGTGCTCTGCCATGTTCCGGCCCTGGTCGCCCATCCAGATCTCACCTTCATAGCAGCTGTCTGCCTTATTCAGTTCACTCAGCACCTGCTCGGACAGAGCGGAGCCAAATACACCGAACTGATCCTTAACCGCCATACCGGCAGCCTTTGCTGCCTCCAGGCCAATCAACGAGAACGCATTGTGCATTGCAACGATTGCCTTCACATCAGGGTACTGCATCAACAGGGTATCCGCATCGGCACGGACCTGATCATAGGTGGTAAAAACAATCTCGCCAACACATTCGCCCTCGGGCAGCAGCTCAGCCATGCCCTCCACGACGCCCCTGGACTTGTCAGCGGTAGCCTCGGTGGTGTTATTGGAAATGCAGATGTACTGGCCCTTCTCAAAGCCGTGCTCCTTCATCCAGTTGGAAGCCATAATTGCCGTCTGATAACCTACATCGTAGTTGTCCTGTCTCAGCCAGTGATGATAATACTGAATCTGTGCAGAAGCGGAGACCACCAGCACGCCCTGCTCCATCGCCTTCTTCAGTGCCAGGTCACAGGTCTGATCCTGCGCCATGATGATAATGGCATCAATACCCTGAACGACCCAGCTCTCGATTGCAGTCACGCCGCGGGTCGCATCCTTGTTAACACCGTCGGAGACAAACTCATAGCCTGCATCCTCAAAAATCTTCTTGGCATCCTTAATAATACCGTTGTAGAATTCAGTAGTCGTGTCCGGGACAATCAGGCCGACCCGTTTTGTTTCGGGGTTGACAGGTGTCCAGGAAACGATCTCGTCAGCGGCCATATTGAAGAATTTTTCTGCAGAGTATGCTTCCGAATCAGTGGACGCTGCGGCGGTGGTCTGTGCTGAGGTGGTTTGTGCTGCAGTGCTCTGGGTGGAATCACCGGAGCAGGCGGCCATGGATAGAAGCATGGCTGCGGCCAGTAGCAGTGCGAATACCTTTTTCATAACGTTGCCTCCTATTTTTATTTGTTCCTCATTTTATTAACGGCTCCTGCCGTTGAAATACAACCTTGTTACACAATAATTGCCTGCTGCTGTGCAAGCTTTAGTTTTTCCCGCAGGAATCTGTTCGCATAGATCAAATCCTGCTGCCAGCTTTCCGAACCGGTGTACCAGAATTCTCCCACAAAGGTCCGGACGCCCAATTCCAATGCAGTCTCCGCTGCCGAAACAAAATCCACGTGTCCCGTGCCAAAGGGGACCTCCCGAAACACGCCGGGAACCGTCTCCTTCAGGTGCATGGCTGCCAAATGGCCCCGTCCGCAGGCCAGATCCCGCTCCATGCTGTCCTTCGCGACCAGTGCAGCATTGGTCAGGTTTCCTGCATCCGGATAAACCTGGAGCCAAGGACTGTCCACTCGCCGAATCTGTTCCATAGCCTTGGCTACTGTATTCATAAACGGAGTCTCCATGGTTTCAAAGGCAATCACAACACCGTATTTTGCAGCCATGAGGGCAGCCTTGTCCAAATTTTCCTCGAACAGTCTTCTGGTGTTCCGGTTCCCGGGCTCATAGTACACATCATAGCCAGCCAGCTGAATGATCCTCGCGGAAATTCGATCCGCCAGGATCAAGGCTTTCTCCATGATCTCCATACTTCTACGGCGAACTTCCGGGTCCGGATGTCCCATAGGATATTTCCGATGACCGGACAGACAGATGGAGTGGATCGGCACACCGGAAGCGCAGATGGCATCCATCAGTTCTCTGCACTGACCGGCATCCCATTCCAGCCTTGCCAGCTTTTCCGCCGTCTCATCAACGGACAGTTCCATGTAATCGAAGCCTGCAGCCTTGGTCTGCTCCAGCTTCTGAGGCAGGCTCAAGAAACCGGGCATACTCTTTTCATATAACCCCAACCGGTAGGTATTCATTGCAATACCTCCTGTATCATTTCTGCCCATAGTAGGCATTGGGACCATGCTTCCGGAGAAAATGCTTATCCTGAATCCGCTGAGGCGCCGACACAGGATCGCCGTGAACCTGTCTGGTCAGGATCGCCATTTTGGCAACCTCCTCCAAAACAACGCTATGGTAAACCGCCTGTGCTGCATCCTTGCCCCAGGTAAATGGGCCGTGACTGCGGCACACAACGGCGGGAACATAGCTTGGGTTCACCCCCCGCTGCCGGAAGGTTTCAATAATCACCGCTCCGGTGTTTGCTTCATAATCCTCGTCAATTTCCTGCTGTGTCAGATCTCTGGCGCAAGGAATACTTCCATAAAAGTAATCGGCATGCGTCGTCCCATAACAAGGGATGTCCTCTCCCGCCTGTGCCCAGGCAACGGCATTGGGACTATGGGTATGGACAATGCCGCCTATCTGCGGAAAGGCGTTATAAAGTGCCAGATGGGTCTTGGTGTCAGAAGAGGGATTCAGCCTGCCGCTGACCACATTTCCCTGCAAATCCAGCACAACCATATCCTCAGGTCTCAGCTTATCATAATCCACGCCGGAAGGCTTAATTGCAACCACGCCCTTCTCCCGGTCCAGCTGCGAAACATTCCCCCAGGTAAAAGTCACCAGGCGGTATTGGGGGAGCAGCATATTGGCCTCGTAAACAGCCTCTCGCAATGCAGCGTATTCCATCCTTACTCCTCCACCAAATAGGCCGCCGCCTGTGCTTTCTCCCGGTTTGCAGAGAAGATCCAATCGCCGTTGCGGCCATTATAAATGAGCGCATTGCTGGGACCCACGCCCTCATCCACCACCGTCATCTCGGGGGACTGCGTTTCCGGGTTCCAGCTCACCGCAAAGAGCTGCTGCTTGCCCCGGCGGCAGCCACCAATAAACACCTTTTTGCCGCACAGTGTTCCGGACTTCACCACATGGTAAAATTCCGTTGTCTCGGGATGCTCATAAATCTGTGTCCATTCATCGCCGCTGCGGTGATAAATGCGGAAATGATTGCCGTGGAACGCCTCTATGGTCGCAATTTCCTCCTGACCGTCTCCATCCAAATCGATGAGTGCCGCGTCGCTGGTTGGTTGGGTCATTAGCTGCCGGATGTCCCAGGTAACCGGGTCATCGTTTCCGGCAGGTGGCGTCACCAGAAAAACGCCCTGCTGGCAGGTAACAAGTCCCTGATCGAATTTCTCTCTGGGGATTCTGCAATAGCCATGATTCTGATAGAAATTGCTGCGCAGACGAGTCAATTCGATGGGCTGATCCCAGTCGTCGGGAAGTAGTGCACCATATACATTGCCGGGGCAGCTCCAATCCTCCCGGGTCTGCTTGTGCTCTGCCAGCGTGCAGGCAAGGAGCCAAACTCTCCCATCCCGCTTCAGCAGATCAAAACGGTGGAGATAGGGCAGCGTAAACAGTTCACGGACATCAAAGTTTCCATCCGATCTGGGCTTGACCCACACCAGGCAGGCCTCTTCCCAGTCGTACAGACGGAAGAATTTCTGAACAGCCAAAAATTCACCGGGTTTCCCGGGAATCTCCACAATGCTCATAGTGCCTCCGGGCTGCTCCCATACACTAAGCCGTTTGCTCAGCGTCTCACAGTCCCAGGCAAAGCATCCTCCGCGGTTTTCCGCCGCATAAAACACGTAGGGCTCACCCTGTACCTGCATTACCTCAACAGCATAGCAGTGATCCTGTTCTTCCAATATTCTTTTTGTAAAATGCACAGTCCTGCTCCTCCAATCAGAGAATGGAACGGAACGGCGTGTTGGGTTCCTCCTCAAAGCAGTCTGCAAAGCCTCTGTCGTAATGATACTGGCGCTTTGGAGCATCTGCCGGGTAAACATACTTGCCGCCAACTGCCCAGATAAAGGGGTGGAACCGGTAATTCAGGCGATTCTTGCGCATTTCATAGAGGACATTGATCTCGGCTGTGTCTGCCGCAAAGTTCGTCCACACATCATAATGAATTGGGATAACAACCTTGCAGCGCAGCGCCTCTGCCATACGCAAAACATCCACAGAGGTCATCTTGTCCGCAATACCCACGGGATTTTCACCATAGGAGGCAAAAGCCACATCAATGTCGTAATCCTTGCCATGCTTTGCAAAATAAATGGAATAATGGCTATCTCCGCTATGGTAGATGTTTCCGCCTGTCGTTTTGAACAGGTAATTCACGGCTTTTTCATCCATGTCATTGGGGCACGTGTTGCGGATATCCTGGACGCCGTCCGTTGTTACCAGACAGGTCCTGTCAAAGGAATCCAATGCGATAATTTCCACATCCTTGATCTTGATGTGATCGCCCGGCTTCACGACAATACAGCGTTCCTTGGGTACGCCCCATTTTACCCAGGTCTCAACAGACTTCAGCGGGCCAATAAAAGGGATATCCTCCGGAAGGTCCTGTATTACGTGCGCTGCCAGATTGGGATCCATATGGTCCTGATGATAATGGGTCGCAATGACAGCATCTATCTGGCGGACCGCAAAAGGATCCAGGACATGAGGAATCGCCCGGAGATTTGGCTGCAGATTCCGTCCACCGCACATATTCGCCATCTGGTGACCTGCCGCCATCTTCTTATTGGCCTTGGTACGCTTTCCGTTGCCTGCCCAGAAATCAATGCTCAGATTGCAGTCGCCCTCACTCTTAAGCCACATCCCTGTGCAGCCAAGCCACCACAATGCAACATTTCCAGGAGCTACAACCTCCTCCTCGATTTCTTCATTGAGCCAGGTGCCCCATTCCGGGAATGCACCTTTGATCCAGGTATCCCTGGTAATTTCCGATACTTTGCTCATAGCCAACCTCTTTTCTGGATATGGAATCGTAATTCGTTCGTAACTTCAACGATTATAATGACCAAATGGTCATTTATCAAGTTCGTCTTCGTTCATAAACATTATATTCCGAGAATTCATTGATTTCAATTGCTGAAATATACCATTTTTTGTCAATTTATTTGTGCTACATTCACAAAATCGAACTTGAACCAAAAATTATGATTGTTTTAAGAGCGTTTATGTGATAACATCTCTTTAGAAACAGATTGGAGGCAGTTATATGGATGTAATATTAATTGTGGACACCGGATCATCCAGCATGCGTGGAATCCTGTTTGATCGTCAAGGCTCCATTGTGCACTGTCGGCAAGAGAAATACTTCATGGATGTTCAACCAGACGGCAGCGCAGAACAGGATCCTCTGGAATACGCCAATGCTCTGAGGCTTGTCTGTGAAAGCTGTGGAAAATTTGCAGCAGAAAACCGGTTGCGGATTGCTGCCCTTTCCTTTACTTCCCAGCGCTCCTCTATTCTCCCGTTGGATTCCAGCGGCAAGCCGCTGAGCCGAATCATCACCTGGTACGACAAGCGATCTGCCGATATATGCCGCCGAATGCTGGAATTGCACGGAGATGAAATCTATCGGATTGCCGGTATGCGGCCTATTCCCGTATTGTCTGCGCCCAAAATCGCATGGCTGAAGGAAACACACCCGGATATTTACCGGAATGCCCATAAAATCGTAGGCATTCACGATTACCTTCTCTATCTGGCAACCGGAAAATTCGTTACAGATGATACACTGGCCAGCCGCACCTGTCTAATGGACACCGCCAGCCGCCAGTGGTCTCCCAGGCTGCTGGCACTCTTTGATATTTCCCAGGATAAGCTTTGCACACTTCTTCCTGCCGGAAGCATTGCGGGCACCGTCACCCAGACGTTTGCAGCGAAAACCTGTCTCGCTGTCGGAATTCCAGTGATCAGTGCCGGCGGCGATCAGCAGTGCTCTGTCCTGGGGCAGGGTCTGCTCCAGCCAGGGCAGGCAGGCATTACCGTTGGGACAGGTGCATACCTTGCCGGCGTAACGGATCACCCAATCAATGACCCGGAGAAGCGGGTGAATATCAATGCGGCGGTTACACCGGGGCACTGGATTTTGGAAGCCAGTACCCTATCCGCTGGAGCCGTCTATGACTGGGTGAACCGTCTGTTTTCAGATTGGGAAGGAAAAGGGGGCGCGATTCAGCATTTAAACGCCGCGGCAGAGCAAAGTCCTCCGGGTGCCAACGGCGTTGTAATGCTGCCAGACCTTGCCGGAAAAGGCTGCCCGGAATGGAACGACTGGGCCAGGGGGCTATTCTGCAATCTGAGCTTTTCTACCACCCGAGGAGATATGGCCAGAGCCGCTCTGGAAGGTGTCGCAGCAGAAATTGCCCAGTGCCACCAGATTCTCCGGAGTCTGGATGCAAGGGTTGCTTCGGTCCATGTTACCGGCGGATTAGCCAAATTCTCTTTATTCGATCAAATATTAGCGGATATGCTTGAATATCCTGTTGAAAGATGTATAATTGAAGAAACAACTGCAATCGGTGCTTTTCTCGCTGGAAGCACTGCGATCGGATGGTATTCAAGCCTGAAAGAAGCCGCAGGGCAGATTGGCGTTGGAAAGGCAGGGAATGTTTTTTACCCGCAAAAGGACCACTCGCTACTTTACAGAAAAATAAATACACTGCGAGTTCAGGTCAGCGCAGCAATTCCACATGCAGCGCTGGCAGAGCTGAACGGATGCAATGAAGGAAGGGAAACAAGTGAAAAATAACAGAGGTGCAATTCAAAAGAGGCAAATGCAGTTACTGGATTATCTGAAGAAGACAGGGACAGCCGATGTATCCACCCTTGCAAAAGAGCTCAGCGTATCTGCCATCACAGTTCGGCGGGATCTGGACGAACTGGAAAGCAGAAAACTGGTAAGCCGCTATTTCGGTGGTGCCAAGCTAACCATGGCAGCAGAGAAGGATGATGAGCCAGCTTACCTGGAGACCACCACCCAGCGGCTTGCCCAGAAAAAAGCGATTGCAAAACGAGCGGCAGAGCTTTTGGAAGATGGCGACACAGTTTTCATCAATTCCAGTGCAACTGCCCTGCTGATCTATCCCTACATTCAAAACAAGTCCATTCTGATTGTCACCAACAATGGCCGTAGTCTCCTGTCCCAGAGAAGCCAGGGGGTGGAACTGGTACTAACCGGCGGAGAGGTCTACGGGAGCAAGCAATCCTTGGTCGGCCAATTGGCGCTGGATGCACTCTCCAAGGTCACAGCAACAAAGTGCATTCTGGGAGTCAGCGGAATCAGCATCCAGGGTGGCATTACCAGCCGCGTCATTCAGGAAACCTCCATCAATCAAATGATGCTGCGCCGTTGCCGTGGGCAAAAAATCATTGTGGCTGATTCCAGCAAAATCGGCACCGAGCATAATTTTTTCAGTGGAACCCTGGCAGATGTTACAGATTTGATTACAGACAGTGAGGCCTCAGAACAACAGCTGGAACAGTTACGTCAGGCCGGGCTTCATATCGAAGTAGTTGCACCGCTGGTAGAAGAATAAGGTTCAACCGATGCCCACTCCCCATTCCACAAATACGCCAACATAGCATAAACGCACCATTGCTGGCTCCAGGCTGCAGCCTCAGAGTCGGCAATGGTGCGTTCATGTCTCAATATGCTTTATTGTATTCCATTTACTACGCTCAGGATTTCCCTTACATGATATCCAGCTCCGCCGTCACCTGGTAGTAGTCACAGGCATGGGCGGTATAGTTCCGGACGTTTTCCTTGGAGATCATGTTCATTTGCAGGAAGGAGCAGAAGACATAGGCATTGTCGTCCAGGATCATCTGCTGGAGCTGCACCGCAATCTCACCCCGCTTGGTTGTGTCGAATTCCTTCGACAGTTCTTCGATGAGGGCTGTCACCTTGGGATTGTCATAAGCGCCGAAATTATAGCTCATGCCGGGAACGCAGGAGGTGGTGAAAAAATACTGGGGATCCCCGGAAGGGGCTGTGACCAGGGCAGAAGCGTAGACATCCCAGCTGGTCATATCTGCCAGGAACTCCCGGCGAGAAGCCGTGCAGTTGATGTCCACGTCCATGCCGATCTCCTTCAGGGAGGCCTGGGCCGCTTCGGCCAGAAGGGGCAGCTCCTGACGGCTGGGGTAGGTCAGCCAGCGGATCGTCAGCTTCGTGCCGTTCTTTTCCCGGATGCCGTCACCGTCGGTATCCACCCAACCGGCCTGCTCCAGAAGCGCCTTAGCCCCCTCAGGGTCATATTCTTCCGCCTTTACGTGCTCGCCGCCAAAGCTGCTGAAACCATCCGGGAAGGCACCGTTGGCAGCAACCCCATGACCGTCCAGCAGGGTTTTCACAAATCCCGCTTTGTTGATGCCCATGGCAATGGCCTTCCGCACGGCGGCGTCCTGAATGACAGGACTTGTCATATTCATGCTGGCAAAGAAGGCCCGGGAGGTCTGAATGGCGGAAAACTGATAGCCGCCGTTTTCGAAATTGGGGTAGGCCTCATAGGCCATGCCATAGGCGGCATCAATGTCGCCGGCCTGCAGGGCCGCGGACAGGGTATCTCCGTTGGACAGTGTGCGGACGGTCAGCTCGTCCAGCTTGGGGGTACCGTCCCAGTAATTGCCGTTGGGGATAAGGGTCAGATGGTCGTCCGTGACCAGCTCCTTCACCACATAGGGACCGGTACCGGCTACAATGCCGGTTTCAAAATCCGAGGCATCCACATCGATGATGCAGCCGTAGGGGTCCCCCAGGTAATTCATCAGGGCGGGGTTCGGCTCGCTGGTGGTAACGGTCAGGGTCTGCCCCTCTGCCTGCAGGTCCACGATCTTGGTATCGCTGGGAGCCCGGTCGTGGTTTTCCAGCAGGTGCTCCAGGCACTGCTTCACGGCTTCGCCGTCCATCTCCCTGCCGGAAGAGAACTTCACGCCCTCCCGGAGGGTAATCGTCCAGGTGCAGTCGCCGTCATTGGTCCAGTCCGTTGCCAGCCAGGGCTCCAGCTCCATGGAATCCGTGTAGTGGACCAGAGTCTCGCCGATACCATAGCGGATGCAGGCCCAGCCATTGTAGGTCCTGTGGGGGTCCACCGTCTCCTCCCAGTTTTCGGAATTGAAGGTGGTGTCGCCGATGACCATGGTTTTCTTCGCAGCCGGGGCAGAAGCCTGCTCCGTGCTGCCGCCATTTGCGGAAGAATCCGCTGCGTTGCTGCCGCAGCCCGTCAGCAAAAGAAGCGTCAGGCAGGCAACCAAGAGAAGGGAAATGCATTTTTTCATATTTTATTGGTTCCTTTCACGGTTGTTTTATGTTTTGCCGGACGTCACGGCATCACATCAAGATTATATTACAAAACGCTGTCGATCAGGCGTTTCGTATAGTCGTTTTTCGGCGCGCGGATTACGGCATCCGGCGTCCCTTCCTCCACAATTTCCCCACGGTACATGACCAGCACCCGGTCGCAGAACTGCTGGACCAGGGAAATATCGTGGCAGATGAAGAGGATCGACAAATTTTTGCCCCGCTGCTTCCGCAGCTCGTTCAAAAGGGAAATAATCTCCTTCTGCACCGTCACATCCAGCGCAGAGGTTGCCTCATCGCAGATCAGCAGCTTTGGCTCAATGGCCAAGGCCCGGGCAATGGCCGCCCGTTGGCACTGGCCGCCGCTGACCTGGTGGGGATAGCGATTTGCAAATTCTCCGGGGAGGCCGCATTTTTCCAGCAGCGCCTCCACCCTCTTTTGGGTCTCTTTTCGGGTGAGACCCGCATTGCGCAGACTTTCTCCGATGCCGTCCCCCAGGGTGCGGCGGGGATCGAAGGAATCCGTTGGTGTCTGGAAAACCATCTGCATCTGTCTGTAGACTTCCCGCAGCTGCTTTCTTTTCCTATGGGTAATTTCCTGTCCCTCCAAAAAAATGCTTCCGGTTGTCACGTCGGTCAGCCGGGAAATCATATTCACGGCGGTGGTCTTTCCGCTGCCGCTCTCGCCGATGATGGCCAGGCACTCCTCGGGGAACAGTTCAAAGCTGATTCCGTTTACCGCGGCAATTTCCCGCTGCCCGGAAAAGGTCTTCGTCAGCGCCTCTACTTTCAAGATCGGTTCCATTGCTTTTACCTCCGAAGCCGGGGGACGGCGGATAGCAGCGCTTTGGCATACGCGCTGCTTGGATTCGACAGGACCTGGTCGCATCTGCCGTATTCCACGCACTTCCCGTCCTTCAGCACCAGAACGTTGTCTGCCAAAGCCCCGATGACCCCCAGATTGTGGGAAACCAAAACAATGGCTGTGCCAAAGGTTTTGCGAACCAGCGCCATTTCCTCCACCACCTGCTTCTGAATGGTCACATCCAGCGCGGAGGTGGGCTCATCCGCCAAAAGCACGCTGGGCCGTAAGAGCATGGCCGCTGCAATACCGATGCGCTGCTGCATACCGCCGGAGAGCTCAAAGGGATAGGACGCCAAAATCCGCTCCCCGTTTTCAAAGCCCAGCTTTTCGAGCATTTCCAGCGCCTGGGGCCCAAATTCCGCTCTGGAAATTTTGCCGTGGGCGCGCATCGTCTCATACAGCTGCGCCCCCACCGTGCGGATGGGGCAGAAGGCGCTTCCGGCGTTCTGAAAAATGTAGCCCAACTCCGGGCCATTCAGCTTGCGGAGTTCCTTGGATGGCAAATCAAGCAGATTCCTGCCCCGGTAGCAGATCTGCCCCTTTGTAACGCAGCCCTCGCTGCCAAGAAGCCCCATGGCCGCCTTGATCAGTGTGCTTTTGCCGCTGCCGCTCTCCCCCACAATGCCCAGGATCTCCCCAGGTTCCAGAGAAAAGCTCACATCCTGCACCACCGGCTGCCCCAAATAGGAAAGCTCCACATGGTCATATTTGAGTATGGCTTCCATTTGCTTACCTCCGGCTTTTGGGGTCTGCATAGTCCCGGACGGTGTCGCCCAGCAGGTTAAAAATCATAACCGAGATGAAGATCGCAATCCCCGGGCTGAAAGGGATCCAGGGAGACGTAGTCATCAGGCTCCGGGTATCACTCATCATGCTGCCCCATTCGGGAATGGGAGGCTTGGCCCCCAGCCCTAAAAAGCTCAGGGCCGCCAGCTCCATCATCATGGCGCCGATGTCCAGCATAGATGTGATCAGAATGGGGCCCATAATGTTGGGCAGGATGTGCCCCAAAATGATCTTTCCTGTGCTGCTGCCGGAAAGGCGGACCGCCTTCATCCATGCCGTCTCCTTCTGAGCCAAGGTCTGGCTTCTGGCAATTCTGGCATACTTGGGCCAGGAGATGGCCGCCAAGGCAATCATTGCGTTTTGCAGTCCGCCGCCCAGGGTTCCCGCAACTGCCAGTGCAAACACCAGCCCGGGAAAGGCCAGAAACACATCCGAGAGCCGCATCAGCACCGTATCCACCCAGCCTCCGGTCCAGCCGCAGGCAACGCCCACCGCCGTGCCAATCGCTGTGATGACAGCGACCAGCAGGAGCGTTGAAAAAATACTGGCACGGCTGCCTGCAATGACCCGGGACAGCATATCCCGGCCATACCGGTCCGTGCCCAGAAGGTGCTCTCGGCTTGGCGCCTGCTTGGCAATATCCAGATTTTGCAAATAGGGATCATAGGGTGTGAGGTACTCGGAAAAGAAGGCGCACACCACCAGCACAATGGCCAGAACGCTGAAAATGATCAAGCGGGTCTTCACCGTGTTTTTGGGATGCTTTTGCGGCTTGCATGTGCTCATCCTTCCTGCACCCCCAGTCGGATTCTCGGGTCAAGGACATGGTAGAGAATATCGGTGATCAGATTTACCACCACATAAATGATGGCCATCCAGACCACATAGGCCTGGATCAAGGGATAATCCCGCATGGTAATAGAATCCACCGCCAGCTTGCCCACACCGTCCCACATGAAAATGCTTTCAATAATGGCTGTGCCCCCCAGCAGGCTGCCGATGGACAGAGCCAGCAGCGTGATAATGGTCAGCATCGCGGATTTCAGAACGCTTTTCCACAGGGTGACGCTTTCCCGGACGCCCCGGGCCTTGGCCCCCAAAACATAGTCCTTACCCAACTCCTCCAGAACTGTAGCACGAACCTGCCGCAGATACTTGGCGGACATGGCAATGGCCAGGGTCAGCGTCGGCAGAATGGCACCGCCCAGCGTTGTTCCATTGGAAATCACAGGAAGCAGCTTCCATTTTATCGAAAAAAGCTGCATCAGCAGCAGCGCCACAAAGAAATTGGGCAGGCTGTTGCCGATAAAGCTGAAAAAGCGCAAAAAATAGTCCACGAACCGGTCCTGACGCACCGCCGCCCAGATTCCCAGGGGTATGGAAATCACCACCGTGGCCACAATGGACAGACACGTAAGCAGCAGCGTAGCCGGAAGTTTGGAGACAAAGGTATCAAACACTTTTTTCCCGGAAACATAGCTCACGCCCATGTCTCCCGTCAGCAGACCCCTCAGCCATGCGCCATACTGCACCAAAAAAGGCTGATCCAGCCCCAGCTCCGCCCGCTTGGCATCAATGATTTCCTGGGCAACGGCCCCTTTGTCGCCATACAGCTCTGTAATGGCATCGCTTCCTGCGGCCCGCATCATGGCAAAAGACAAAAAGGTAACACCCAGCAGTACGGGGAGCAGCTGCAAAAGGCGTTTTCCAATATACTTTTTCAAACAGAACGTCCCCTTTAATTTTCCAGCAGACCGGGCTTCCGGCCCTCCACCAGGAACATGGGGGTGGAGGCATTGTTGATCCGCTCCTCCTTGGTCCAGACCCGCCGCCAGATGTTTTCATCCGCACTGGCCTGGATTCCGCAGCTGCCCAGTACATTCAGGTCCCACTGGGGCCGGTGCTGCCTGGACAGCGGGGTCTGCCGGGCAATGGCCTCCATGGCATCCACATCCGTTCCGGCGTTCTCATCCCGCACATCGGAGTCAGCCAGATTTTCCCGATCCTGCCTGTGGCCCTGCTCTGCTTCCGCATCCCAGAGATACCGATACCAGTTGGCATCAAAGTTCAGCAGCAGCCCGCCGGGGGCCAGCACCCGGGTCCAATGGCCATAAGCTGCCTCCGGGTCGTGGAGATTCCAGGTCACATTCCGGGTGACCAAAACATCGAAGCTGTGGTCCGCAAAAGTCAGCTTCTCGGCATTCATCTGCCGAAAATCAATTTTGTCCGCCAGTGCGCCTGCATTGCGCCCGGCCTCCTCCAGCATGGAGGCAGTATAATCCACTGCAGTCACCCGGAAGCCCATCTCCGCCAGAATGATGGCGAAGAAGCCCGGGCCCGTGCCCACATCCAGCACCCGGATGGAGCCGGGCTTTCTGCCCGGGAAACGGGCGGCGATCCTCTCATAGAGGGCCGCACCCCAGATGTGCTTCTGCGCCGTGGCCAGCTCCTCCTGGTTGACACCGGAGTAACCGGATGCCCGGTGAGTCCAATAGTGGATATTTTCTTCCTCATAGGATGTAAACAGATTCATTTTTATTTCCCCCTCACCTCCGCAAAAGGGCGCCGCACCTCTTCCCACGGTGCAGCGCCTTTTCGGGAAGGTTGTGTATTAACCGTAGCTATATAGTACCATAGCATTCTGGCCCACGGAAGCCCCCCGGGGGGTTCTAAATTTTGGGAATTATAAAACATTGCAAAAGGCCCTGCGGCAAAACCTGCCGCAGGGCCCTCTGTTATTCAAAATCTCCCTGATTCAGGCTCTCATACACCGTCGGCCTGCTCCGGGGGATCTCCCGGGTGCGGGTGACCGACCAGAGGATCGTTCCGAGGACCAGGACCAGGCCCATGCAGATGGCCATAACGGAATAGGCAAAGGCCGCCTGGCTGCCATGGCGCTGGACATAGTATTCCATATACCCCGCGCCACCCAGAAACAGCAGGCTCACCACCCACAGCGATGCCGCCCCGGGCTTCCAGCCGCCGGTTTTCAGATAGCGGACCGTAAAGCACACCAGTGCCGCCACCACCGCCGCCAGCCCCAGCACCTGGGTTACGCTCACAAAGCCGTTGCTCAGGAAATAGGTGGAGTCAATCCGGGTGGAGTCCAGCACCGCCTGAGTTCCGCCGTAATACAGGCAGAACAGCCAGAACAGGTCCCCGGGGCGGCGATGGTATTCCCGGCGGCGCAGGAAGTACACAACCAGCAGTACCGCCAAGATCACCCCGGCCAGGACGGCCTGGATGGCAAAGGTATTGAACCGGTATTCCACAGCCCCTGTGGAAACACTCAGGACCTTTCCGCCCCAGAAGGAGCCTTCTGGCAGAATGGCTCCCCGGTCAGAGGAATTGGTCAGGCAGGAAAGTCTTCCCAGGGCAATGGCCCCGGCCCCCGCCATGCTCATGGCATCCAGCATAGCCCCCAGATGGCGGCCCCGGCGCAGTGCCGCCAGGATCAGCGCCGCCAGGAAAACACCGGCAAAGGCCCCCGCCAAAAGGAAGCCGCCAACGCTGTAGTCCGTCAGGGCTGCGGCCAGGCTTTCATAGGCGTCCCGCCGGAAATACCAGTGGGCCAGTCTGGCCCCCAGCATTCCAAGGCCCAGGCTCAGGGGCAGCGCCCAGAAGCCTCCCAGGTAGTCTTCCTCATCCCACAGATACAAGAACAGAAACAGCAGCATTCCCACACCGCAGGCCATGGTCACAATTGCCGTGCTCCAATACACCATGTACCGGCCCCAGATAAAAGCGATACTCTCCATGGTCAGTTCTCCTTCGGCTTTGCCGTAGCAAAATAGAATATGTCGCTGATCAGCCGCTGGCTACCGTAGCTGATACTGTTGAGGACCTCGTTATTCATGACCACCGTGGAGGTCTGGCCGCCGTCCAGATTGTAGGCACGAATGCAGCCTGTATTAGCGCAGAGCTTCACCAGGTCCTTGCCCGTAGGCATATAGTAGCAGCCCCGCTCATAGTTGCACACCACAACCAGGTAGTGCAGACGGTCCATCTGGCACAGGGCCTCCCGAGAGAAATTGCCCTTCAGCTCTCCGACAAAATATGTGGGCAGCTCCTGGGGCTGATGGTCCTCCACCAGGATAGGACCAAAGGCCAGGGAAAACCGGATGCCCTTCTCGTCCACATACTGCTGGGCCTGCTCTACGGTGTCAAATTTGTGGTGGCGTTCCAAAAGCAGATCGCCGTTCTCATCCACATAGCAGATGTCCGACAGGCCGTCGTTGGTCCGGTAGACGATGCCGTTCTGAACCACGGTGCCCTTCTGGCGATAATCATAGAAGTCTCCGGAGAAGGCCATGACGGCATTGACCTGCTTCGACATATCGGAGGTATACATCAACGTGCCGGAGGAATAGCTGCCGCCGGACAGATGCCTGCGGATCTGGGAGGAGTCCATGATCTTGACCTCGGAATAGGTGACGGCCATGTGGTTCACGTCCTCTTTCCAGCTGATGGCGAAAATGGTCTCGTCCAGATAATAGTGAATGGTGCTGTCCGGAAGGATGGTTCTGTCTGTAGAGAAGAACAGCTCCTGCCCCTCCAGAATCGGCGCCGCCTTTTCCAGCAGCCACTCCAGCTCTGCCGGACTGGAGGCCTCTCCATAGCAGCTCTGGTCGGGCTCCGGGGCCACGACTGCATCCTTTTCGATCCAGTAGCTCTTCGGCAGGTCCACCACATCGGACCGTGCATCGCTCAGGCCGTTGTTGATTTCCATCCGGAAGCTCTCTCCCAGCTTCAGCTCCTTGGCATCATCCGTCTTCCGCTTTCCGCCCGGAACCAGCAGCAGCGTCCACAGCAGCGCCGCCGTCAAGGCAAGGGCCGCAATGCAGCCCAGCGCACCGGCAAATCCCTTCATCACTTTCATTCTCTCTCACCCTTCGTCAAGCGCCCCGGAAAGCAGGTCCCGCAATTCGCTGCCGGGAACTACCCACCAGTTCCCTGCCTCATAGGTCAGCTCCAGCACAATGTTTTTTTCCTTTGTCTCCGTCACCTGCTCTGCGGCCGTCTCCACAGCCTGAAGAAGCACCTCGTCCAGAAGCTCCTGACGGTAACCGTCCCCGTCGTAAACGTCGGTGACGGACTCCGCCTCGTCGACCCGCTGCTGCAGCAGCTGCTCCGCAAGGGCCCCCGCCTGCCGGGTCATGGCATCAATATCCGGATAGGTCACCCGGACATCCACGGCGAGATTTCCGTCCTTGGTATAGGGCTCTCCCTCTGCCAGGCAGGATAGCCCCTGCCAATATCGGTCCCACAGAATTTTCTCCGTTCCCTCGCCGCCCTGGGCCGTCAGCTTCGGGGTACCCAGAATATAGGCTGAGGCACCCTCCAAATCGAAGGCAGACAGGTCATCCAGGAACTCCTGGGCCTGCTCCATCACCCTGGGGTCCATTTTCAGGACCGCCGTTTCTTTTCCCGGTGCAGTCAGCCCCAGCTGGAGCGTCGCCGCAGCGCCAACGGCTGCCAGGACTCCCATCAGCCCTGCCAGCACTCTTCTCTTTTTCATAAGCTCTCCCCGGCATCCAAATGTTTCCCGCACCCGGCCAATATGGCACAGCGCAGGATGCAGATGCATATGTACGTTCATTATACACGCACAAACACATTACGTCAACCTGAATTCCAGAACTTCTATGGATAAGTTGCAGAAAGCCGCTGCGGAATTCCGCAGCGGCCCATGGATGTTCTTTTCACATTATCCCGCTTTTTTCGTCAGCTTCACCACCGTGCCGGACAGCAGGAACAGGGCAATGAGATTCGGGATGACCATCATGCCATTAAAGGTATCCGCAGCGTCCCACAGCAGCCCCAGGTCCATGGTTGCACCGACAATGGCAACAAAGGAATAGACGATCATAAAGCCCCGGTTTGCTTTGGAGCCCACCAGGAATTCCAGGCAGCGGGTGCCATAGAGGCCCCAGCCGATAATGGTGGAAAAGGCAAAGCAGCACATGGCCACCGCAGCAATCAAGGAGGCCCAGCTGCCATAGACGGACGTGAAGCCGCCAATGGTCAGCTCCGCGCCGGCCGCTGCGCCGTAGGTGATGTTTTCGCCGCTGATGAGGATCACAAAGGCCGTCATAGAGCAGATGAGAATGGTATCCGTAAACACCTCGAAAATGCCGAAATAGCCCTGCCGGACGGGGTCCTCCACATCCGAGGCCGCGTGGGCGATGGAGCCGGTGCCCAGGCCTGCCTCATTGGAGAAAATGCCCCGGGACACACCCTTTTTCGCACACAGGAAAAAGCTGCCCACTGCGCCGCCGGTGACGGCAGAGGGGGTAAACGCCCCCTTCAGAATAGAGCCCAGCACTGCCGGAACCCGGTTCAGGTTCAGCAGGATCACCCCAAGGGCCATGACCACATAAATGAGCGCCATGAAGGGCACCAGCTTTTCCGCCACGCCGCCGATCCGCTTCAGGCCGCCCACCAGCACCAGGGCCACCAGCAAAGCAATGCCAATGCCGACGATGAGATTCAGTCGGGCCAGCGCCGCCTCCGGCATGGCATGGAAATTGGTGACCGCCGTATCCACGGCAGTAATGATGGCGTTCACCTGGGTGGCATTGCCGGTGCCGAAGACCGTCAGGACACCCAGCACCGCATAAATGGAGGCAAGGAAATGCCACTTTTCCCCCAGGCCGTTTTTGATGTAATACATAGGACCGCCAACCCAGTCCCCTTCCGCGTTTCTTTCCCGGAAATGGACCGCCAGGGTCACCTCTGCAAACTTGGTGCACATTCCCAGCAGCGCGCTGCACCACATCCAGAACACCGCACCGGGGCCGCCGATGGCAATGGCACCGGCCACACCGGCGATATTCCCCGTGCCGACCGTGGCCGCCAGGGCCGTGCACACGGCCTGGAAGGGCGTTACAGCGCCTTCGGCTGCGTCCTTTTTATGGAACATCCGCCCGAAGGTCTCCTTCATGGCAGTGCCGAAGCGGCGGAACTGGATAAACCCTGTGCGGAAGCTGAGCAGCAGCCCAACCCCCACAATACATATCATCGCAGGAACACCCCACACAAAGCTGTTCACCGCGGCGTTCACACTTGCAATTGTCTCCACGACATTCTTCCTCTCTTTTTCCAAATCGAGAGCCATTGTATCACACTGGCGGTCATTTGTCCACAAAAATATGCCGCCGGAAATCCGGCGGCATGGCTTTTCGTTTATTCGTGATGGTATATCCGCTTGTCCAGAGCAAAGATCCGGCTGCTGAAGGTCCCTGCGGGGACACCCGGCAGGGTTTCGGCATAGATCTCCATGCGGCTGTCCAGCATATCGATCTGGCTCAGCAGGTCTGCCTCGGCGAACATGGGCTTTACCGCAGCGCCGAATTCCGGCTCTCCATGGTGGGAGAGGATCATGTGCTGCAAAAGCAGACTTTTTTCCTCCGGGGTTCCCAGCTCTGCGGCAACCTGGGCGATCTCCTGGGCCCCCATCACCAGGTGGCCCAGCAGCTGGCCCTTCCGGGAATAATCCGTGACGACGCCCAGCTGGGAGAAGGTAAACTCCTTTTCCTTGGCAAAATCATGGAGCAGGGTTCCCGTGAGCAGCAGACTCCTGTCAATGATCTGGCTGTACTGCCCTGCAAGGAAATCCGCCAGGCACAGCATATTGGCCGTATGCATCAGCAGCCCCGACAGGAAGCTATGGTGCACGCTTTTGGCGGCGGGGATGCTGCGGAAGGTCTCCAGGTGCCGCTCCAGCATGGTCTCGGCGAGAACGCGGTAATCCCGGTCCTCCATAGAGGCGATCAGGCCGCGGACCTTTTCCAGGGTCTCATCCCGGTCAATGGGGGCCACAGGCACCAGGGCAGATACATCGTAGCTGTCCTCCTGGGTGGCCATGCGGATATTGGAGGCGGTGAGCTGAATGCTCCCCCGGTATTCCGTCACATCCGCACGAATTTTTACCACCTTTCCGGCATCCGTTGGCGCGCCCACAGGGCCGGAGTAGTCCCAGGCCTTTAGGTCCAGGCTGCCGGACTTATCCGTAACGGTGGCGCTGAGAAAGGGCTTGCCGCTGTTGGAGGTTTTGATGGCTCCCTCTTTCAGAATGTAAAATCCCTCTACCCGGTCTCCGGGCACCATATCCGCAAGCAGCTTATTATATTCCATAGCAATCGACTCCTTTATTCACTGGAATCATTATAGCGGGTTTTCCGGGAATTTGCAACAGATTACTCCACCGCTTTCAGGGATTCCGCCATGGGGATCCGGCGAATATGGCGGCGCATGACCAGCCCCACCACCCAGGCGAAGAGCACCGTGCAGACAAAGGCTGCGATGTAGCTGGTCCGCTCAATGTGGATATTGAAGCAGGAATTGTCCACCATGACCATACTCATGACCACGCCGTGCATGGCCTTGCCCAGAGGCAGGCCAAGAATGGCTGCCAGGAAGCTCAGCACCAGATTTTCCCGCAGGACATAGGCCGCAGTCTCCCTGGGATAGAAGCCCAGTACCTCCACCGTGGCGATTTCCCGGCTGCGTTCCGCCAGATTGATATTCGTCAGATTGTAGATAACGATAAAGGCCAGGGCCCAGGCAAAGCCGACGACCAGCCAGATGATGTAATTCAGGCAGCTCATGGCGCTGTCCACCTGGTCCAGCAGCACATCCATGCGGCTCAGGGCGGTGACTCCGTCCAGCTCCGTCAGTGCCTTGGCGATTTGGTTCAGATCGCCGGAGGCCTGGAGCATTGCCGCATTAAAGCCCTCGTTGCCAAAGCGCTCCCGGCAGGTGTCCCCCTGAACGAAGAGATAATTGCCCACATAGTTTTCAAACACGCCGGCCACCCGGAGGGTCACCCGGTTCAGGTCGCTGTCCTCCACCTCGATGGTATCCCCCGGGGAAAGGGCCAGCTTTTCCGCCAGGCGGCGGCTGACCAGCGCCTCCCCTGCCCCGGGCTCCGGGACCTCCCGGCCCTGCCAGGAAAGCGTCCAATAGTTCTCCACAGCGTCCCAGTTGTCCAGGCCGATCAAAGTTACGGAGTGCATATTCTCCGTGTCGCCGTAGACACCCACCCGGTCCTGGATGCAGGGCAGCACGTCGTCTACCCCATCCAGCCTGGCAGCCGCTTCCGGTGTATTCTCCCCCTCCGTAAAGCTAAAGGACAGGGCATAGTGCTGCACGCCGCCGAACTGGTCGTTTCCAACATGGAGCATGGAGTCCCGAACGCCGAAGGCCGTGACCATCAAGGCCGTGCAGCAGCCGATGCCCACCAGCATCATGGTCATGCGCAGCTTGTAGCGGAGCATGTTGCGCAGGGTGATTTTCTGCAAAAAGGACAGGGGCTTCCACAGGAACGGGACATACTCCAGCAGAATGCGCTTGCCGCTTTTGCCCCGCTGTGGCCGGATCAGCTCTGCCGGAACACTGCGCAGGCTTCTCTGGCAGGATGCCAGGGTTGCGCCGAGAATTCCAACCAGGGACACTCCCAGCGTGATCATGGCAAGGCTCTGGCTATAGGTATATTTCAGGGGTGCGAACTTGTACAGGACCCCATAGGCCCACCAGAAGACCTCCGGCAGCGCCCAGGTGCCCAGGAAGAAACCCAAAAGCCAGCCCAGGAAGGTGGCACTGAGGGCATAGAGCAGGTACTTTGCCGCAATGTCCCAGCTGTGAAAGCCTATGGCTTTCAGCACGCCGATCTGGGTCCGCTCCTCGCTGACCATTCTCGTCATGGTGGTAATGCATACCAGCAGAGCGATCATAATGAAGAACACCGGCAGCAGATTTGCCACGGCGGATACAATGGCCGTATCATTCTGGAAGCTCACAAACCCGGCATTCTCCTGGCGGGTAAGGACATAGGTATCCGGCTCCTCCAGATTCACATATTCCGCGTGCTCCCGGTCCAGGCCCAGCAGGTCCAGATAGGAATCATACTGGTCCCAGGCAAGGGCATTGACCCGCTTGGTGATTTCCGGCTTGTAGGTTTCAACAAGCCCATCATACTCCGAAGAATAGATATCCGCAGACCGCCGCAGGCACGCATCCACCTCGGTATACACATCCATAGAAAAAGCGTCCGGGTGCAGCAGAAGAAACCCCTTTAAGGCCCCGTCGCCAATGGTTGTGGTTCCCCGGTCCGTGCTGAGGTAAAGGGGCGAGTTCGCCAGACCCACGATCAGAAAGCTTTTTGCCTCCAAAAGGTCCAGCGTATCTGCGTCATTGTCCGCAGACAAGGTGACCACGGTCCCCAGGTCGGATTCATCAAAGGCCCGGGCATCCGCCAGACACTCCGTGGCAGTCTGGGGCATCCGCCCGGCAGCCAGCGCAGGCAAATTCACCTGCTCCGTTATGGACATCAGCTTAAAGGCGCTGGAGGCTTCTTTGTAGGGAATCAGAACGTCCACGCTCTTCATGCCCTCTACCTTGCCCACATACCCTTCCCGGCTCAGAGTTTCCACATCGTCCTCGGAAAAGCCCAGGGTAGAGATCAGGCGAAAGTCGCAAAAATTCTGGGTGTCCAGATAGTCCTGTGCCGTGGCATACATGGCATCCTTGGTAACCTTCAGTCCGGCAAAAAAACTGACGCTGAGGGCAACGATCAGAAGCAGCGCCAGATACCGCCCGAAAAAGCTCCGGATGGTCCTGGCCGTCATTTTCAAAATGGAACCCATAGACGCCTCACCACTCGATCTCATCAATGGGGACGATGTTCTCATTGATCTCGTTGGAGCGGATCTTGCCGCTCTTGATGCGGATGATCCGGTCTGCCATCGGTGCAATGGCCTGGTTGTGGGTAATGATAATAACCGTCATGCCCCGCTCCTTGCTCAGGTCATACAGCAGCTTCAGCACGGCTTTGCCGGTCACATAGTCCAGGGCACCCGTTGGCTCATCGCACAGAAGCAGCCGGGGATTCTTGGCAAGGGCCCGGGCAATGGCCACCCGCTGCTGCTCGCCGCCGGAGAGCTGGGCCGGAAAATTCCGGGACCGGCCACTGAGGCCCACCATATCCAGCGCCTGGGGCGCCGGTATGGGATTGCTGCACAGCTGGGCTGCGATCTCCACATTCTCCAGCGCCGTCAGGTTGGGAATCAGATTGTAAAACTGAAACACAAAGCCCACATCATGGCGGCGATAGCGGGCCATTTCAAAGCCGGACATATGGGAAATATCCCTGCCGTCAAAGAGAATCTTGCCCTCGGTAATGGTATCCATGCCCCCAAGCATATTCAAAAGGGTGGTCTTTCCCGCGCCGGAAGAGCCCAGAAGCACCACAAACTCTCCCTTTTCCACCTGAAACGACACTCCGTCCAGCGCCCGCACCTGAGCCTCGCCGGTACCGTAGATTTTCTTCACATCTTCAAATTCAATATAAGCCATTGTCTCTTCCTCCCCTGCTGATACTATTGTATCGTATCACAGGTGGGATTGTAAAGTATTAACATTTCTGTGAAGGTTGTTTGAACAAAAATTTCCCTGCCAAAGAGGCAGGGAATGCAAAAAAATCCCCCTGCCTTGCGGCAGGGGGAGGAAGATGTTAGCTCAGAAGCTGATTATTCAGCAACCTCGGTAACGACACCGGAACCGACGGTACGGCCGCCCTCGCGGATAGCGAAACGCAGGCCCTTCTCGATAGCGATGGGGGTGATCAGCTCAACGTTCATGACGACGTTATCGCCGGGCATGCACATCTCAACGCCCTCGGGCAGGGTGATGATGCCGGTCACGTCAGTGGTACGGAAGTAGAACTGAGGACGATAGTTGTTGAAGAAGGGAGTATGACGGCCGCCTTCTTCCTTGGACAGGACGTAAACCTGGCCAGCGAACTTGGTGTGAGGATGGATGGAACCGGGCTTGCACAGAACCTGACCACGCTCAACGTTCTTCTTGTCAACGCCACGCAGCAGAGCACCGATGTTGTCGCCGGCTTCTGCGTAATCCAGCAGCTTGTGGAACATCTCAATGTCGGTAACGACAGTGGGAGTCTTCTCTTCCTTCAGGCCAACGATCTCAACGGGCTCGTTCTTCTTGACGATACCACGCTCAACACGACCGGTAGCAACGGTACCACGGCCGGAGATGGTGAAGACGTCCTCAACGGGCATCAGGAAGGGCTGGTCAGCCTTACGGTCAGGAGTGGGGATATAGTCGTCGACAGCGTCCATCAACTCCTTGATGCAAGCATACTCGGGAGCGTTGGGGTCCTTGGACTCGCAAACCAGAGCATTCAGAGCGGAACCCTTGATGATGGGGGTGTCGTCGCCGGGGAAGTCGTACTCGGACAGGGTCTCGCGGACTTCCATCTCGACCAGATCCAGCAGCTCCTCGTCGTCAACCTGATCGCACTTGTTCAGGAAAACAACGATATAGGGCACGCCGACCTGACGGGCCAGCAGCAGGTGCTCACGAGTCTGAGCCATGGGGCCGTCGGTAGCAGCGATAACCAGGATAGCACCGTCCATCTGAGCAGCGCCGGTGATCATGTTCTTGATATAGTCGGCGTGGCCCGGGCAGTCAACGTGAGCGTAGTGACGCTTGTCGGTCTCGTACTCAACGTGAGCGGTGTTGATCGTGATACCACGAGCCTTCTCTTCGGGGGCCTTATCGATGGAAGCGTAGTCCTCGAACTGAGCCTGACCCTTCAGAGCCAGATACTTGGTGATAGCGGCGGTCAGAGTGGTCTTGCCGTGGTCAACATGGCCGATGGTGCCAATGTTAACATGGGGCTTATTTCTTTCAAACTTCTGCTTTGCCATTTGAAATATTCCTCCTGTTAAAAATGAATATAAATTGATAGCAGCTTTGGCGATATGTGTTTCCGCACATCAAGTACATAATACAATAGATTGTGCGGAAACACAAGAGAAATTTTTCTTTTTACAGAAAATTAATCTCTGGAGCGGGCCTTAATCAGCTCCTCGGTCTTGCTCTTGGGCAGCTCAGCATTGTGGCTGGGCTCCATGGAGTAGTTGCCGCGGCCCTGAGTCTTGGAACGCAGGTCGGTAGCGTAGCCGAACATCTCAGCCAGAGGAACGTTGGCGTCGATCTGGACAGCACCGGTACGGGTGATCTGGCCCAGAATGTTGCCGCGGCGAGCAGTGATGTCACCGATAACGGTGCCCATGTACTCATCGGGAACAGTGACGGAAACCTTCATGATGGGCTCCAGAATGGTGGGATCGGCCTTCCGGCAGGCTTCCTTGAAAGCCATGGAACCGGCGATCTTAAATGCCATTTCGGAGGAGTCGACCTCGTGATAAGAGCCATCGTACAGGGTGACCTTTACGTCAACAACGGGGTAACCGGCCAGAACACCGGCCTCCATTGCGCCCTGAATACCGGCGTCAACGGCGGGGATATACTCCTTGGGGATGGCGCCGCCGACAACGGCGTTGATGAACTCGTAACCCTTGCCGGGCTCATTGGGCTCCACATGGATCTTAACGTGACCGTACTGGCCCTTACCACCGGACTGGCGGGCGTACTTGGTCTCCTGATCCACAGCCTTGCGGATGGTCTCCTTGTAGGAAACCTGGGGAGCGCCAACGTTGGCTTCAACCTTGAACTCACGGAGCAGACGGTCAACAATGATCTCCAGGTGCAGCTCGCCCATGCCGGCGATGATGGTCTGCCCGGTTTCCTTGTTGGTGTAGGTCCGGAAGGTGGGGTCTTCTTCAGCCAGCTTGCTCAGGGCGATGCCCATCTTTTCCTGACCGGCCTTGGTCTTGGGCTCGATAGCGACTTCGATAACGGGATCAGGGAAGACCATGGACTCCAGGATGATGGGGTGGTTCTCGTCGCAGAAGGTATCACCGGTGGTGGTGTTCTTCACACCGACAGCGGCGGCGATATCACCGGCGTAAACCATGTCAATATCTTCCCGGTGGTTGGCATGCATCTGCAGGATGCGGCCCAAACGCTCCTTGGTGCCCTTGGTGCAGTTCAGAACGGTGCTGCCCTTTTCCAGAGTACCGGAGTACACGCGGAAGTAGCACAGCTTGCCGACGTAGGGGTCGGTTGCGATCTTGAACGCCAGAGCGGAGAAGGGTGCGTCATCGGAAGCGGGACGGAAATCCTCTTCCTCAGTCTCGGGGTTCACGCCCTTAATGCCCTTCTTATCCAGGGGAGAGGGCATATAGTCAACAACAGCATCCAGGACTTCCTGAACACCCTTGTTCTTATAAGAGGTACCGCAGACAACGGGAACCATCTCGTTGGCAATGGTAGCGCGACGGATCACGGCCTTGATCTCGGGGACTGTGATCTCCTCACCCTCCAGGTACTTCATGGCCAGGTCGTCATCCAGAGCGGTGACGGCATCCATCAGCTTCTCGTGGTACTCCTCAGCCAGGTCAACCATGTCCTCGGGGATATCCTCCACGCGAACATCCTTACCCAGCTCATCATAGAAGACGTTTGCCTTCATGGTCAGCAGGTCGATGTTGCCGCGGAAGAAAGCCTCGGAGCCGATGGGCAGCTGAATGGCAACGGCGTTGCACTTCAGGCGCTCGTCGATCATGGTCAGAACTCTGTAGAAGTCGGCGCCCATGATGTCCATCTTGTTGACGTAGATCATACGGGGGACCTTGTACTCGTCGGCCTGACGCCAAACGGTCTCAGTCTGGGGTTCCACGCCGCCCTTGGCGCACAAAACGGTGACAGCACCGTCCAGAACACGCAGGGAGCGCTCCACCTCAACGGTGAAGTCCACGTGGCCCGGGGTATCAATGATGTTCAGGCGGCAGCCCTTCCAGAAGCAAGTGGTTGCAGCGGAAGTGATGGTGATGCCGCGCTCCTGCTCCTGGGCCATCCAGTCCATGGTAGCAGAACCGTCGTGGGTCTCACCGATCTTGTAGTTACGGCCGGTATAGAACAGGATACGTTCGGTCGTGGTGGTTTTACCGGCATCGATGTGGGCCATGATGCCGAAGTTTCTGGTATTTTCCAGGGAATACTGTCTAGGCATGAATTCTCTCCTTGATTACCAGCGGAAATGGGCGAATGCCTTGTTGGCTTCGGCCATCTTGTGGACATCCTCACGCTTCTTCACAGATGCGCCGGTGTTGTTGGCGGCGTCCATGATCTCAGCGGCCAGGCGCTCCTTCATGGTGTTCTCGCTGCGGGCGCGGCTGTAAGCGGTGATCCAACGCAGACCCAGGGTCTGACGGCGGTCGGGGCGAACTTCGATGGGCACCTGATAGGTAGCGCCACCGACACGGCGAGCCTTCAGCTCCACGGCGGGCATGATGTTTTCCATAGCCTGCTGGAAGACTTCCAGGCCGTTCTTGCCGGTCTTGTTCTCGACGATTTCGAAAGCACCATAGACAACTTTCTGGGCAACACCCTTCTTGCCGTCCAGCATGATGCTGTTTACGAGCTTGGTAACCAGAACGGAATTGTAATTAGGATCCGGAAGGACCTCTCTCTTGGGAACATTACCTCTTCTGGGCACTTTGCTTCCCTCCTTCATAATATAATGATTTCATCGGTACTCGAAAGTGTTACTTTCGTGGTGCCTGGCCAGAGGTTTTTATACTCTATATAAAAACGCTGGCAAGGCTTTGCCTTGCGAAAGGGCGTAGGGAAAATTTAAGGTGATTGGGAAGAAAAATTACTTCTTCTTGCCAGCCTTGGGACGCTTTGCACCGTACTTGGAGCGGGACTGCATCCGGTTCTGCACGCCCTGGGTATCCAGAGTGCCGCGAATGATGTGGTAACGAACGCCAGGCAGGTCCTTGACACGGCCGCCACGGATCAGAACCACGGAGTGCTCCTGCAGGTTGTGGCCGACACCGGGGATGTAAGCGGAAACTTCCATACCGTTGGTCAGGCGTACACGAGCGATCTTACGCAGTGCAGAGTTAGGCTTCTTGGGGGTGGTGGTACGGACGGCAGTGCAGACACCGCGCTTCTGGGGGGAGGGCAGAGTAGTAGCCTTGTTCTCCAGAGTGTTCAGACCTCTCTGCAGGGCAGGAGCGGTGGACTTGTAGGTGGCAGCCTGACGGCCATTCTTCACCAGCTGATTAAAAGTAGGCATCTAATTTCTCCTTTCTTTGATTCTCGCCCTTGGGCGGGTTTTATATTCTACGGGTCAAATCCCGGTAGAATCGTCTGCTCGTATGGCTGCCGCAGCGGTCCCCACGTCAATGCCGCAGATTTCGCCCAGCTCCTTCATGGTGCGCACCCAGGTGACGCAGACACCGGCAGTCTTGCACTGCTTCTCCAGAGGCTCCGTAATGGAGGGGTCCGCGTTTTGTGCCAGAAAAACCGCCGAAACGGCACCGTTTTTCAGGGCCTTGCGCAGCTGTTTGCTGCCCACCAGAAGTTCCTTCCCTCTCAAATCCGGCAGATGACCGGATTCAGGGATCATACAATTGTTTTTCATATCCATACAAGTTAGTATTATACGCAGTTTTTCCAAATTGTCAACCAAAAATTCAAAATAAATATTCACAAAAGCGTAGTTTTTTTCTCTCCGTTTTTGTGTTTTCAAACGAAGCAGTCCTGGAATCGATTATTGAAATTTTTGTGACGCTATGGTATAGTATTTTCAGTTATAATAAAAGAAGGAAGGTTTTCCCTTTTCAGAAATCCGAACGCAAACTAATCGATTGGATGATCAAAAGAAAGGACATCCTGTTATTTCTGATCGTTACCTGTATGGCCATTCTGGCACGCATTCCAGGTCTGGACTATATTTCGGAGGACATGACCGATCATCTTCTGCCCTGGGCAGAGCAATTCCGGGCAAATCCCGGCTTTTCCGCCATGCGCAGCCAGATAGGCGACTACAATATTCTGTATCAGACGCTCATTGTCCTGATTTGCCGTCTTCCCGGCTCCATGGTATACCTTTATAAATGTATCTCCATTTTTTTCGACTTCCTGCTGACTGTCTTCCAGATCTGCCTGAACCAGGTAAACGAGTATCCTCTGCTGGTCATGAACTCCCCAGCATCTGGACACTTTTCTTCCCCGGATATGCCTATATGCGCCTGTGTGCTCTGATCACGACTGTACTGATTTTGGGACTTTTCCTGAATCTCCTGCTTAATCACAAGCAAGTCATCCGTGAAGACCCGGAAAGCTATCTTATTCTCGCTGCGTGGTGCACCTGGTCGTGCTTCCTTTTCCTCCCCTCCATGCATGAACGCTACTCCTATCTGTCAGACCTTCTGCTGGTGCTTCTGGCGCTTCTCTCCGGCAAATACCTCCCCTATGCGCTTGCAGCCGTGTGCATTTCCGGTATCACCTATACCAACTATCTGCAAAATTATGCGCTGTGGCGGGTTATCCCCTATCTTATCCCCATTGCCGCAGGCGCTTGGTTTGCATTCACATTCCGCATTCTTCCAGCTTCCTTAACATTAGACAAGCATTGTACCAACCAAGAAACGAAGGAGTATTTGCCTTGACCGCACTTTGTGACCATTTCAGCGCCTTTTACCGGCGCACCGTCCGCGTTGTGTTTGCCCTCTGCGCCTCCTGGCTGTTTGTCAGCAATCTGGTCTTTCGCAATTTCATTGATATTGATGAGCATTCCTGGCTCACGCCAAACACAGCGCTTTTGCAGGGACTGCTTTTTTGTCTGGTCTGCCTGCTGTGCATTCGGCATAAGGTTGCCCGCCGCTCCCTGCCGGTGCTGTGCTGGGTACGATACGCTTCTGTTCTCTGCGCGGTTCTTCTCGCTGCCCTTTAGGTAAGCCAGACCTGGTCCGCGCCCCTTGCGGACGCGCAGATGACGCAGCACGCCGCCGAAATCATTCACCAGGATTTTTATACGCTCTACGAGCCCGGCGAATATATGTATTTCTACCCCCATCAGTCCGGTCTGGTTCTGCTGCATTGGGCCTTGCAGTTTATTGCGCCGGATGATACAAAGCTTTTTCTGGTGCTGAATGTCCTGAGCTACGGAACAATTCTCCTGTGTCTTGGCGCGCTGGCGAAGGCCATGGGTATGGGGGAAGTCGGTGCGCTGGCCGTCACCTGGGTTGGTATTCTTTTCTACCCTCTGGCCATGTATACGGTCTTTGTCTACGGAACCCTTCCGGGTTTGGCCTTTTCTCTTATCGGACTTCTGCTGGTTATGGAATACTGTGAAAAAGGGAAGCTATGGCGCTGCCTGCTTGGTGCTGTCAGTTTTGGCATTGCCATTGCGCTGAAATCCAACTATCAGATTTTTGCCGTCGGCGCCATGCTTTACGCGCTCTACAATGCACTTCGGTATCGAAAGCGCTGCTGGCTTCTCCTGCTTCTGCTGCTCGCTGCCCTCCTTGCAGGTTCCAAGCTGCCCGTGCTTCTGCTGGAACATTTAACAGGATATTCCCTACGCAACGGTCTTCCCCACATTGGGTGGATCTGCATGGGACTGCAAACCGGCGGTGAGCTTGGGCCCGGTTGGTACAACGATTACCTCCGTACAGGATATCGTTCCGTAGGCGGGAATCCCCAGGCCCATCTGGCGCTGATCCGAGGGGATTTGCAGCGCATTCTCACCCATTTCTTGCAGGCCCCCCGCGATGCAATCGTCTTTTTCATGGAAAAGAACGCAACGCAGTGGAACGACCCCACCTTTCAAGGCCTTTGGATCAATCAGATTCTTGCAAAATACAATGAAACTTCCCTGCCCCGGTTCGCAGAAACACTGCTCTCTCCGGCCTGCCAAACTCTTCTCACCCGGCTGGGAAGCTACTTCACAACCCTTATCTACGGCGGCCTGCTGCTCTGGGCCTGGATTCCCAGCTCGGAGAAACGGCACAGCGGAGAGGATCTGCTGGCCGTTATCTTCGTTGGAGGATTCGTATTTCATACCTTCTGGGAGGCAAAATCCCAGTATACCATGCCCTATTTCGCAACAATTCTCCCCCTGGCAATGCAGGGCTACCGGCGGCTGAGCCATTTGAGCTCCCGTCGAGAGACAGCGCTCATGCAGCATACGGCCATGGAAAAAATCCGCTGGCTTGCCCCTGCGCTTCTTCTGCTGTTGGCGCTGCTTCTGTCCGCGTGCCTACCCCCGCAGTATGCGCAAAATCTGCGTGACTATCTCGCCAGTATTTCCTGATTCCAAATAAACCTCCAAAACACGAAAGCACCCCGCGCAGCTGTGCAAAACAGTTGTGCGGGGTGCTTTTATCTCGCTGCATGGGCAGCCGACCGCTTTTTCAGCGGCGGCTGCCCTGCAAATCAGGCAATCACTGCAGCTCGGTCTTGGCCTCCACTTCCGCCTCGGGAATCCGGACGGGAGGGGTCTTGCCGGGCTCGTAGTCACGGTATGCCATGAGGCCGGAGCCTGCGGGGATCAGCTTACCGATGATGACGTTCTCCTTCAGGCCAACCAGATGGTCAACCTTGCCCTTGATGGCGGCATCGGTCAGGACCTTGGTGGTCTCCTGGAAGGATGCGGCGGACAGGAAGGAGTCGGTGGCCAGAGAGGCCTTGGTGATACCCAGCAGCACCGCGGAGCCGGTTGCCAGATGCAGGTCGGTCTCGCCGGCGTCAATCCGGGCCTGGACAGCGGCATTGGCGTCCTCGAACTCGAAGTTGTCCACCACGGCGCCGATCAGCAGATTGGTATCGCCGGGGTCCTCCACGCGGGTAGTCCGCATCATCTGACGGATGATAACCTCGATATGCTTATCGTTGATCTCAACGCCCTGCTGACGGTACACGGCCTGGACAGACTGGACCAGGTAATCCTGAACAGCCTCAACACCGGAAATACGCAGCACGTCCTGGGGATACAGGGCGCCGTCGGTGATGGGCTCGCCCTTCTGGACCACCTTGCCGTGGGTGACCTTCAGGCCTACGGAATAGGGAACCTGGTAGACCTTGACCTCGCCGTCCTCCGCGGTAACGGTGATGTTACGCAGAGCGGTGCGGTGGGACTCATCGATGTTCACAACGCCGGTGATTTCGGAGATCTGGGCCATCTTCTTGGGACGGCGGGCCTCGAACAGTTCTTCAACTCGGGGCAGACCCTGGGTGATATCGTCACCTGCAACACCGCCGGAGTGGAAGGTACGCATGGTCAGCTGGGTACCGGGTTCGCCGATGGACTGGGCTGCGATAATGCCGACAGCTTCGCCCAGGTCCACTTCCTTGGAAGTGGCCAGGTTCATGCCGTAGCACTTGGCGCAGACACCGTTCCGGGCGCGGCAGCCCAGGATGGTACGGATATAAATCTTCTCAATGCCGTGGGCCTCGAACTTGGCGGCATCCTCGGGCATCATCATCACGTCCTTGGAGTGCAGCAGCTCGCCGGTCTTGGGGTCTACCACGTCATGCACGGGATAACGGCCACGGATACGGTTGCCGAAGGTATCGATGACATCGCCCTTCTGGATGACCGCGCCCACCCAAATGCCATGGGTGGTGCCGCAGTTCTTCTCGCGGATAATGACCTGCTGGGAAACATCCACCATTCGACGGGTCAGGTAACCGGAGTCAGCGGTACGCAGAGCGGTATCGGTCATGCCCTTACGTGCGCCTCTGGAGGAGATGAAGTACTCCAGAACGGACAGGCCTTCACGGAAGTTCGCCTTAACAGGGATCTCGATGGTACGGCCGGCGGTATCGGCCATCAGGCCACGCATACCGGCCAGCTGACGAATCTGAGCCATAGAACCACGGGCGCCGGAGTCTGCCATCATGTAGATGGGGTTGAACTCATCCAGATTGCCCTGCAGGGCATTGGTAACGTCAGCCGTGGTCTTCTCCCACTGCTGAACCACCAGACGGTAGCGCTCGTCATTGGTGATGAAGCCCTGGCGGTAGAAGTTTTCAATCTCCACAACCTTGCCCTCTGCCTGCTTGACCAGATCGTACTTGATGGCAGGCACCACCATGTCCGCAATGGACACGGAGATAGCGCCCTTGGTGGAGTACTTGTAGCCCAGAGCCTTGATGCGGTCCAGCATCTCGGTGGCGATGGTGAAGCCGTGCTTGCGGATGCACTTGTCGATGATCTTGCCCAGCTGCTTCTTGCCAACCAGGAAGCTGACCTCCAGGTCGAACTCATGGCCGGGAACGGAGCGGTCTACAAAGCCCAGGTCCTGGGGGATGGGCTCGTTGTAGATCAGGCGGCCAACGGTGGCATCGATGATGCGGTACTCCATGTGCCCATCGATTTCCTTGCCGTAGCGCACCCGGATGGGGGCGTGCAGACCGATGGCACCGTCTGCATAGGCTGCAATAGCCTCTTCGGTGCTGGAGTAGCTATGGATGGGACGGAACTTGGCAATGGCCTTGCCCACAGAGGAGGCCGCCTTGTTGGCTGCCAGGAAGTCATCGGCATCCACAATGGTATTCACCGGCAGATTGGTATCGCCGGAATCGGTGACGTAAACGGTCTCGGAGCCCTTCTCTGCCTTGCCCAGACGGGTATAGGTCAGGTAGTAGGCGCCCAAAATCATATCCTGAGTCGGCACGGTAACGGGCTTGCCGTCCTGAGGACGCAGCAGGTTGTTGGCGGAGAGCATCAGCACTCTTGCCTCGGCCTGTGCCTCGGGGGACAGGGGCACATGAATAGCCATCTGGTCACCGTCGAAGTCGGCGTTGAAGGCGGTGCAGCACAGGGGGTGCAGCTTCAGGGCGCGGCCCTCTACCAGAATGGGCTCAAAGGCCTGAATGCCCAGACGGTGCAGGGTAGGTGCACGGTTCAGCATAACAGGGCGGTCCTTGATGATGTCGTCCAGAGCATCCCAAACCTCGGTCTTGCCCTTGTCGATCATCTTCTTGGCGGACTTAATGTTGTTGGCCAGACCGTCGGCAACCAGCTTCTTCATGACGAAGGGCCGGAACAGCTCAATGGCCATCTCCTTGGGCACGCCGCACTGGTACAGCTTCAGCTCAGGGCCGACAACGATAACGGAACGGCCGGAATAGTCAACACGCTTGCCCAGCAAATTCTGACGGAAACGACCCTGCTTGCCCTTGAGCATATCGGACAGAGACTTCAGCGCCCGGTTGTTGGCGCCGGTGACGGCGCGGCCGCGGCGGCCATTGTCGATCAGGGCATCCACAGCCTCCTGGAGCATCCGCTTCTCGTTGCGGACGATGATGTCGGGGGCATGGAGCTGCATGAGCCGCTTCAGACGGTTGTTCCGGTTGATGACCCGGCGATACAGGTCGTTCAGGTCAGAGGTTGCAAACCGGCCGCCATCCAGCTGAATCATGGGGCGGATATCGGGGGGGATGACAGGCAGCACGTCCATGATCATCCAGCTGGGCTTATTGCCGGACTCCCGGAAGGCCTCCACGACCTCCAGCCGCTTGACAATGCGCAGCTTCTTCTGAGAGGAAGCCGTTTTCAGCTCTGCACGCAGCTGCTCGGACAGCTGATCCAGGTCCAGCTGCTCCAGCAGCTTCTTGACGGCCTCGGCACCCATACCGGCCTGGAAGTCGTTTTCATACTTCTCCCGCATATCCCGGTATTCCTTCTCGGTGAGCACCTGGTTCAGGGCCAGAGGTGCGTCGCCGGGATCGGTGACGATATAGGCAGCGAAGTACAGGACCTTCTCCAAAACCTTGGGAGAGACATCCAGAATCAGGCCCATGCGGGAGGGAATTCCCTTGAAGTACCAGATATGGCTGCAGGGCGTGGCCAGCTCGATGTGGCCCATGCGCTCCCGGCGAACCTTGCTCTTGGTGACCTCAACGCCGCAGCGGTCGCAGATCTTGCCCTTGTACTTGATCTTCTTGTACTTGCCGCAGTGGCACTCCCAGTCCTTGGTCGGTCCAAAGATCCGCTCGCAGTACAGGCCGTCGCGCTCGGGCTTCAAAGTACGATAGTTGATGGTCTCCGGCTTCTTGACCTCGCCGTAGGACCACTGCCGGATCATTTCCGGAGAAGCGATGCCGATTTTAATGGCATCAAAGGTGGCATTTGCCATTTATCGAGCCTCCTTAATCGTCAGACGTCTCAGGATCTGCATCATCATTATCCAGATCGCTGAACACAACGTCCATAATATCCTCAGGACCGTCCTCATCAATGACGAAGCCGGAATCCAGAACTTCGTTGGTGTCGCCCACCACGACTTCCTCATTGTCGCCGGAGGTGTAGATCACATCATCATCGTCGTCATCCTCCCGCAGCTCGATCTCGTTGCCCTGCTCATCCAGCACGCGGATATCCAGGCACAGAGCCTGCAGCTCCTTGACCAGAACCTTGAAGGACTCGGGCACACCGGGCTTGGGGATGTTCTCGCCCTTGACAATGGCCTCATAGGTCTTCACACGGCCGGTCACATCGTCGGACTTAACGGTCAGAATCTCCTGCAGGGTATAGGCAGCGCCGTAAGCCTCCAGGGCCCAGACTTCCATTTCGCCGAAACGCTGGCCGCCGAACTGGGCCTTGCCGCCCAAAGGCTGCTGGGTAACCAGTGCGTAAGGGCCGGTGGAACGGGCGTGAATCTTATCATCAACCAGGTGATGGAGCTTCAGATAGTAGGGGTAGCCAACGGTGACCAGGTTGTCGAAGGGCTCGCCGGTACGGCCATCATACAGGATGGTCTTGCCGTCTTCCCGCAGACCGGCCAGCTTCAGGGTTTCGCGGATATCCTTCTCATTGGCGCCGTCGAACACGGGGGTGGCCACATTCCAGCCCAGCGCCCGGGCAGCATAGCCCAGGTGGACCTCCAGAACCTGTCCGATGTTCATACGGGAAGGCACGCCCAGGGGGTTCAGCACAATGTCCAGAGGGGTACCGTCGGGCAGGAAGGGCATATCCTCCTCGGGCAGAACCCGGGACACGACGCCCTTGTTGCCGTGACGGCCGGCCATCTTATCGCCCACGGAGATTTTCCGCTTCTGAGCGATGCTGACCCGGACGGACTTGGTGACACCGGGAGCCAGCTCATCGGAGTTCTCCTTGGTGAAGACCTTCACGTCCACAACGATGCCGCTCTCGCCATGGGGCACCTTCAGAGAGGTATCGCGGACTTCTCTCGCCTTCTCGCCGAAGATGGCCCGCAGCAGGCGCTCCTCGGGGGTCAGCTCGGTTTCGCCCTTGGGGGTAACCTTGCCAACCAGGTAGTCGCCGGAGTGGACCTCAGCGCCCACCCGGATAATGCCGTTCTCATCCAGATCCTTCAGGGTGTCCTCGCCCACGTTGGGGATATCACGGGTGATCTCCTCGGGTCCCAGCTTGGTATCCCGGGCCTCGGTCTCATGCTCCTCGATATGGATGGAGGTGAACACGTCCTCCCGGACCAGGCGCTCGTTCAGCAGAATGGCGTCCTCGTAGTTGTAGCCTTCCCAGGTCACGAAGCCGATGAGCACGTTCTTGCCCAGGGCAACCTCACCGCCGGAGCAGGAGGGGCCGTCGGCCACGATCTCTTCGGTATCCACCCGGTCGCCAACCGCGCAGCAGGGCCGCTGGTTGATGCAGGTGCCGGCATTGGAACGGGCGAACTTGGTCAGGTGCAGGGTCTCGGTCTCGCCGTCGTCATAGCGCAGGGAGATGGCATCGGCGGAGACGGCGGTGACCACGCCGGGCTTCTTGGCCTTCAGGCAGACTTCGGAATCCACAGCGGCCTTGTGCTCGATACCGGTAGCAACCACAGGGGGCTCGGTGGTCAGCAGAGGCACGGCCTGACGCTGCATGTTTGCGCCCATCAGAGCACGGTTGGCGTCGTCGTTCTGCAGGAAGGGAATGAAAGAGGTAGCGATGGAGATCATCATTCTGGGGGACACGTCGATGTAGTCGATCATGTTCCGGTCCACTTCAATGATCTCGTTGCGGTGACGGCAGGTGATACGGGCATTGGCCAGGCAGCCGTTCTCGTCCAGAGGCTCATTGGCCTGACCGACGTAGTAATCATCCTCCACGTCGGCGGTCATGTACTCAACGTCCTTTGTAACGAAGCCGGTGGCCTTGTCCACCTTCCGGTAGGGGGCCTCCACGAAGCCATACTCATTGATTTTTGCAAAGGTAGCCAGATAGTTGATCAGGCCGATGTTGGGACCTTCGGGGGTCTCAATGGGGCACATACGGCCATAGTGGGTATAGTGAATATCTCGGACATCGAAGGAAGCCCGGTCACGGCTCAGGCCGCCAGGGCCCAGAGCGGACAGACGGCGCTTGTGGGTCAGCTCAGCCAGAGGGTTATTCTGGTCCATGAACTGGCTCAGAGGGGAGGAACCGAAGAATTCCTTGATGACGGCGGTGACAGGCCGGATGTTGATCAGGGTCTGGGGGGTAACGGAGTCCAGATCCTGAACGGTCATGCGCTCCCGGATGACCCGCTCCAGACGGCTGAAGCCGATGCGGAACTGATTCTGCAGCAGCTCGCCCACGCAGCGCAGGCGACGGTTGCCCAGGTGGTCGATGTCATCGGGGGTGCCGATGCCCATGGCCACGCAGTTCAGGTAGTTGATGGAGGCCATGATGTCCTCAACGGTGATGTGGTTGGGGATCAGGTCGGTCATCCGCTCCTCAATAGCGGTCTTCCAGTCGCCGTCGGGGCCCAGCTCCTCCAGCATTTCCTTCAGAACATTGAAGCAAACCTTCTCCTTAATGCCGTACTCGGCGGGATCGAAGTTCACGAAGCCGGCCATATCCACCATGCCGTTGGAGAAGACAACCACATTGCTGTCGCCCACCTTGACAACGGCTCTGTTGATGCCGCGCTTAGACAGGTCATGAGCCTGGGCTCTGGAGATAAAGTCACCGGGCATGACCAGAATTTCACCGGTCAGCGGATCGGCAATGGGCTCTGCGGCCTCCTGACCGGACAGGCGGGACCAGATGTCCATCTTCTTATTGAATTTGTAGCGGCCAACCTTGCTCACATCGTAGCGATGGGGGTCGAACAACAGGCCTTCCAGGTGCGCAACGGCAGTCTCCACCGTGGGAGGCTCACCGGGACGCAGGCGGCGATAGATTTCCAGCAGAGACTCTTCCCGAGTCTTGCAGGGGTCCTTCTCGATGGAGGCCAGAATCCGCTCGTCCTCGCCGAACATCTCCTTGATCTGCTCGTCGGTCTGAACGCCCAGAGCACGGATCAGGCTGGTGATGGGAATTTTCCGGTTCTTATCGATGCGGACCCAGAAAACATTGGAATTGTCGGTCTCGTACTCCAGCCAGGCGCCGCGGTAGGGAATGACCGTAGCGGTGTAGGTATGCTGGTCGGCCTTGTCCACCTCGTGGCCGTAATACATACCGGGAGAACGAACGATCTGGGAGATAATGACACGCTCAGCACCATTGATCACGAAGGTACCGCCATTGGTCATCACGGGGAAATCGCCCATGAAGATGTCCTGCTCGGTAATGACCTCCGTCTCGGTATTGCGCAGACGGACCCGCACCTTGATGGGCTTTGCGTAGGTAGCATCCCGGTCCCGGCATTCCTCGATGGTGTACTTTGCCTTGTCTTCCATGGTATAGTCCAGGAAGCTCAGCTCCAATTTCCCAGAGAAATCGGTAATGGTGCCAACGTCCTTGAAAACCTCCCGCAGGCCTTCCTTCAGGAACCACTGGTAGGAGTCCTTCTGGATTTTCAGCATGTTGGGGATTTCCAGGATCTCTTCATACTTCGCGTAGGATTTACGCATGGTCTTGCCGAACATAACGTCCTTGACCATTGCCATATGGATCATCACAGCCTTTCATCCGAATGTGTGTTGTTGATACGCTTGGGTAGGTTGTCATTTTTACTAAATTACCCTCTTGACAGCCGCCCCTCCCTGTGGTAAAATACCAGTGTTGGAGCAGAAGGCCCCAAAACGGCATACTACCACAGTATGGAACATCATTATACCCGATTGACGTCTGTTTGTCAATCGTTTTTTTCTTTTTTGGGGCTCTGAATGTTTGTTCCTCCCATGAGAAAGCCTTTGGCCTTCCGCAGCAGCACCGGGCACAATATCAAGGAATTTATAAAGCGAGATATGCTAGCTTTTTTGCGCTGCTTATGCTAAAATAACAAAATATATTCTGTGTATTTAGGAGCTGCAATGAATACTGCCAATCAAAAGCAGCGTCTTTCCAGGGCGCTGCTCTATTCTCTCCTGTTTGGTCTGGCAGCCCACGGCCTTGCCCTGACCAGCGTAATTGCATTTCACGACAATGTCCACTACTTTTTCTCCGTTGGTGCCACCTATTCCTTCGGGCGCTGGTTCCTGGGGGTGCTTGGTTCCCTGTTCACGCGCTTCTTCGGCGCGCCGAATTGCGCCAGCCCCCTGTTTAACGGGCTGATTTGCCTGATTCTTTCCGGGCTCAGCGCCTGGGTACTGGCGGAAATCCTGGACGTGCGCAGCCGCAGCGGTCTGCTTCTGCTCTCCGGGCTGCTGGTGGCGTCCCCTGCCGTAGCCGGACTGTTCGGCTATATGTTTACCGCCCCTTATTATCTGCTTGCCCAGCTTCTGTGTCTGAGCGCCGCCTGGGTATGCCAGCGTCGGCCGGACGCGCTGGGTGCAGGCGCAGGCGGTTTTCTTCTGGCGCTTTCTATTGGTATCTATCAATCCTACCTGCCCATGGGCCTGTGCGCCCTGCTGCTCGCCTTCGCACAGGAGCTATGCCGAGATGAGGACAGCCGTGCCAGGGCACTTCTTCTCCGTGTTGCCCGGTATGCCGGGACAGCTATTGGGGGATTTCTCCTCTATTTTCTCTTCAATCGACTGTTTCTTCACCTAAAAGGGGCTGCTCTGGACGACTATATGGGCATTTCCCAAATGGGCCAGAATGGGCTTCTTCCCTACATCCGCCGAATTCCCGCGGCATACCACCAATTTTTCTTCCCCGGCGATGGTGTCTGGAACGTGGATCTCTTCCCGGACAATGTGCGCGTTCTCTATTACCTCTGCCAAATTCTAATGGCAGCGCTGTGGCTGCCGCTGATTTGGAAGCTGCTGCGTGCATCTGCCGCAAAGGGCATCTGCATAGCGTTGGTTCTGCTTTGCTACCCTCTGGCTGCAAATCTGATTTATGTCATGTGCGGCACTTACAATGAGATGCACCTGCTCATGGTTTGCAGCCTGATTATGGTCTTCGTGCCCCTGCCTTTCCTGGCAGAGCATACGGTCCTGCCCAGGCCGGGTAAAAAAGCCGTCCAGCGCATCTGCGCCGCAGCGCTGGCCCTGGTGTGTCTGAGCTATGTGCGCTTTGACAACTTTGCTCACACTCGCATGGCTGTCTACCAGACCCGCAGCATAGAATTCTTCAATCGGATGGTACTGCGCATTGAGTCCACAGAAGGATACTCCCCTGAGCTTCCCGTTGCCTATGTCGGCGATTGCCCCAATGTTGAAACCTTCCAGGCCGTCCCCGGCTTTGACCGTGACCCTCTGACCCCGCTTCTCAGCCATGAAACCTTTCTCTGCAGCTACTCCTGGCAGGAATTCGTCAGCTTCTGGTGCGGCTTCTCCCCCGCCGAGGCTGACCCGGCAGCCTTCCGGGATAACGTGGAAGTGGCCGCCATGCCCTGCTACCCTGCGGACGGCTCCATCCGCATTATTGGCGGCACAGTCGTCGTCAAGCTGTCAAATGACAATTAGGCAATGATTTTAAGCCCCACGGTGCGAAGAAATGCACCGTGGGGCTTGTTCGTTACTGCCACTTATCGCACAGCTGATTAATCTGGTCCGTCAGCCTGCCCACGTCCTTATTGGTTCTTCCTCTCATATTCTTTACGATCACGCTGAGGCGGCCAAGGGCAGCCAGCAGCTTTTCATACAGGCTGTTCTTCCGGGCGGCGGCAGGGGTTTCCGTCTGCTTCACCACTGGAACGCCAGCGGCCTCGTATTCGAATTTCCCGGAAGCCAGGTTAAACACCGTGCCGGAATAAGGCGCACTGGTCTGGATACCCAGCTTTTCATGGATGAGCCCGGCGAAGGAGGTCACCACACTGTCCTCGCCATGGTTTACGAAGACCCGGCGGGGCTTTTCCGCAAAATGCTCCAGCCAGTCCAGCAGACCTGCCTGGTCCGCATGGCCGCTCTTTCCGGGCATGGCGCGTATTTTGGCATTCACCGCCACCTCTTCATTGAAGAGCTTCACAGACTTCATACCGCCGTCTAAGAGGCTTCTGCCCAGAGTTCCCTCGGCCTGATAGCCCACAAACAGAACCATGCAGTTTTCCCGCCACAGATTGTGCTTCAGGTGGTGCCGGATGCGGCCCGCCTCGCACATACCGCTGGCGGAGAGGATGAGCTTCGGCGTTGGGTCCATATTGATCGCCTTGGACTCCTCGCTGGTAACCGCCAGATGCAGCCCCGGGAACATCAGCGGATTGATTCCCCGGCGAATCAGGTCGTTGGTTTCCCCGTCCAGGCACTCCGGCCCACACTGCAAGAACACCCCCGTGGCCTCGATGGCCAGCGGGCTATCCACATATACCGGGAAATCCCCCTGCACCAGCCCCTGCTCCTTGACCTCCCGGATGAGATAGAGCATCTCCTGGGTTCGGCCCACGGCAAAGGCGGGGATGATCAGGTTTCCCCCGGCATCCAGGGTCTCCCGGATGCACTTGGCCAGAAACGCCGTAGGGTCCGGGCAGGGCGTATGGAGCCGGTCTCCATAGGTGGATTCAATCAGCACATAGTCCGCTTGGGCAACATAGTCCTTCCCCCGCAGAATGGGCAGATCCCGGTTGCCCAGGTCTCCGGAGAAAACCATCTTCCGGGTGGTCTCCCCTTCCGTCAGGAACACCTCAATGGAGGCGGAGCCCAGCAGGTGCCCCGCATTGACAAAGCGCACAGTGATGCCCTCGGCAATGGGTATCTTTTCTCCCATGGGGCAAGGCCGGAAGCGCTTCAGGCAGGCATCCGCATCCGCCACGGAATAGATGGGCTCCTCCGGCGGCAGACCTGCCCGGGCATTTTTCCGGGTTTTCCACTGGGCCTCCTGCTCCTGGATATGGGCACAGTCCTTCAGCATAATGCTGCACAGGTTGGCGGTCTCCTCCGTGGCGTAGATCCTGCCCCGGAAGCCGTTCTTCGTCAGCAGGGGCAGCAGGCCCGAGTGGTCAATATGGGCATGGGTCAGCAGCACAAAATCCAGTCCCGCCGGGCTCACAGGCAGGCTCTGGTTTTCAAAGCAGTCCTTCCCCTGCTCCATGCCGCAGTCCACCAGTCCCGCCGTGCCGCAGCACTCCACCATGGTGCAGCTGCCGGTTACCTCGTGGGTCGCGCCCAAAAACGTCAATTTCATAGCATTGGCCTCCTTTCCGGTTCTATCTATACTATAGCACAGAACTGGAAAGGAGGCCAATCTTTATTTCAGTGTTTCGCTGTTGTTCAGCACAAGGGTGCTGTAGAGGAAGAGCACATCGCTGTTTTCAAAATCCAGGAAGGCCCCCAGCCGCTCGACGCTCAGATAGCGGATATCCACCAAGGTGACTTCGGCGTAGCTTTCAAAAAAGTAGGGTGCGATGCTGCTGCCAAAGGAATCCCGGAAGAGAATCAGGCGGTCATCCGAAGACGCGTTGGGGTTCTTCACCGTGATCAGGGACAGAGAGCCGGAGAGGAACAGTTCATAGGGGTCCCGGCCGTCCAGAGCAGACAGGTCGTAGACGCCGATTTCCCGGTTTCGCTCCCGATCCTGAATTTCCAGCGCATCAAAGGAATCGTTCCACAGGTAATACAGCGGCTCTCCCTTAGCCGGCAGTGCCGACTGCCCGGCGTAAACGCCAAGAAAATCCTCCGTTGCCAGCCGGGTTTCATAGTCCATGGTCAGCTTTTTTCCCATGGCCGCGGCGACGGTTCCGGCGGCATCCCCCAGCTGCTCCTGCCGCCAGTGGGTATCGGTCTTATAGAAGCTGTCCAGGGTCAAACTGGCCGAAAGGTCAATGAAGCTTGCAAAGGGCGTTTTCTCCTTCAGGCGGTTGGCAAAGTCGGCATAGGACAGCTTGGGAATTCCCTCCAGATATGCCGCCTTATCCGGAATCAAGGCCACAAATACCCGGTCGTTTCCGGAAAGATACCGGTCATACACCGCCTGAAAGCGGGAGGCGGCATAGTCAACGGAAGCCTCCTTCATAGGATACTCCAGCTTTGCCAGAAAGCCATCCTTGCTTTCGTAGATCTGGTTATTGTCCTGTCTGCCAAGCACCTTCACGGAAAACAGGGCCTTTGCCTGCCGGAAGGTCTCCCGCAGAGGGAACTGGTCCTGGGTGTAGCTTTCAAAATTGGAGGCAAAGCTTCCGTTTTGAATGGCGCTCCAGGAAAGCTTCGGCATCTGCGCCAGCTTTCGCCGTTCAGACAGGGACTCAGAATTGGGCGCATGGAGCCAGCAGGCAAGGGTCAAAGCAATATACAAAATGGGCAAAGCCCAGAAAAATCGATTTTTACGCATAATAAATGCTCCTTGAAGGTCAAGGTTTTTTACTTACAGTCTGCGGGCAGACCATTCAACGGGGCCGGGCAGAAAATCTTTACGTGACCCCTCCACATCCGCCCGCTGCGGGGAAGCCCCATGCCCGGAAGCTGTCCAACCTGAGCGTTCGGATAACCGCACATTCCGGCGGGGAAACCCAATGCCTTCTCCTGCTGGAGAAGGTGGCCCGCAGGCCGGATGTGGAGGGGACACGTTAAAATTATTGTCTGGGTAGGTTTTGCGCTTAAACCAACCCAATCACAAAATTTCGGCTGGGTGCCTCCGGCGGGGAGCTTCTTGTCCCGCCAAGAAGCTCCGCAAGAATGCGGCTTAAGGGGGCGCTGCCAGAAAGCCGATTCATCATTGTGCGATTGCCACCGGCAATCGTTAAATTAGATTCGCTGCGCGACGCACCGCCCCTTAAGAATCTCCCCGGCCTCAAAACCAACCGGGCTTGTACTTGCGTGGCTTACGAACTGCGGCAAGGGTGGTTATTGTAGTCAATGCGATAGCTCTAGCTACGCCAAAGCCTCTCAGAAACGGAAGTACAAAAACGGGTTGTAAGACCCATCCACCAGGTAAGCGGTGCAGATCAGAAGCAGGGCGCAGAGGGCGGCTGGGTGCAGGAGCGCTGCGGCTTTGGGGCAGCGCGCTTCCAGAGCTTTGGCAATGCGCTTAGGCAGGGGCGTAGCCCCCAGAGCGGCCAGGATAAGCAGCAGGGCGTTGCTTTTCAGCAGATATACTTCCTCGGCAGATGCAATGGGCAAGCCCCCCAGCCCCAGCATCCCGCGGATACAGTCCCAGGCACCGGAAAGGGTGGATGCGTCAAAGAGCACAAAGCCGAATACCACCGCCAAAAGCAGATACACATGGCCAAAAATACGGTGCTTTTCCAAAAAGCGCAGCAGCACCAGCTTTTCCAGGATCAGCAGGGCCGCAAAATAGAGGCCCCAGCAAAGAAAATTCCAGGCAGCTCCATGCCAGAAGCCCGTCAGCAGCCAGACAATAAGGATATTGCGCAGCTGCTTTCCCATTCCCTTTCGATTGCCCCCCAGGGGGATATACACATAGTCCCGGAACCAGCGGCTCAGGGTCATATGCCACCGCCGCCAGAACTCCGTAACGCTGGCGGCGATATAGGGATAGTTGAAGTTTTCCGGGAATCGGAAGCCCAGAAGCGTGCCCAGACCGATGGCCATATCGCTGTAGCCGGAAAAATCGAAATAGATGTGCAGGGTGTAGCTCACAGCATAGAGCCAGGAAAAGAGCACGCTGCCATCCTGGGTTCCCCGCCATGCGGCGCAGACTTCCCCCAGAAGGTTGGCAAACAGTATTTTCTTTCCCAGGCCCACCAGAAATCTGGACGCACCCTTTTGAAAGTCTCCCCGCCCGCGCTGTTTCAGCTGCTCCGCCACATCCGTATACCGGACAATAGGGCCGGCAATGAGCTGGGGGAACATGGTCACGTAGCAGGCAAGGTCAATGGGATTTTTCTGCACCTGGGCCTCTCCCCGGTACACGTCCACCGTATAGCTGAGAATCTGGAAGGTGTAAAAGCTGATGCCAACCGGCAGCGTCAGCTGCAATAGCGGCAGGGACGCGCCGGTCAACGCATTGAAATTAGACAGGAAGAAGTCCGCGTACTTGAAATACACCAGAAAGCTCAGGCTGGAGAGCACGGAGGCGGCAAGCAGTGCCTTCCGCACCCCGGGCCTTCCGGCGCGGCCCAGGGCCAGGCCAAAGCCGTAGCCCAGGGCCGTGCACACCAGCATTACCGCCAGATATTTTGGCTCTCCCCAGCCGTAAAACACCAGACTGAACAGGAGCAGAACGGCATTTTTTCCTTTCCTCGGGGTCAGGCCATAGACCAGCAGCACCACAGGGAGAAAATAATACAGAAACGGAATGCTGGAAAAAATCATGTTGCTTTTCTCTCCTTATGCCTCGGCAGGTGCCTCCACCAGCACCTCGGCCCCCAGGCCCTGGGCAGCGGTCTTGAAGGCCTGGATCAGATCATCCGCGCCGTAGGCAGTGATCACATAGTCCGTCATGCGCAGCACCACCACAGTATCCGGGAAGCCGCACATCCAGTGGTGGCTCTGAACGATCTGCTGATAGTGGCTTGCGAAGGCTTCGGCATCCGCTGCATCATTCAGCTGCATAACGGCGGAGCAGAAGGTATTGGTGTTCATCATATGCAGCATGGTGGCCGCCTGGGGCTTGACCATGGCGGTCAGCTCCTCATCCACCAGGATCTGGGCCTGGAAGCTATCGCCATAGACGCTGATGTCAAATTCTCCGGCTCCCTCCATATTGTCGTGGGCCTCGTCGCCGCCGGCAGCGGGGAATTCGGCGTCGTCAGGCATGGCCTTGTGGATGCTCTCCAGCAGGGCCTGGGCACTTTCGTAGCTGGGGGCAACTGCCTCCGTGGTGGCCTCGGTGGTTGCTTCCGTGGCAGCGGCCGTGGAGGAAGAGGCGGTGGTGTTGCCATCGGTCTTGCCGCAGCCGACCAGAATTCCGGCGCACAGCGCGCCGCACAGGATCAAAGAAGTGAGTTTTTTCATAATGTGTTTCCTTTCCGGTGCATTATCGCACCTGGCAGATGGTGACAGAACCGTCGTCCTGCGGGACCGCCTGGAGGCACCAGTCCTCCCCACCCTGGGACAGCTGCAAAAAGTACCCGTCCGCTCCGGGATATAAGATCCAGGTGCAGCTTGCCTTCTTTGTCAGTGTCAGCGTCTTTTCCTCCCCGCCATCCAGAGCAAGCGCGCTGTTTTCATCGGCGGTCAGGGTCAGGCTTGCTTTGCTCCCGGGCTCCAGCGTCAGGGGGATCTCCGTTTCCAGAGACAGGCGCATGACCTGCGCGTCCCCATCCTGAGACCAGGACACAGTTCTATTCAATACATTTTCCCCATTTACCGTGACTTTTAACGGTGTGGGCCGGAACAACCACAGTCCCGCAACCAGCAGCAGGCAGGCTGCCGCCGACAGGAGGGGTTTCCAGGAGATACGCTTATGTTCCTCGCTCTGGGCGGCCTCTTCTACAAACCGGCTGTCCAGACACGTAACGGCTTTGGCAATGGCACGCTGTTTATCCATATCGTTTGGCTCCTTACAGATCAAATTCCTGAGACCGCAGGTATTTCCGCAGCCGCTCCCGGCACCGGTGCAGCCGGACCTTCACCTGTCCCTGGGTCAGGCCCAGCTTTTCCGCTGTCTGGGCCGTAGTCTCGCAGTAAAAGTACCGACTGACAAAGATTTTCCGGTCCAGAGCCGCTTCCGTTGCCAGGAAGGCATTCAGGGCCCTGCCGAGCTCCCGGACGTAGGTCCGTTCCTCTGCGGTCCCGGGGTCCGGAATGCATTCGTCCAGCTCGCTGAGAGACAGGATGTATTGGTCCCCCTGCCGCTTCTGGGCTGCGGCCTTCTCCCGGCAATTGATGGCTAAGTTTCGGATCACCTTTCCCAGCCAGGCCTTCAGCAGCTTGGGGTGCTGCGGCGGAATGGCGTTCCAGGCCCGCAGCCACAGGTCATTCAGGCATTCCTGGCTGTCCTCCTCGCCGCCCAGGATATTCCGGGCAACGGCAAGACAATAGGCCCCATACTTTTCCTGGACCGCCTGAATGCCATCGGGGTTCCGCTGGAAAAACAGCTCTACAATTTCATTGTCGTTCATAAGCGTCCTCACACATAAAGACAGGATTTTTAGGGGGTGGTTACAGGGAATAGAAAAATTTTTTAAGTCACCAACAGCTTTTCTTTCGGGAAATGTCATCAACTTAAAGCAATTTCGTCCATCTTTCGTAGGGACCAATACCCACATTGGCCCGAAAGGTTCGATTTTCGACTTTTTCCGGTACGATAGAAATGGCATATAATTGCCTGTTTTTCAATGCATGAAACACGCACGGCCGTAAGGCTGCGGGTCGATGTGCCTCAATCGACCCCTACGGCGAGATCTTAGGTTGACGGCTTTGCCCGTTACGCCCCTCCTCAGTCTCGCTAACGCGAGCCAGCTCCCCCGGTGGGGAAGCTTTTTCCCTTCCCCACGAAAAACTTCTGGAACACTATATCACATTTTCCTGCTAAATGCAAAAAATTCCCGTCTCCCACAAGAGGAGACGGGACAATTCAATTACCGAACGTACTCAATAACAACGCAGCGGTTGGGCTCCACGCCGGTGGAATGGGTGGTGATGTTCTCCATATCCTGCAGCGCTGCATGGATCACATGACGCTCATAGGCGTTCATGGGCTCCAGGGTGGTGCGGCGGCGGGCTTTCAGAACCTGCTGGGCCTTCTTGCGGGCGTAGCGGCGGAGGCTCTCCTCCCGCTTCTGGCGGTAGGACTCGGCATCCACGCTGACCCGGATGTGGCCTTCCACTTCCCGATTCACGGCATAGTTGCACAGGTGCTGGATGGCATCCAGGGTATCACCCCGGCGGCCAATCAGATAGCCCAGGTCATCGCCCACCAGGTCCACCTGATAGGCATTGCCGCTTTCCTTCCAGCAGTGGGGCACAGCCTTGGAATCCATGTGCTCCAGCAGGCCCTTCAGGAAGACTTCGATCTTCTCCTCCACAGAGCCGGGCTCTGCAGGGGCATACTCCTTGGGCACGGCGGGAGCCTTGGGCTCCCGGGGCTCTCTTGGCTCCTTCGGGGGCTGGGGTGCTCTGGGGGCCCTGGGCTGCTGGGGGCGCTCAGGCCGCGCCTCGGGCTTCTTCTCCTCGGCCTTGACTTCTGCCTTAGGTGCCTCCACGGGCTTTGCAGGTTCGGGCTTTACAGGGGCAGGCTCGGCAAGCTTGGGGGCGGGAGCCGCAGCCTTGGGCTTCCGGGAAGCGGAGGACAGAGCCACCTTCGGTGCCTCGGGCACCTCATCGGGGGCCTCATAGGTCACCTGAACCTTGGCAGGCTGTGCGCCAAACCCCAGAAAACCGGTTTTGGCCTGCTGGAGCACCTGAACGGACACACTGTCCCTGTCCAGGCCCAGCTGGGCAAGCGCAGCTTCAATGGCAAGATCAATGGTTTTGCCGCTGGTGACAAGGGTCTTTTCCATGGTTTACTCCTCCTTGCTATTCTGGGCGTAACGGTTGGGATCGTAGGCACGGCCCTTGCAGTAGGGGCGGTCCGCAATGCCGGAGAGGGCTTCCTTCTCCTGCTTTTCCTCGGGCTGCTTGCCCTTTCTGGCGGCATATTCCCGAGCGGCAGCCTCCTTGGCGGCGGCTTCCTGATCCCGCTGCTGCTTCTGCAGGCGCTTCTTGCTGGTGTTCTCGGTGATGCCGTCAGGATTCTCGGCACGGCGCTGAGCGCGGATGCGCTCCTTCTCGGCCTCGATCTTGTCCTGCTCCATCCGGCGCTTCAGGCGCTCGGCGTCCTCGGCATCGTAGATCTTGCGGTAGCGCTTATTGAGGATCACATCCTCAACGGTACGGACAACGCCGCCCACAAACCAGTACAGGGACAATGCACAGGGCACGGTGAAGCCGATCCACAGCATCATCAGCGGCATCATGAACATCATCATCTTGTTGGTCTGGGCAGCCTGGGAATTCTCCACAGCTTCCTTGTCCTGAATACCGTCCTTGTTGGTGACCAGGGAGTCGTTCTGCTTCTGCATGATCAGCATGGACACGACCTGATAGCCGGCGGAAGCCAGGGCAATCAGCAGAGCACCGATATGGGCCCAGTTCCAGGCCCAGGTGGAGGCGAACACATTGAACTGGGGTACCGCGCCCAGGTCAATGCCGATAAAGCCGAAATTGATGCCGCTCAGGGCCAGATCGCTGATGCCGGGAATGGCGGCCTTGATGGCCTCGGCATACTGGGGGATGTACTGGGCTGCGATCATCTGGTGATAATAGGCATTTCCGGTGAAGAGATCGGGGTTCAGGCCCTTGATAACTTCAACGACCTGGTTGGCAACGTCCAGATTTTCATGGAGCATATACACAATGGGCTGCCGGACCACGGTATACAGAGGGATCAGCAGCAGCATGGGCACAAAGCTCCACAGGCAGCCGCCGCCCATGGATACGCCCTCTTCCTTGTACAGCTCCTGGATGGCCTGGTTCTGGCGGTTGGGGTCGTCGGCATAGCGGCGCTGGATGTCCTGCATTCTGGGAGTCAGGCGGGACATCTTCATCATGCTCTTCTTGGACTTAGCGGTAATGGGCAGCAGAACCAGCTGCACCAGAATTGCGAACAGGATCAGAGCCATACCGTAGCTGTTGGTCAGCCGGTACAGCAGCTCCATCAGGTAGCCGAAGGGCACCTGGATGATATCGGCAATGTGGAATGACAGTAACATGGACTTTCCTCCTTATGGAAGTCATGGTACGGGGTCGTAGATATCCCGATGGGAAAAGGGATGGCACCGGGCCAGGCGTTTGATTGCCAGCCAGCCTCCCTTTACGGCGCCGTATTTTTGAATCGCTTCGTAGGCATAGGCGGAACAGGTTGGACGGTAGCGGCAGCGGGCCGGGAAATAGGGGGAAATGCACTTGGAGTAAAAGCAGATGAGGCCAAGAAGGAACCGTTTCACTACGCTTCCTCCTGCCGCAGAAGCCCTGCCTTCCGGGCAAGGCGCAGATAGCTCTCCGTCAGCTTTTCAAAGGGCGCTTCCACCGAGCGGCTTCTCGCCACCACCACAATATCCCACCCGGGGGCAAACTTCTGCTCATTCAGCCGGTAGACCTCCCGCAGCCTTCTGCGGGTGCGGTTGCGGACCACTGCGTGGCCCAGCTTCTTGCTGACGGTAATGCCCACCCGATTGCGGCCCAGGCGGTTGCGCCGGGCGTACAGGACCATATTGCCATCGGCAAAGCCCTGGGTGTGGTAAAGGCGCTGGAATATGTGGTTCAGTTTCAGGCTGCTGGAAAACTTCATTGCTATTTCTCCTAAAAAGGGAGCGGGGCGAATGTTTCATTCACCCCGCTGTAGCTCCCGTTTCGCTCTTACGCGCGTATTTCCTTGTGTTCCACAGGGGCGGCGCATCAGGCGGACAGAACCTTGCGGCCTCTTGCACGACGGCGGGCCAGAACCTTGCGGCCATTGGCAGTAGCCATTCTCTGACGGAAACCGTGAACCTTGGAACGGTGACGGTTGCTGGGCTGGTAGGTACGCTTCATTACGGATACACCTCCTATTTTCTCTGAAAATCATATGCTCGACAGCCGCAAAAGCGGCCGCAGCAACACAAATAGACAGACCTCCACGGTCATGCCTGCTCATTATAACCGAAAAAGTCATGGAGGTCAACATTTTTTTCGCACAGACGGTGTTTTTCTTTTCTGCGCATAAAAACGCCGCTCAGCATATGCCGGGCGGCGTTTGGTTTTACTCCTGGGCGCGCTTCTTCATCAGGTTCCGCATACGCAGGGCGTGGTCCAGCTCGCGCTTGCGAATCCGCAGGCTCTTGGGGGTGCACTCCAAAAGCTCATCATCTGCCAGGAACTCGATGCACTGCTCCAGAGACATGATTCTCGGCGGGGTCAGGCGCAGGGCCTCGTCAGAGCCGGCGGCGCGCATATTGGTCAGCTGCTTCTTCTTGCAGACGTTGACGGTCATATCCTCGTTCCGGCTGCATACGCCAACCACCATACCGGCATAGACCGGGGTACCGGCGCCAATGAACAATGTGCCCCGCTCCTGGGCATTGAACAGGCCATAGGAGCAGGCCTCGCCGGTTTCGAAGGCGATGAGGGAGCCCATCTGGCGGCGCTCGATCTCGCCCTTCATGGGTGCGTAGCTATCCAGCACGGAGGACATGATGCCCTCGCCCCGGGTATCGGTCAGGAACTCGTTCCGGTATCCGAAGAGGCCCCGGGAGGGAACCAGGAACTCCAGGCGGTAGCGGCTGCCCACGGGGGTCATGCCCAGCAGGTCACCTTTGCGCTTGCCCATCTTCTCGATGACGGCGCCCATGCTCTCCTCGGGCACGTCTGCGACCATCCGCTCGATGGGCTCGCAGAGCTTGCCGTCAATCTCCTTGGTCAGCACACGGGGGGTAGACACGGAGAACTCGTAGCCCTCCCGGCGCATGGTCTCCATCAGGATGGACAGGTGCATTTCGCCGCGGCCCGCCACATTGAAGGCATCGGTGCCCTGCTCGGTGACGTGCAGAGACACATCCTTCAGCAGCTCCTTCTCCAGCCGGTCCCGCAGGTTCCGGGAGGTGATGAACTTGCCCTCCTTGCCGGCGAAGGGAGAATCGTTGACGGCAAAGGTCATTTCAATGGTGGGGTCGGAGATCTTCACAAAGGGCAGGGGCTCCACCACCATGGGGTCGCACAATGTACGGCCGATGGTGATATCCGCCATGCCGGACAGGGCCACGATCTCACCGGCGCTGGCCTGCTGCACGGGCACCTTGGCCAGACCGTCGAAGGTATACAGGGCAACGACCTTGCCCTTGGCCTTGTGATCCGGGTCGTGATAGTCGCAGATGGCAACCTCCTGGTTGACCTTAATGGTGCCCCGCTCGATGCGGCCCACGGCAATCCGGCCCACATACTCATTGTAGTCAATGGAGGAGACCAGCAGCTGCAGAGGGCCGTTCTCGTCGCCCGTAGGGGGATCGATATACTCGATGATGGTCTCGAACAGAGGCTTCAGGTCGGTGCCCTGCTCATCGGGGCTGTAGGACGCAGTGCCCTGACGGCCGGAGCAGAAGATGGTGGGGGAATTGAACTGCTCATCGGTAGCATCCAGCTCCAGCAGCAGCTCCAGGACCTCATCCATGACCTCATGGACACGGGCATCGGGCTTGTCCACCTTGTTGACGGCAACAATGACCTTGTGGCCCAGCTCCAGCGCCTTCTGGAGCACGAAGCGGGTCTGGGGCATGGGGCCCTCGGCGGCATCCACCAGCAGGATAACGCCGTTGACCATCTTCAGGATACGCTCCACCTCGCCGCCGAAGTCAGCGTGGCCCGGGGTATCCACAATGTTGATCTTGTAGTCTTTATAGTGCACGGAGGTGTTCTTGGCCAGAATGGTGATGCCGCGCTCACGCTCCAGATCGCCGGAGTCCATGACCCGGTCCACGGTGGCCTGGTTTTCCCGGTAAATGCCGCCCTGCTTCAGCATTTCGTCAACCAGGGTGGTCTTGCCGTGGTCAACGTGGGCAATAATGGCAATATTTCTGATTTTTTCCTGAGATGCCATAAAAAATCTCCTTATATTTAGAATGTATCAACTCTCAACATAGAAATATAGCACAGCTTCTCTCCATATGCAATCTTTTTCTCAAGATTTGCCATACAAAAGTTGAAGAATTCCGGTCTTTTCTTTCGTGCATATTTTCCTGAACAGCTGCATTTCCCTGTTTGGCCAAAGGGAGATGCAAATTGCGAAAGCAAGCCGGGGGCAGCGAAATGCAGCAAAATGCAGGGAAATCACCCTCCTATCCTATCCTATCCAATCCTATCCTATATAGAGAGAGTGGGTATGCGGGCAAGCCGCCCACACACCCACATTTTCTTTCCGTTCCGGCTTTGGAGAATGGCAGAGCGGAAACGGCATTATTTTTTCCGCTTCTCCCACTCCGGCTTGTAGGCCAGATAGGTGCAGACCCCAAACAGGGCAGCGCACAAAAGGCTGATCTTCCAGCCGATGGAAAAGGCCTTGTTCTGATAGCGCAGCGTAACGGTATGGGTTCCCTGGGTCATATGGGTACTGATCATACAGTCCCCTGCCAGGGTGATCTCTGCCTCTTCCCCATCCACATACAGGCGCCAGTTGCCATTCTGAGGAACCGACGTGTAGAAGAGTCCATCCCGGTCACAGTCGACGGTGCCCTCCACCCTTGTCTGGCGGAAGGAGGTAATATTCAAGGCAGCGGCATTTAAGATGTCGTAGCCCCGGAAGAACAGGTCATTGTCCAGCTGCGAGGCCGTCACCGTCATGGTGCCGGATTCCCCTGCCTCGCACAGGACGCGGACCTCTACACTGTCCGTGGGCGTGACGTCCCCAACCGCAAGCATCTGGGGCAGGCTGATGGTCTCCCGGTACAGCTCCACGCCGTTGATACAGACCACGAAGTCATTCCGCTTCGGCAGGTCCAGCCAGACGCACACAAAGCCCTCGTCATTGGGGGAGAAAAAGTAGGACACGTAGGCCCCCTCGTCGCACTCCGAATAGCTGAGCTTGCCCCGGGTGCTCTGCTCCGTCACCTGGGTGCCGTTGCCCAGAGCCACCACCTGGCTGCCTGCGATGGCCCGCCACACCGGCGTTTCCAGCCCTGTGGCAGCGGAGAATACCTCATTTTGCATTTGCCACGGGTCCGTTTCTCCAAAATCCGCCTGGGCCAAGGCATCCTCTGCCAGGAAGCCCAGGGGCAGATAGGCCTTGTTTTTCAGCAGGTACACATTTTCATAGTGGTGGACCTCTTCAAACATGGAGCTGGTGCGGTCCCGGCCGTCCCGGTCCATCATGTATTTCAGGTCCAGGAACAGATTTGCCACCGGGCTGCTCTCCTCAAAGCAGTACCGGTTGTAAGTGTTTTTCGCGCCATAGCCAAAGGCCTTCATGAACTCGGTCACCCGCACATTGGCAGAGCTGGTGAAAGCGGAAATGCCATTGTAGCCATTGAGCGCATCATCATTCAGGGTCTGGGCATGGGTCACCTCTGCCCGGTAGAAGGGCTCTTTCTCCCGCTCGCGCATATAGCGGAACATGGAGGCCGCTGCCTCCCGGCCCTTGGGATAGTTGGAAACCCCGGTGCCCGGGAAATACAGGCCGAAGGACAGCAGGTTTGCGCACATTTCCAGAATGATCACCGTCAGCACCGCCCAGCGGGAATGAACCCGGTAGCAGCTCTGGCGATAGCGGGCCCGGGACACCTCGGCAGGCTCCGCATCCTCGGCGATTTTCACCTTTTTCTTGCCATAGAGCAGGCAGGCTGTAAAGACAAGCAGGAAGCCAAAATTGTACAGCGCATAAACCGGAACCTCCAGGGCGATCCCGAAGGCCTCGGCGGTCTCCGTGTGCGTCAGGTCGTTGGAGCAGCACAGCACCGCGCCGGTGAACAGCATGGCAGCCAAAATATGCCAGACGGAAAACCGCCGCCGCAGCAGCCAGGCCCGATAGGCCATATACAGCAGCACAAAGCTGAAGAGGAAGCTGAACCGGTAAGGGATCATATTGGGGAAGTGGAAGCCGTGCCAGATGTAGTCCAGCTGCCGGATGATGAAGCTCAGCATGAAAAACAGCAGCAGGAATACTGCGCACAGCTTGTCCCGGAGCTTTACTTCCTTCGCCATCAGGAAGAGGAAGGCCAGCTGAACTGCAAACACGCCGCAGTACAGGTTCGGAAGCCCCTCCTTGAAATTTGGCTCCAGAGCGCCGCCCATATTGCCCGCCACCTGACGCATGGCGTCCAGCAGCCCCTTCCAGGTATTCTCCGAGGCAATATTCAGCCGGAAGCCCTTGGGAAAGGCATTGACGCTGGACTGGGTGGTTTGCAGGGCCGCCAGGGTCGGAAGCTCCAGAACGGCAGTCATGCCAATGGCCAGCAGGGAGAAAATCGCAATGCGCACCAGATCCAGCCCCGCCCGCTTCCAGCCGGGGAACCGGCAGATCTCATAGCAGAAGAACACCAGCGCCACGAAAATGCAGACGAAGAAGCCCACATAGTAATTGGCGTAAATGGCCAAAAACAGCGTTGCGGTGTACAGGAAGAATCGCTTCTCCCGCAGCAGGGCGATTTCCCCCAGAATGACCAGGGGCAGCAGCGCGAAGGTATCCATCCACATGATGTTCCAGTGGAAGCCCAGGGCCCAGGCGCACAGAGCATAAAACGCGCTGAAGGCCACCACCGCAAAGTCCTTCTTCCCGTAGAGCCTTTGCAGAAACAGCGAGAAGAACAGCCCCGCAAAGCCCAGCTTGATGGGCGTTAAGAGGGTGAAATAGCCGAGAAGCCACTTTTCCGGCAGCAGCACGCTGAGAAGATTCAGGGGGCTTGCCAGATAATAGGAGATGAGCCCCAGGTAGTCCACGCCCATGCCGATGGACCAGTTGTAGAGCAGGCTCTGCCCCTGCCGCAGGCTGCGGCGGAAGGCCAGGAAAAAGGGGTAATACTGGTGATACATATCGGAATACAGCATGGATGTCTTGCCGAAGGGGATGTAGCCGCTGATGAGCATGACCACCAGCATCCCCACACAGGGGAAGGCAAAGGACAGCGCCGTAAAATTCCATTTCCATTTCCGGGTAAGCGGATTGGACAGCTTCATAATATGGAAACCTCCAGGGTATGATTCAGGATTTTACTATATTATCATATTTTTCCCGGAAGGTAAAGGCAGGAACCGTCTAGGGGAGCTTAAATTTTTATGAAGAAAAAAGCCACACCCCGCCGCCTGGCAGGGTATGGCACAGCTTGTCAAAAAGCCTCGCAGAGTTTGGCGGCCTAAGCCATACCCCGCCACCTGGCAGGGTATGGCAAAAATCATTCAATCCAGCTCGTCGGTCTCCTCGTGCACATGGTCGTGATCATGGCAACAGCAGTCGTCGCCGCTGTCTTCCATATTGGTCAGCTCGCTGATGCGGACCTTCTGGCGCAGCTTCATCTCCTCCACGCTCTTGTGGAGCAGCTCCTTCACGGCCACGGGGTCCTTGATGTTTTTCATCACCAGAGTGGGGCAGGTCTTATCCGAAGACAGGATCGTCACCGTCCCTACCCCCAGCAGCCGCTGGAAGAGATTCCGGCTGGTACTGATATCCCGGACACGGTAGAGAAGGATCTCATCGTCCGTCACATTCAAAAAGCCCTTGGACAGAAACAACCGGTCCTCTGACAGCATATACCGTGTAAAGGACAGAGGGAGGCCCAAAAAGCGCTTCCGGTCCTTCCATGCGTAGGCGATCTTTTCCTTTTTCATAAGCGATCCTCCTTTGTAATTTATTCTATTTTACTATTGTTTTCCCCCAATGTCAAGAATCATAGAATCAGACAGACCAGTCCCGTGGCCCCTTCGTTGACAATGCGGCCCAGGGTTCCCCGGAATTTGGTGCGCACATCCTCCGGAAGCCGCAAAAGCTTGGCATTGAGCCCCTCCTGGATCAGATCGTATACGGATTTTCCGAAAATATTGCTCTGCCACAGCTTCTCCGGCTCCTGGCCCCCCAAATATTCAATGAGCTCTTTGGACTGCTCCTCACCGCCTACCATGGGACTGATCTCCGTGTCCACATCCACCCGGATCATGTGGATGGAGGGAGCCATCGCCCGGAGCTTGACCCCGTAGCTGCCGTTCTTTTTCAGCACCTCCGGCTTTTCCAGCTTCAGCTCCTCAGGCCCAGGTCCCACCACTCCGTAGCCCGTCGCCCTGACGGAGGCAAGGGCATCGGCCAGGCGGTCATATTCCCGCTTGACCCGGCTAAGCTCGGTGAGCAGCTCCAGCAGCTGCCCATCGCTTTCAATGGGCATTCCAGCCCGGGCGCTGAGTATCTCATAGAACATGGACTCCGGGAAACGGATGACGCAGTCCACCCGGCCGCTGCCGGGGTCTATATTCCGGAAGTCCGCCTCCTGCACCCCGGGCAGCGCCCGCAGCGCCTCCAAAGCCTGTGCTGCCTGGCCCAAAGAGCCGATCCCATCCGCAGCCTCCAGGAGACCCCGGTAAAGCGCCGTTTTCACCGGATGGTCCCGCTCCAAAGCATCCATCCACCGGGGCAGAAACACCCGCAGCGCCGTCATGGGGAAGCTATAGAGCATGGCATTCAGAAGCGCACCGATTCCTTGGGCATCCACCGCCTGACAGTCCAGAATCATGCAGCAGATATGGAATTCCCCGTCCAGCGCGGCTTTCAGCGCCTTGGCCTGCTGGCCCTCCGGCTCCCGGCTGTTGATGACCACCAGATAGGGCTTGCCCGTGGCGCGCATATCCGCGATGGCCCGCTTTTCCGCCTGGACATAGTCCTCCCGGGGAATGTCCGTAACGGTCCCGTCGGTGGTCACCACCAGGCCTAAGGTGGCGTGGCCCTCCATGACCTTCTTCGTCCCCAGCTCCGCCGCCTGGGTCATGGGGATCTCCCGGTCGAACCAGGGGGTCGTCACCATCCGGGGCTTGCCGTCCTCCTCCGCGCCCATGGCCCCAGGGATCATATACCCAACGGAATCGATCATGCGGATGCGCAGCCGGGCCGCACCGTCCGGGCTGACCTCCACGGCCTCCTCCGGCACAAATTTTGGCTCCGCCGTCATAATGGTCCTGCCGGAGCCGCACTGGGGCAGCTCGTCCCGGGCCCGCTCCGCCCGGAAGGGGTCCTCCATGGCGGGGATCACAAGCTCCTCCATGATGCGCTTGATCAGCGTGGATTTTCCGGTGCGAACCGGCCCCACCACGCCGATATAGATATTGCCGCCGGTTCTGGCAGCGATATCCTGATAAATTGTTTCCATAGCCAGCCTCCTCCTTCGGCAGGAGCGATCCTGCCATGGTTTGTTTCCATGGTATGCGTCCTTTCCGGAAGGTAGAACGGCCCCCGATGGGGCAAACTTCCCCGGAATTCTGCGTTTCTCAAAAAAATATTGAAAATAATGTTTGACAAATGAAGAAAAAGCCTATATAATACGTTAGCACGACTTTGAGAGGGGGGAAGATTATGCTGTTGGGGCTTTCCAAGATCATCGATTGTCCCGGCGCGTCCCTTCCCTTTTCCACCAGCGTGGATCTGAGCGATCTTCGCTATGGCCTCAGCAACCCGGTTTCCGAACCGGTCCTGGCAGAAGGAACCGTGCGCAATACCGCCGGGGTTTTGATGATGCAGGGCTCCCTGCACACCACCATCCACGGTATCTGCGACCGGTGCGCCGGGGAATTCCACCGCGAGATTGAATTCCCCATCGACGTTGTCCTTGTAACCGAGCTGGCCAGTGAAGAGAACGAAGATGAGTGGGTATTCCCTCTGGAGGGAGACAGCGCCGATCTGGACGACATTGTGCGGACCGTGTTCGTACTGAATCTGGATTCCAAGCTGCTTTGCAAGGAGGATTGTAAAGGCCTTTGCCCCAGATGCGGCAAAAACCTGAACGACGGTCCCTGCAATTGCCGGAAGGAGCTCGATCCCCGATTTGCTGCTTTAGAGCAGCTTCTTGAGAAGTAAATCCATATTGATGCTGTGAAAAGCAGTTTTACCAAGGAGGTGTCACCATGGCTGTCCCTAAGTGTAAAGTGTCCAAGGCCCGCCGCGATAAGCGCCGTGGCTCTAACTGGAAGCTGTCCGCTCCCAGTGTTGCGGTTTGCCCCAAGTGCGGTGAGCCCGTAATGCCCCACAGAGCTTGCAAGGCTTGCGGCACCTACAATGGCCGTCAGGTTCTGGCTGTTGAGGCTGAGTAAGGCAAAAACGGAAAACCAGAGGAAGGCAAGCGCCTTCCTCTTTTTCCGTTTCTGCGGAAAGCCTTGCTTTCTTAACAATTCTATGCCATAATAACTCAACAAACATTTTCATGTAAACCATACAAAGAATAAGCCTGTGGGCAGCACCGCACAATTCGGCAAGAGTCGTCAGTGAGAGATTTTTTTGTCGGAGAAAAACGCTAAAAGTGGCGGAATCCTTTGTGTATTCCCCACTTTTAGAACTGCACAGCCGGTGAAAAAGATCCGCTGACGGCCGCATACGAATTGTGCGGTGTTGCCCCCCAAAAGAAAGGACGTGTTGCTCATGGCGAAACCCTTGGTTGCCATTGTAGGCCGCCCCAATGTGGGAAAGTCTATGCTCTTTAATAAGCTCACCGGTCAGCGGACCTCCATTGTGGAGGACACCCCCGGCGTGACCCGGGACCGGATCTATGGGGACTGCGAATGGTGCGGCCGCACCTTCTCCCTGGTGGATACCGGCGGTATCGAGCCCAGCACCGACAACGATATGCTGAAATTCATGCGCCGTCAGGCGGAGATCGGCATTGAGCTGGCCGATGCCATCATCATGGTCACGGATGTCCGCAGCGGCGTTACCGCGGCGGACGAGGACGTGGCCACCATGCTGCGCAAATCCGGCAAGCCCGTGGCCCTGGCCGTCAACAAGTGTGACTCCGTCGGCCCCACCAATCCGGATGTGTACGAATTCTACTGTCTGGGCATTGGCGACCTGTTTGAGACCTCTGCCGTCCACGGTCACGGCACCGGCGACCTGCTGGACTGGGTTCTGGAAAACATCCCCGCCGATGACGGCGAAGAAGAGGACACCGACGTCATCAAGGTTGCCATTGTGGGCAAGCCCAATGTGGGCAAGTCCAGCCTGCTAAACCGGATTCTGGGCGAAGAGCGGGTCATTGTCTCCAACGTGGCCGGAACCACCCGGGATGCCATCGACTCCTACTATGAAAACGAAACCGGCAAATACTGCTTCATCGACACCGCCGGTATGCGACGGAAGAGCAAGGTGGACGATGCCATTGAGAAATACTCCAATATGCGCTCCGTCAGCGCCATCGACCGGGCAGACGTGTGCCTGATCCTCATCGATGCCAACGAAGGCGTCACCGAGCAGGATACCAAAATTGCCGGTCTGGTCCACGAGGCAGGCAAGGCTGCCGTCATCGTGGTCAACAAGTGGGACGCCGTGGCCGACAAGGAGACCAACACCATGCGGGACATGGAGGCCAAGGTCCGCCAGGGCTTGAGCTATATGCTCTATGCCCCCGTCATCTTCCTGTCCGCCCTGACCGGCGCCCGGTGTGACAAACTGTTCGACACCATTCAGGAGGTCCACAAGCAGAACACCAGCCGCATCACCACCGGCAGCCTGAATGCCGTTCTGGCCGATGCCACCGCCCGGGTTCAGCCGCCTACGGACAAGGGCCGCCGCCTGAAGATCTACTATATGACCCAGGCTGGCACCAAGCCCCCCCACTTCGTCATCTTCTGCAACGATGCCCGGCTCTTCCACTTCTCCTACCAGAGATACCTGGAAAACCAGATCCGGGAGGTCTTCGGCCTCCAGGGCACGCCCATCCGCATCACCATTCGCCAGAAGGGCGACAAGGAGGAGTAAGCCGTGGCCGTTTCCATTGCGCTGATATGTGTACTGGGCTATCTGCTGGGCGGCATCAACGGAGCCATCCTGCTGTCCAAGCTGGTGGAAAAGGACGATGTCCGCCGCCACGGCAGCGGCAATGCCGGCTTCACCAATTTCTTCCGCAACTACGGAAAGCGCACTTCCCTGCTGGTCATCCTCATTGATGCGGCAAAGGCGGCGGTTTCCTGCCTTCTGGGCGGCTGGCTGCTGGGGAAATACGGCCTGCGGACAGAGGGGATGCTTCTGGGCGGCCTGGCCGCCACACTGGGCCACGATTTCCCCGCCTTTCTGGGCTTCCGGGGGGGCAAGGGTATCGTCTGCGGATTTGCAGCCGCTCTGGTCACGGACTGGCGGGTAGGCCTTATCCTGCTTGCGGTCTTCGCCCTGGTGTATTTTCTGACCCACTATGTTTCCCTGGCCTCGGTGCTGTGCGCCCTGGGCTTCTTTGTCAGCTTTTGGCTGTTCTATCCCGGCAGGCCCTTCGTGCTGATCCTGTCCGGGTGCCTGAGCGCCCTGGCTATTTTCCTGCACCGGGAAAACATCGGCCGTCTGGTCAGGGGCCAGGAACGAAAAACATATTTCTTCAAAAGGGGCGAAACAAAATGAACGCAGCCGTCATCGGCGCCGGTGCCTGGGGCACTGCCCTGGCCTGCCAGCTCAGCCGCAACGGCCATGACACGGTCCTGTGGTTCCGCAGCCCGGAAAAGGCAGCCTTGACCCAGGAAACCCGGGTCAACCCCCGGCTGAAAAATGCCGTGCTTCCGCCCCAGCTTCTCTGCACAGCAGACCCCCAGTGCGTCCGGGGCTGCGAGCTGGTAGTCATTGCGGCCCCTTCCTTCCCCATCCGGTCCGTGTGCCAAACCGTGGCACCCTATCTGGACGAAAGCACCGTTATGGTCTCCGTAACCAAGGGCATTGAGGAAGGGAGCCTGCTGCGCATGAGCCAGATCGTGGCCCAGGAGACGAGCCGTCCCGTTGTTGCGCTCTCCGGCCCCTGCCACGCCGAGGAGGTGGCCATTCAGGTGCCCACAGGGTGCCTCGCCGCCTGTGAGGACAAGCGTCAGGCGGAATTCGTCCAGGATGCCTTTATGTCCGAGACCTTCCGGGTCTACACCAGCCCCGATGCCGTGGGCGCGGAGCTGGGCGGGGCCCTGAAAAATATCATCGCCCTGTGTGCCGGTGTGGTCACGGGCCTTGGCTACGGGGACAACACCAAGGCCATGCTCATGACCCGGGGCCTTACGGAAATGGCCCGCCTGGGTGTGTCCATGGGGGCCCGGAAAGAGACTCTGGCGGGTCTCTCCGGTGTGGGCGATCTGATCGTCACCTGTACCTCCGTCCACTCCCGGAACCGGCAGGCCGGCATTCTCATCGGTCAGGGGCTGTCCCCCCAGGAGGCCATGGCCCAGGTCGGCGCCGTGGTGGAGGGCTACTATGCTACAAAGTCCGCCTGGGAGCTGTGCCAGAGAGAGGGCGTAGAAATGCCCATCGTCAGCGCAGCCTACCACGTGCTCTATGAAAACGCCGACCCCAAGGCCGTCGTTCAAAAGCTGCTGACGCGTCAGAAAAAAGCCGAATCCGAGGATTTGGGCTGGTAAATACGGAAGGGGCTGTTAGAAAAGTATGTCGCTGCCACACCAGCGTGCGCGCTGGTTCGCAATGACAGAGCGTTTTCTAACAGCCCCTTGCGTTATACCGCGTACAGCAGCACGCACAGAAAATGCAGCAGGCTGCCGATATCTACAAAGATGTGGAATACGGAGTGCATCCATTTTTTCTTACTGCCAATGCCATAGAGCACGGCACCGATGGTATAGGCAATGCCGCCCAAAAGCAGCAGCCAGAAGCCGCTGGGAGTTAAAACCTCCAGCACCACTTTGGCAAAGGGGATAATGGCCCAGCCCATGCCGATATAGCAGATCATGGAGAACACCCGATAGGCCCGCAGGTCAATGGCCGTGAGCACTGTGGCAATGACCGCCATGGTCCACTCAAAGCCGGAGAGCCACCAGCCGAGCTTCGGATACACCGGCCGGATGGCCGACAGGGCAATCACCGTATAGGTGCCGCAGATAAGAAAATAGATGGTGCAGTGGTCAATGACCTGCATGACCTTCTTCCCCATGCCGGGCTTTAGCCCATGGTAAACACTGGATACACTGTACAGGGCGATCATGCAGAAGCCATAGATGGCCGAGCAGACCACACCGTAGATATTGCGGTGCAGCGCCGCGAAGGTAACGCACAGGCTCAGGGCCGCCACGCCCATGGCCCCGCCCACAATATGCGTAACCGTATTCATAATTTCCTCGCCCACCGAATAGTTGGGCAGCATCCGGTCTGCCAGCTTTGTCCGCTTGAATGTCATAACACACACATCCTTTCCGGAAGCGCCGGTGCGTTTCCGTTCTTTTTTCTTTTCTCTCAGTATAGCAGCTTTTGCGTTTCTTTGGTACCTACAGCCGTGGATTCTACCCTCTACACAGCGGAGAGGCCGGGATTCTCCCCGCAGTAGAGTTCCGTTTCGCCCGATCCGGCCCATATTTCGGCGCTTTGGGGGCAAAGGCTCCCCGGAGAACGGACTTCCCTGTTCATTCCTCCAAAATGCGGCACCGGTGCGGAATGTGTGTTGACAAGCCTGGACTGCACGGAGTTCTCCTCCCACAATTGAGCCGCCAATTTTATGCAGGCTGCACAATTGTTAAGAAAATAATATCCGCCGCGCATAGTAACTTTGTCAACAATTGTTCATACTTTTTCCCTTCCGCTGTGCTATAATGATACAGACGGCGGGAGATGATCGACCGCCACGGAAAAGGAGATCGGAATGAACAATATCTTGTTTTTTTTGCTGCCGAAGGCCATGTGCGCATACCTGGACGAAGAGAGCACCATACGCCAGGCCATAGAAAAGATGGAAGCCGCCGGTTATTCCTCAATCCCCATTCTCAACAGGCGCGGAGAATACCGCGGCACCCTGACAGAGGGCGATCTGCTGTGGGCCCTGAAATATCTGTGCTTCATGGATATGCGTCAGGCCGAGCTGCACCGAATATCCGAGATTTCCCGCAGGAAAGACAATGTGCCCGTCCGCGTCACAACCTCCATGCACGACCTCATTGACCGGGCCTCCACCCAGAATTTCGTCCCTGTCGTGGACGACAAGGATGCCTTTATCGGCATTGTGACCCGCCGTTCCATCATCCAGTACTGCAAGCAAACCCTCTTCCCGGAGGATTGAGCCGAACATCCAGGCTTTGCTTTTCCGGATAACGGTACCGACTTAAGAATTTTACCCCAGTGGCCGATGTGGGCATCGGCCACTGCGAAAAAGGACAGATTCATCTCAAACTGGCGATATTGTCTTTCAGGTGATCCGTATCATCTTCATCCGTATAAAATAAGCAAATATAGAAAAAATAAACTGATACAAACGCAAGGAGCTTCTATGGAGCGCTACGACATTGCCATTATCGGCACCGGCCCTGCCGGTGTCTCTGCGGCCATTACCGCCAAGGTCCGGGGCAAGCGCCTGATTCTCTTCGGTGCTAAGGCCATGAGCGACAAGGTGGAAAAGGCCCATTCCATTCTCAATTACCCGGGACTTCCCAACGTCACCGGGGCCCAGCTGGCCCAGGCGTTCTCAAACCACCTGGAAAGCATGGACATTCCCATCACCGAAAAGCAGGTGACCGCCGTCTACGCCATGGGCGATTACTTCGCCATCCAGACGCCGGAGGAAATGATCGAAAGCCGCACCGTAATTCTGGCTGCGGGGGTCGTGACCGCCAAAGCCCTGCCGGGAGAAAATGAATTTCTCGGTCGGGGCGTGAGCTACTGCGCCACCTGCGATGCCCACTTCTACCGCGGAAAAACCGTGGCTGTGCTGGGCTATTCGGCGCAGAGCTGCCGGGAAGCGGATTTCCTGGCAGAGACCTGCGAGAAGGTGCTCTACTTCCCGGCTGCCCCCCACGAAGTCCAGGTTGGCGAGGGTGTGGAGGTCATCCGGGAAAAGCCCACCGCCATTCTGGGCGACCGTCAGGCCCGCATTCTGGAAACGAATTCTCAGAAGCAGTATGCTGTGGATGGGATCTTCGTTCTGCGTGCCGCCGTGGCCCCGGAAAAACTGGTGCCGGGAATCGCTGTGGAGGAAAACCATGTCCGGGTGGACCTGCAAATGCGCACCAATCTTCCGGGCTGCTTCGCCTGCGGCGATGTGACCGGCCCCCCCTACCAATATATCAAAGCCGCCGGACAGGGCAATGTGGCCGCCCTCAGCGCCGCTGCCTATCTGGCCGAACAAAAGAAAAAGGAGTAACCCATTATGATCACCAAGATTACAAATAACGATCTGTCCGAAGCCAAGGAAAAGGAGCTTGCCGTGCTGGACTTCTCCGCCGCCTGGTGCGGCCCCTGCAAGATGCTTGCCCCTGTTCTGGAGCATCTGGCCGATGATATGCCCAATGTCAGCTTCTACAGCATCGATGTAGACGAAAACTTCCCCCTGTCCCATGAGTTCGGCGTTTCCAGCATTCCCTGCCTGGTGGTCCTGAAGCACGGCCAGGAGGTAGACCGCTCCGTTGGCTTCGAGCCCCAGCCCGCCATTCAGGCCTTCCTGGAAAAGCACCTGTAAGATCGGCTGTGCTCTCTCTGCGCCTGCTCCAAGGCGTATATCCACAGACTTCTAAGGGCAGCACCGTACAAAGCGGTGCTGCCCCGAATTTTATCAATGGCCCATTTCTGTCTATAGCCGAATTGCGCATTTGGTGGTATAGTTCCGGTATAAAGATAAAGGAGTGAGCTTTATGAAAGCCCTGTGGAAAAAGTTTCAGGTCTGTGCCATTGCCGTCAGCGTATGCATGCTGATTCTCGGCATTGTGATGCTGGTGTGGCCGGAGATCTCCGCCGTGACCATCTGCGTGATCCTTGGCGCGCTGTGCGCCGCAGCCGGTGTGTACAAGCTGGTTCGCTACTTCCGGCTGGGATTTGCGGGGGTGTTCTTCCGGTTTGACCTGGGTGCCGGTATTCTCTACATTCTGGCCGGTCTGCTCCTGCTGATCCATCCCCAGGATGCCACGGCAATTCTTCCTATGGCTGCCGGTATCTACATTCTCTTCGGCAGCGTCATGGATATTCAGACCGCTGTGGAGATGCACCGCTTCGGGTTGGGCAACTGGGTTCTGTCTCTGATCCTCGGCATTCTGAATACCCTGCTTGGCTTCTACCTTCTGTTTAACCCCTTCAGCGGCGCCTCTGCACTGATGATGGCCGTGGGCATCTGCCTGATCGTTGGCAGCATTCAGAATCTCCATTCCGTTTTCTGCATCAGCAAGGCCATCCGTGACAGCAAGAAGGACCGGATTATCGATGTGGAATGGACTCCCCTGGACGACTGAACAAGCCTATACCGTGTTATCAAAAAAGCCTCGCAGAGTTTGGCGGCGTAAGCCGCCAAATAAGATCAAATCATTTTCTGTCGGGGCGGGGTATTCCGACATTCTGAGAAAAGGACGGCAGCAGCCGTCCTTTTCGTTTATGCCACGGCAGCGCCGTGTTTTTCCCTATTGCCTTATTCCAGGAACCCACGGACCTCTGGCCGTTTGCCGAAATTGTCCAGAGAACCGCTTTTGTGCTCCAGCATGATGCTCTGGGCAAGGTCCCGGTCCTTGGCCTCAATGGCATCCAGCAGGTCAAAATGCTGCTGCAGAGAGACGCGATACCATTCGTCCGGTATCTGATAGGCAAAATACCCCACAGGCCATTTGTTCCAGAGATCGGAAATACACTCCACCAGCACCTCATTGCCGGTGGTCCGGTAAAGGGTCAAGTGGAACTTTTTGTTCAGCGAAGAGCAGCGTTTCAGATTTCCCTCTTCAAAGGCCGTGCACATATCCTGGGCGATTGCCCGCAGAGATCTCAGCTGTGCAGGTGTAATGCTGTCCGCAGCGATACGGACCGCCTGGCTCTCCAGAATGCCCTTCACCTCAACAAGCTGCCGAAGGTAGTCCTTCCCGATTTGAGAAACGACAGCCCCCTTATAGGGGACCAGCTCCACCAGCTTTTCGCTCTCCAGTCGCCGCAGCGCCTCTCGAACAGGGATCTCACTACAGGCATTTTCCTTGGCGATTCGGCTGATCACAATTCGTTCTCCCGGCAGAAAAACGCCCTTTTGGATACCGCTACGGATATACGCATAAACGGAATCGACCTTTGAATTGTATTTCATAAAGCACCTTCTTGTTTTTTCTTTATTATACCATTTTCAGGTTAGAAAGCAAGAATTTTCCTGCTCCCCTCTGCGAAAAATCTGTCCCGGCTGCTTAGAAAAGGGCCGCCTCCCGGAAGGAAGCGGCCCAAAGGCAAATGTTTTACTTTGCGCAGCGAAGCTCATCCCAGAAGATGACGCTGTTCACGTTCAGTTTCAGGCCCTCCACCTTATCCGTGGTAGCCCAGATGGTCTTGCGATCGTTGGTCCAGACGGCTGCGGGATCGTCGATGTACAGGATCTGCTCAGCCTGCTTGTAAAGGTCCAGACGGGTATCCTCGTCCATCTCCACAGCAGCCTTTGCCAGCAGCTCGTCTACCTCGGCATTGGAATACCAGCCGTAGTTATTGTTGTTGTTGCCGTCGGGAGAGGTGGTCCAGATACGGCGCAGGCCCTCATCGCAGTCCGCAGTACCGGCGCCGTAGCCCATGAAGAACATGCCCCAGGGGAAGTCTTCACCGGGATAGCTGCGGTTGCCCATGGAGGAATTGAGGGTCGCGTTGTCCACGGTCTCGATGGTTGCGGTGATACCGACCTTTGCCAGATCAGAAACAATCATCTCGCAGGTCTCCAGGGACTTGTTGTAGTTGGTGTAGACCATGATGGAGAAGGAGAAGCCGTCGGGATAGCCGGCTTCGGCCATCAGCTTCTTGGCCTTCTCCTGATCCTGCTGGATCACGCCGAAGTCGTGATAGCCCCAGACCAGAGGATTGACAGGTGCGGTGGCAGCCTGCTCGCCTACATCAGAATACAGAGCATCGATGATGGCCTGACGGTCAATGGCGTAGCTGACAGCCTGACGCAGGCGGGTGTCCTTCAGATACTCATTGGCGCAGTTGAACTGCAGGCCGTGGGCGCCGATGCTGTTGAAGGCCCAGATCTTGATGCCGGCAGTCTCCTTCAGCGTGGGGACCTGAGAGGTGGAGACGGAGGTCATATCGACCTCGCCGGTCTCCAGAGCGACCTGGCGGGCGTTGACATCGGAAACGATCAGAATGTCGATGGTCTTGGTGGGCATCACGCCGCCGAAGTAATCATCGAAGCGCTCCAGAACCATTTCATTGTCCTTGTCCCAGGAGGCCAGCTTGTAGGGGCCGGTGCCGTCCACAGACTCTGCGGTCAGGCCCAGCTCTGCGCCGTACTGCTCAATGTAGTCGGCATTCAGAATCAGGTTGGAACGGTGAGCCAGGTTGGCCAGCATAGGAGCAATGGGGCTGGGGGTGACCAGCTCAACGGTGTAGTCATCCACAATGTTGCAAGCGGAGATGTAACCGGCAGCCAGGTTGGTGTAACGGACAGGATTATCGGTATCCAGCAGGCGGTCATAGCTTGCCTTCACGTCCTTGGCGGTGAGCTCCTTGCCGCTGTGGAACTTCACGCCATGCTTCAGGTGGAAGGTCCAGGTGCAGCCATCTTCTGAGGTTTCCCAGCTCTCGGCCAGATCGCCGACCATCTCGTTGTCCGCATTGCGGCGAACCAGCTGAGAATAGACAGCCCGCAGATAAACATCGCTGGTGTTGTTCATCTGGCCGTCCATGTAGTTCTGGTCAACGCCGCTGGCGATGGTGATGGTGTCCTTGTATTCGGTGTCGGATGCCCCGGCGGCTGTGGTCTCAGCGGAGCCGGAGCTGGCAGCAGTGGTGGCTGCCGTGCTGCTGGAAGAACCGGAGTTCCCACAGGCAGCCAGGGCGGAGACGGTCAGAACCGCGGCGGCAGCAAGCGCAAGGATTTTTTGAACTTTCATTTTTTTACCTCCCTTTGGGTATTTCTATTTTGAAGCGAATGGCTCAAAATATCTCTGTTTACTTTGCCTGCCCTATCAAATGGCAGGCTACCTGATGGCCTGGCTCCACCTCCGTCAGCACCGGCTTTACCTGCGCGCACTTTTCACAGGCAAACTTGCAGCGGGTGTGGAAGCAGCAGCCCGCAGGCGGATGGAGCGGACTGGGCACATCGCCCTGAAGTTCCTCATCCGCCACCTCCCGCTCCGGGTCCGGAATGGGAATGGCATCCAGCAGAGCCTTGGTGTAGGGATGCTGTGGATTTTCGAACAGCTGCCGCTTCTCGGCAATCTCCACCACATTTCCCAGATACATGACGGCGATCCGGTCGCACAGGTGGTGCACCACGCTCAGGTTGTGGGAAATAAAGATGTAGGTCAGGCCGTGCTTTTCCTTCAGCTCCTGCATCAGGTTCAGAATCTGGGCCTGAATGGAGACATCCAAAGCGGATACGGGCTCATCGCAGATGATCAGGCCCGGATTCAGAGCCAAAGCCCGGGCGATACCAATCCGCTGCCGCTGGCCGCCGGAGAACTCATGGGGATACCGGGTCAGCTGCTCGTGGCTCAGGCCGACCTCCCGCATCAGTTCCTCCGCCCGGGCGTCGCGCTCGGCGGGAGTGCCGATCTTCTGCACATCCAGAGGTTCCCGGATGCAGCGCCCAACCGTAAAGCGGGAATCCAAAGAGGAATAGGGGTCCTGGAAAATGATCTGCATTTTCTTTGCCCGGTCCTGGAAATCTCTGGCGGTGCTTCCCACAACGGACTTCCCTTCAAAAAGGATCTCGCCGGAGGTGGGCCGCAGAAGCCCCACAATGGCATGGCCCGTAGTGGACTTGCCGCAGCCGGATTCTCCCACAATGCCGAAGGCCTCTTTCCGGTGGACCTGGAAGCTGACACCGTCCACGGCCTTGACGTATTCTTTATGAGGAATGACGGATTTGGTCTTTACGGGATAATAGACCTTCAGGTCCTTTACTTCCAGAAGAACATCATCCATTTTGCTCACCTCCCGCGTATTTCCAGCAGCGCACCTTTCTGCCGTCCGCCAGAGTCACCAGAGGGGGCTGCTCCAGCATGCATTTCTCACAGGCCTGGTCACACCGTGGCGCGAACCGGCAGCCCTTGGGATAGTCCTTGGGGCTTGGAATATTTCCCTTGATGCTGTACAGAGAATCCTTTTCCTCTCCAAGCACCGGCAGGGACTTCAGCAGGCCCTGGGTATAGGGGTGCAGCGGCTCTTTGAAAATGGGTTTGACCGGCGCATACTCCACAGCCTGTCCGGCATACATGACCATTACGTTCTCTGCGATCTCCGCCACCACGCCCAGATCATGGGTAATGAGGATGATGGAGGTATTGGATTCTTTTTTCAGGTCCCGCAGCAGGTGCATAATCTGGGCCTGAATGGTCACATCCAGAGCTGTGGTAGGCTCATCGGCGATCAGAATGCCGGGGTTGCAGGCCAGCGCCATGGCGATCATTACGCGCTGACGCATGCCGCCGGAAAGCTGGTGGGGATAGTCCTCGATGACCTTCTCCGGTGCAGGGATGCGCACTTTGCGGAGCATCTCCATGGCCTTTTCATAGGCCTGCTTTTTGCTCATGCCCTGGTGAAGGCGGAGAATATCCGTGATCTGTCTGCCAATGGTAAACACGGGATTCAGAGAGGTCAGGGGCTCCTGAAAGATCATGGATATCTCATTACCCCGGATGGAGCGCATTTCCTTTTCGCTCTTTTTCAGAAGATCCTCCCCCTTGTAGAGGATCTCGCCGCCAAGGATTTTTCCCGGCGGTGTGGGCACCAGCCGCAGAACGGACATGGAGGTCACGCTTTTGCCGCAGCCGGACTCACCGACGATGGCCAGGGTCTCGCCCTGCCGCAATTCGAAGTCCAGGCCGTCCACCGCAGGCACGATGCCCTCTTCCGTATAAAAATAGGTTTGGAGGTTTTTTACCTGCAATACGATTTCATCTGCCATTGTCTTTGCCTCCCGGTCAGGATACGTTCTTCAGCTTGGGGTCCAGCGCATCCCGCAGGCCGTCGCCTACCAGGCTGAAGCTCATGACCACCAGTGTGATCACAAGGCCCGGGAAAATCGCCTCCCAGGGATTGGAACGGAGGACCTCCTTTGCCTTGTTCAGCATTGCGCCCCATTCCGGGCTGGGCGGTTGTACGCCCATGCCCAGAAAGGACAAGGAGGAGGAAGTCAAAATTGCGGTTCCCAGATTCAGCGTCACATTCACAATGATCTGAGAAACGGAATTCGGAATAATATGGGTCATGATGATTCTGGCGTTGGACTCTCCCATTACCCGGGCTGCCCCGATATACTGGGCATCCTTATTGGAGATGACCACGCCGCGAACCATTCTGGCGATAGACGGCACCGCAAACACTGCAATGGCAATAATGGTATTCTGGTCGCCGTTGCCGAGGATCGTAACGATCACGATGGCAAGCAGCAGGCCCGGGAAGGCCAGCAGCACATCGATCACTCTGGAGATCACCGCATCGACCCAGCCGCCATAGTAGCCCGCGCATACGCCCAGCAGCACACCCACCAGGCATCCGGAGAGCACGCCGGAGAAGCTGATAAACAGCGACATCCGCGCGCCGTAAACAATTCTCGTAAAGGTATCCCGTCCCAGATAATCCGTGCCGAACCAGTGCTGTGCATTGGGCGCCTTGCTCATATTGGAAATATCCTGGGCAAGGGGATCGTATTTGCACAGAGACGGCCCGATAATAGCCATTAAGAAGAAGATGGCCAAAACCACCAGCCCCGCAATGGAGGCCTTCCGCTTGAGGAAGCGCTTTACAATTGGCGATTTCATGCTATCCCTCCTTAACTGACCTTCACACGGGGATCCACCAGGCCGTAAATAATATCGACCACGGTGTTTACCAACACGAAGGAGGCCGCCAGCACCAATACGGTGCTCTGGATGGCCGGGTAATCCCGCCCGTTCACGCTGTCCACCAGGAAGCTGCCGATGCCGGGGATCGTAAAGATGGTTTCCACCAGTGCAGCGCCTGCCAGCAGGCTGCCGAACCGCAGACCGATGGCCGTCAGAACCGGGATCAGGGCATTCTTAAATGCATACTGGCAAATGATCTTCACCTTGGACATTCCGTAGGCCTTCGCCGTGCGGATGTAATCCTGATTGATCACATCCAGCATGGAGGACCGGGTGGTCCGGGCGATCATGCCCACAGCGCCCAGGCCCAGTGTTGCGATCGGCAATATGGCATGACGCAACGAACGCATTCCAAGGCTTGGCAGCACGCCCAGATGCAGACAGAAATACAGCATCAGTAGCATGGCCAGGAAGAACGACGGGACGGAAACTGCGATCATGGAGATAACCATGACAATGTTGTCCCCCGCCTTATTGTGGAAGGTTGCGGCAATGATGCCGCAGATCACGCCAAGGATCGAGCCAACCACCGTGCCGCCTACGGCCAGGATGATGGTATATCGGTATCGGTTGGTCAGCTCCGTCAGGACCGGCTTGTGGGTGATCAGGGAAGTTCCCATGTCCCCCTTGAAAAAGCCTGTGATCCAGTGGAAATACCGCACCGGCAGGGGGTCGTTCAGGCCGTACATCTCCCGCATGGAATCCAGATATTCCTCGCTGGTGCCGCCGCTTTCCGATACGCCATACAGCAGCGTAATGGGGTCGCCCGGAATGAAGCGGACCATCATGAACACCAGGATGGACACAAGAATCAGCGTGGGGATCAGCTGCAGGATTCTCTTTATAACATATCTTAACATCTTTTTCTCCTGCCTTTGCAGTTGGATTCGTCTACCGGCCGAAGCCGGAATGGAGGTTGGGGGACGGAGGCCGCTTGCTCGCCCCCGTCCCCCGTCTGTAAAAGCTTACTTCAGTGCGGCAACGACGCTCATTTCCAGGAAGTAACCTTCCGGAATCTTCGCCTCAACACACACCCGTGCAGGGGCATGGCCGGGATTCAGCCAAGCATCCCACACAGCATTCATCTCATCCTTCAGGGACAGATCAGAAATATAAATCGTTACAAACAGCAGATGATCCTTGTCGCTGCCATTGCGCTCCAAAAGCTCCTCATAGCGCTCACACAGGGCCTTTGTCTGGCCTGCAATGGTGTCGTGCTTCTTGCCGTCGCAATGGCCGCTGAAATAGATAACGCCGTTATGCTTGACAGCCCTGGCAAAGGTGGGCGCCGGATCAATATATTCGATCATAGTCTGTTACTCCTTGATAATGCCCAGCTTCTTGGCAATGGGGATGGACTTGGTGTAGCCAAAGGCGCCGGGATAGGCCACCTTCTGCAGATCCCGGATGGCCTGAGCGGCCTTCTCAGGGTCGCCGTGGAGGGTCCAGTAGCAATACAGGCCATAGTACATGCCGTTCAGCTCCAGCTCCACCCGCTTCTCCCGAGGCAGCACCGCCTTCTTCATGGCGGGGATATCGATGTAGTCCTCGGGCTTAATCATGCCCTTATACAGCCGGACGGCGCGGCAGTAGCCGTAGTCCATCTGGGGCGCTTCTACAGTAGCATCGATCAGATCCAGGCTCTTCCTGGCCTCGTCAAACTTGCCCAGCTCCACATAGGAGGTGTAGATCCAGTGGACCAGCGGATAGTGCTCGGAAGCCTCGGACAGGTGCATGCACTGCTTGAAGTCGTCGATGGATTCCTCCACATGGCCATGCAGATTCAGAGTCGTCGCGCGGTAGTACCAGTAGGTCCAGTTGTCGGAGTCCAGATGAATGGCGACGGTAAAGTCGGCAATGGCCTGCCAGTGGCGGCCTACGGCGTTGTCCCGGCGGCCCCGTCCAAAGTAGTTGGGAGCATAGAAGGGATCAAACGCAATACCATGGGAGTGAGCCTCAATGGCTTCCTCATTCTTGCCGACCAGGCTCAGAGCCGTGCCGTAGACATACCAGGCATAGCCGTCGGTATCGTCCTTTTTCAGCAATGCCTCCGCTTCCTCCACAGTGGGCTGCATCATGAGAATGCGGCGCATTTCCTCGTTTTTCTCTTCATTGTAGACGAATTTCATGTTTGTTCCTCCTATTGATGATTTGGTTGTCCCAGCGGAGTAAGCCGCGTGGGTATTTACTCCAAGCCCAGCTTTTTGGCAATGGGGATGGACTTGGTATAGCCGAAAGCGCCAGGATAGGCAATTTTATGCAGTTCCCGGATGGCGTCATAGGCCTTTTCCTGATCTCCATGGACCATCCAGTAGCAATACAGACCGTAGTACATGGTATTGAGTTCCAGCTCCACCCGCTTCTCCCGGGGCAGCACTGCCTTTTGCATGGCAGGAATGTCTATGAACTCCTCCGGCTTGACAAGGCCCTTGTAAAGCCGGACGCTGCGGCAGTAGCCGTAATCCATCCGCGGCGGTTCAATGGTGGCGTCAATCAGCTCCAGGCTCTTTTGTGCTTCCTCGTATTTCCCCAGCTCTACATAGGTTGTGTATATCCAGTGGGCCAGCGGATAGTGCTCCTTGGGGTCCGTTACCTTCATGCACTGGCGGAAATCATCAATGGACTCTTCCAGATAGCCCGCCAGATTCAGCGTGGTTGCCCGGTAGTACCAGTACAGCCAGTTGGAGGAATCCAGATGCAGGGCCATGGAATAGTCAGCCAGAGCGGACCACAGGCGGCCGGTCACGCTCATTTTGCCGCCTCTGCCGAAATAGTTGGGGGCATAGAAGGGGTCACAGGCAATACCATGGGAGTGGGCCTCAATAGCCGCCTCGTAGTTCTTTTGGATGCTCAGGGCCTTGCCGTAAACATACCAAGCATAGGCATCCGTGTCGTCCTTCGCCAGCAGGGCCTTGCCCTCCTCAACGGTGGGCTGCATCATCAGCATCCGGCGGCGCTCTTCATTCTTTTCCTCATTAAACACAAATTTCATTCCGTCTCTCTCCTCTCATTCCCCGTCCTTCAGCAACCCCAGGCGCTTTGCAATAGGGATTGCCTTGCTGTAGGCAAAAGCACCGGGATAAGCTACCTTCAGCAGCTCCGCAATGGCGTCTTTTGCCTTTTCCGGTTCCCCGTGCACCAGGTAATAGCAGTACAGGCTGTAATACAGGCCGTTCAGCTCCAGCCGCACCCGGTCCTTCTGGGGCAGCACATTCTTTTCCAGAAGCGGGATATCGATGAATTTCTCCGGCTTGACAATTCCCTTGTACAGGAGTACGGACCTTCGATAGCCATAATCCATCTGGGGTGCTTCTATGGTAGCATCCACCAGCTTCAGGCTCTCCTCTGCCTCCTGATACCGGCCAAGCTCTACATTGGAGGTGTACAGCCAGTCCGCAAGAGGATAGTGCTCCTCCGGTTCCGTGAGGGCGATGCACTTTTTAAAATCGTCAATGGATTCCTCCACATGGTCATGCAGGTTCAGGGCCGTTGCCCGGTAGTACCAGTAGATCCAGTTGCTGGAATCCAGATGGATGGCCATGGTGAAATCTGCGATGGCCTGCCAGAAATGCCCGGAGCTGTTCAGCTTGCGGCCCCGGCCGAAGTAGCAGGGTGGATAGAAGGGATCAAAGGCAATTCCGTGGGAATAGGCCTCTACCGCCTCATCTATTTTTCCCTCCAAGCCAAGGGCCGTTCCATAGACGTACCAGGCATAGGCATCGGTCTCATCCTTTTCGATTGCTGTCTTTCCCTCCTGCGCGGTGGGGCGCATCATCAGCATCCGGCGCATTTCCTCATTCCGCTGGGCGTTATACACAAACTTCACTGTTTTCCTCTCCTAGCGTCATATATGATATTTCGCATTTCTTCTTTCTGAATCCAGTGCAATTTTTGCATATTTCGTTCTTCGTAATTGCACAACAATTTCGATTCTTTTTGTCCGGATTCCAAATCTTCTGTGGATTTCCCACAGAATGTTCCTTGAAAATCCATGTATTTTTTTTGAATGTCTGCATTATCCACATTTGTCCGCGTATTGTCAACACTTTTCTACATGGACATTTGTACAAAAAGCAAGATTTGAATTTCAAAAAATCATATATGTTGAACATTGATTTTTTGAAAATAATATATGATAATCATATTGGTGTATTTGGGGCAGTTCCCCGGCAGCGCCAAAGATCCTATATTCTTTCCGACGCACAGCGTCCGGACCGCAAGGAGGCTACAACAATGAATAACACATCTGAGAAAGCCAAACGAATTCTGAAGCAGTCCTATGCCATCGACGCACTGTTTCATGGTCTGTTCACCGATCCGCCCTTTGACTGTTCGCCGGGGCGGACCATTGTAGACATTCTTCTCGAAGGCGGCGTTACGGCCATCAGCACCACCATCGTAGACGACAACTACCCCAGCAGCTTTACCGAGTGCTGCAAGGCCATCCACCAGTATTACCTTCTGGAGGAGACCTGCCCGGACAAGGTGATCATTGCGACCAAGAGCACCGACATCCAGCGGGCTAAGGCAGAAAACAAGCTGGCCGTCATCATGAGCACCCAGGGTGCTTTCTGTTTTGAAGAGGATCTGCGCTATATCTCCCTGCTGAATCGGCTGGGACTGAAAATCGTGCAGCTGACCTATAACCAGCAGTGCCATATTGGCTCCGGTGCCTTTGAGCGGAACGATACCGGTCTGACGCGCTTTGGGCAGCAGTGCATTTATGAAATGAACCGGGTGGGTATGCTCATCGACCTGTCTCACGTCGGGCGCAGAACCTGTCTGGAGGCCATTGAGACCTCTGTCGATCCCGTTATCCTCTCCCACTCCTCCTGCTACGATGTTGCCAAGCACACCCGCAATGCCAACGACGAGCAGATCAAGGCACTGGCCGCCAAGGGCGGCGTAATCTGCCTGTGCCCCCACAGCGTAATGTGCAACGAGGACCAGAGCAGCTGGCCCACCGTGGACCGCTACATCGATCACATGGTCCACGTATGTGAAATTGCCGGCGTTGACTACATCGGCATCGGCACGGACCGCTGGAAGCGCCCCACACTGGATTACCTCATGGGCCGGGTGGAATTCGAGCGCACCTGCCCCAACTGGTTTGGCAAATTTGACGGCAACCAGAAGCACGTGCAGGGCTTTAACTACTTTGACGAGTGGGACAATCTGGTGGACCATATGCTCCTGCGGGGCTTCACCGAGACGGATATCCAGAAGATCCTGGGGGGCAACCTGATGCGGGTGTTCCACCAGGTCTGGGACAAGAAGTGAGGCACCGGATGAACTTTGATACACTGATTCTGGGCGGCACGGTTTTTGACGGCACCGGTGCCCCCGGCCGCAGGGCAGATGTGGGCATTGTTGGCGAAAAGATCGCCGCCATCGGCGACCTTTCCGATGCCGCAGCGGCTCTGACCATAGATGCCTCCGGCAAGGTCGTCACCCCAGGCTTTATTGAGATGCACTCCCATGCGGACCAGACCGTACTGGGTTATCCCACCATGGACTCCATGCTCCACCAGGGTATTACCACCTTTGTGGGCTGTATGTGCGGCCAGTCCATTGCCCCCATCGGCAAATACTGGCTGGCCAATCAGGCTATGCGGGATATCTTCGATGCGCTGACCCCCAAGCTCTATGCAGATATGTACAACGAGGACTATTACGCCCTCAGCGAGGATGTCATTCCCCTGGTCCGCTTCCACTGCCACTTTGACCCCTCCTGGCACACCTTCCACCAATGGCTGGATACCATCGATGCCCAGGGCCTTTCCGGCAACATTGTCACCGTACTGGGCTACAGCACCGTCCGCATGAACGTGCTGGGCCCCGACGGAAACCGGAAGCCCACCGAAGCGGAGGCGGCAGAGCTGAAGGCGCATATCCACGAGGCACTGGACGCCGGTGCATTCGGTATGTCCGTAGGCCTGGACTATGAGCCCGGCATCTTCTCGGACACGGAGGAGCTTCTGGAAATGAGCCGGGAACTGAAGGCCGATGACGGCATTCTCTTCGCCCACTGGCGCAAGACCGGCCCCCGGGTCGGAACCCCAAAGCGCCAGAAGAAAATCGACGGCATCACGGAGATCCTGGAAATCGGCCTGAAGAACGGCATTCAGGTCCAGATATCTCATCTTTCCAAGGGCTATGACCTGTACCCCGCCAATGACGACTTTCTGCAGCGGGCCGCCTCCGAGCGGACGCTGCAGGTGATCGATTCCTATGTAGCCCGGGGCGTTCGGGCCGGCTTTGACGTGATCCCCAATTCCACCGGCGGCACCATGATCGCGCCGGACCTTGTCACCCTGTTCCGCCCTTGGTACAAGTTCACCGGCGGCGTGAACCTGTTCCTGCACAATCTCACAAAGCTGGACTACCGCAAGCAGATCCGCGATGCCATTTACGGAGGGACCTATTACATCCTGAATCCCAAGGTCCAGCCGGAATGGGAGGAGGAGATCCGCATTCTGCGCTGCAGCGAAAAGAAGTTCGAAGGAAAAACCGCCAAGCAGGTCGGCGCCATGATGGGGAAGGAAACCCTGGAGGCCCTGTTCGATCTGCTGCTTCTGGACCGCCACGCCCAGATCTTCCGTGCCGTTCATGATGCCAATGCGGAAAGCGTCAAGGTCTTTGTAGGGCACCCAAAGGCGACACTGGGCAACGATACCTTTGTCTTCGGCCTGGACTCCACCGTTGCCTACGACTCGGAAAGTCCCGGAAACAAGCCGAATCCCAATACCTACTGCGGCTTCATCAAGTTCCTTACAGAGCTTGGCGGTGACGACCGGGCCCAGATGATCTATAAGCTCACAGGCCGCCCGGCAGAGATCCTGCATCTGACCAACCGCGGCACCCTGTCCGAGGGCAAGCAGGCGGATGTGCTGGTCATCGATTGGGAAAACCTGAAGACCAATGAAAACGTGCTGGACCCCGTGGTATATCCCCAGGGCATTGAGGATGTGCTCGTAAACGGCGTACCCGTTATCCGCGACGGTGTCCACACCGGCGCACGTCCCGGCGGTGTCATCCGCCGACAGAACCGTTAAGGAGGATAAGATATGTACACAACCGAAAAGCTCGACCCCGCAGCCTTCACCCCATCCCGTTTCGAATCCACAGGGGAGATCACCCTGGGCGGGCAGAAAATCCCCTACCGTACCGTCAGCGAGGACAACGTCTTCTATGACCACACCGGCAAGGCCATTGCCTCCATTTATTCCTATTCCTATTTCCGTTCCGATGTTGCCGACGTGTCCAACCGCCCGGTGGTGTTCGGCTTCAACGGCGGCCCCGGTTCCTCCTCCATGCACGTCCATGCGGGCTTCCTGGGAACGACCCGACTGTTCTATGGGGAGACGGACCGCCCCACCTCTCTGCCGCCCTATGAGGCCATTGAAAATCCGGACTGCCTGCTGGACATTGCCGATATCGTCCTGGTGGACCCCGTCGGCACCGGCTACGGCGTTCTGCTGGACGAAAGCTGCGCCGATCAGTTCTATGGAATTGAGGAGGACGCAGAGGCCTTCCTGACCTTTGTGGAAAAATGGCTCCATCGCTACGGCCGCTGGACAAGCCCCAAATACCTGATCGGCGAAAGCTACGGCTGCACCCGCGCCGCAACGGCGGCAGGCATGGCCGCCAGCCGCAGCCATGCCCGCTCCTATGCCCTGGCCTTCGACGGCATCGTCATGATCGGCAATACCGTTACCACCGGCAAATATTTTGAGCGCGAGGTCCCCGTAGAGCACGCCGTGGTGGCCTTCCCTTCCTATGCCGCCATCCACTGGTATCACAATCATCCCACCGATGAACCGCTGGAGAGCTTTGTGCGGCGGGCCAAGGAATTTGCAGACACCACCTATCTGCTGGCCCTGTATCGCGGCAGCTCCCTGCCGGAGCAGGAGCGGGAGGATGTCATCCGGCAGATTCAGGCCTTTACCGGTGTATCCCGGCAGTATCTGACCGACCGCGCGCTGCGCATCGATGATGAGAGCTTCCGCCTGGAGGTCATCAAGGACAAGGGAGCCTCTGTGGCCCGGTTCGACGGACGCATCACCCGGCCCCGATACGTTCCGGAGGCGGTGGAGCAGGATGCCGGCGTCTACGATGACGCCTCCAGCGACCGCTACGGTCCCGTCTTCTTTGGGGTCACCACCGGTGTGATCTTCCCGCAGCTGAACATCCATCTGGACCGGGTCTATGTGCCCTCCGCCTGTATGTATGACATGTTCACGAAGAAGGACCGCTGGAACCGGGAGGCCCCCATGGGCACAACCGGAGCTCAGCTGCGCAATGCCATGTACCGCACCCATGGCCTGCGAGTCCTCTTCGCCAACGGTTACTATGACACGGCGACCCATATCGGCATCATCCACTATATGCTTGACCACGCCGGTCTGCCCATGGATCGCGTCACGCTGAAGGGCTATCCCTCCGGCCACATGATCTACATCGGCGAAGACAATGTCAAAGCCCTCAGCAGCGATATCCGCAGCTTCATTACAAAGGGATAATCCTTTCGTCTGTTGAATGTCAAAAACCTCCGCCCCAGCTGATTGCACAGCAAAGGGCGGAGGTTTGTTCGTTTCCGGGAATTTATTTTTCTCTCTCGCAACAACCACAAAACGGCCGTTGTCCACATGAGATGCACATGTCACCAGCGTGATCAGCTTGTCTCTCCGCTTGGCACTCAGGCCCGTATCATAATTTGTATGAGACTTGAAATAGGAGATGACTTCCTCGTAGGCTTCATCGGATTCTGCATCTATAAACTTATAGAATTTAAAGCAGTCCTCCGTTACATAGTACACTCTGTCCCGAAAGGCTGCGATCACCTCATAGGTGCGCTGCTCATCTTTCAGGTCCAGCAAAATTTCCGGGTGGGCCTGCCGCTTTTCCTCCAGATAGGGCAAAAACCGCATGACCTCGGGCTCCTGCTCCGCCTGGGTACCGGCCGAAGTCTGTGGCTCCCCCTCCGGCGCAGTGGAGGCCTGCATCGCCGCCTCCGGCTGAGAAGCCGGTGTCCCGGCGGATTGTGTATAGCTCTCCGTTGGCCGCTCCAGCTGCTTTTCCCGGCGGCTGCTCTTCATGAGCATACCGCCGCCGAAGATAAGAACATCCAGCACCAAAAGGGCCAGCAGCACTCCGCCCAGAATGGGCACGATCGATTTTCTCTCGTGCGCCCTATGGGGCTTCTTTTTCAGATATTTCGGCTCTGTTTTCATGGTTTTTCTCCAAACAGGCGATGGGCGCAGCTGCACCCATCGCCAAAAATATAGAATTCATTAACGGACGGAAAATGCCTTTTTCGCAAGAACAGCGCCCATACCCAAAATGGCGAGCACGCCGAGCACTGCCACGGGCATCACGTCACCGGTCTTGGGCACATTGTCCAGGCCCTTGGTGCTGGCTGCGGGCGCAGTGGTGGGAGCCGTTGTAGGCGTCGGCGCAGGGGTGTAGGCGGGATCCTTCTCGCCGCAGACGGTGCAGACACCCTTCTGATAGTCATGTGCCTTCTTGTCAATGACGTTCTGCGCAGTCAGAATTTCACCGCAGACAGAACACTTCACACCCTCTGTCAGGCCGGTCTCGGTGCAGGTTACTTCCTTACCGGGGATCTTGACCTCGGTGTGGCCCTTGGTAGGGTCCTTCTGCTGCGCAACCAGGATCTCACCGCAGACAGAGCACTTCTTACCGGCGGTCAGGCCGTCCTGGGTGCAGGTTGGGGCCCCTGCAGGAATTTCAACTTCCGTGTGTGCCTTTTGGGCAACGGTCTGCTGTGCAACGAGAATCTCGCCGCAGACAGAGCACTTTTTGCCCTCGGTCAGGCCCTCTTCCGTGCAGGTAGCTTCTCTGCCGGGAATGGACACCTCCGTGTGCACGCCGGTTGCAGGAATCGTAATGTTGTCCACGAGCACCTCGTCACAGGCGGAGCAGTACATCTGCTTCATTCCGCTTTTTACACAGGTAAACACATCTGATGCTGCATAAATGTTTCAGCTCCTAGTATTGGAATTTTAAGGAACCTTTGAAAAGTCCGCAGCAGACCGATCATGCGCCACAGAGGGTTTCAAAGGCTCCCTCAGCAGGAAAAAGCTGGCCTTCTTAAAAGGTTCGCACTCTCTGCTCTTCACATTATATACCAATTTTCAGGGAAACCTTGAACATTTTGTATTTTTTATATATGCGCTTACCGCTGCCGGAACGCAGGATAGCTTTCTTTTCATTTCGTAGTTGATTTTTAGATAAGTTTATGCTACAATTTGGATAATTGTTTCGGATGAAGCAAAGATTCTTATTGGAGATGACACCTATGTGCGGAATCGTTGGTTTTACAGGGAAGCATTCGGCCGCGCCGATTTTGTTGGACGGCCTTTCCAAGCTGGAATATCGGGGCTATGACTCTGCCGGTCTGGCCGTGCGGGATGGAACGACACCGGTGCAGATTGTCAAGGCCAAGGGGCGGCTGAAAGCATTGGAGGAAAAAACGGACTGCGGCCGCGCACTGCCGGGAGACTGCGGCATCGGCCACACCCGTTGGGCCACCCATGGCGAACCCAGCGAGGAAAACGCCCATCCCCACTGCTCAGATGACGGCAATGTGGTCGCCGTCCACAACGGCATTATCGAAAACTATCAGGAGCTGCGGGAAAAGCTCCTGCGCAAGGGCTATACCTTCTACTCCTCCACCGATACGGAAGTGGCCGTGAAGCTCATCGATTACTACTATAAAAAATACGCCCACACCCCTGTGGATGCCATCAATCACGCCATGGTCCGCATCCGCGGCTCCTATGCTCTGGCCGTGCTGTTCCGGGACTACCCCGGGGAGATTTACGCCGCCCGAAAGGACAGCCCTATGATCCTCGGTACCAAGGACGGGGAACAGTACCTTGCCTCGGATGTGCCTGCCATTCTGAAATACACCCGCACGGTGTACTATCTGGGCAATCTGGAGCTTGCCCGCCTGACCCCCCAGGGCATCTCTTTCTTCAATCTGGACGGCGACGAAATTTCCAAAGAGCCTGTGGAGATCCTGTGGAATGCGGAAGCCGCCGAGAAGGGTGGCTATGAGCACTTCATGATGAAGGAAATCCACGAGCAGCCCAAGGCCGTGGAGGATACCCTGCGCTCCGTCTGCACGGATGGCTCCATTGATCTGGAAAAAACCGGGCTGACCAGGGATGCTGTCGCCTCCTTCCGACAGGTATGGGTTATCGGCTGCGGCTCTGCCTACCACGTGGGCGTGGCCGCCCAGTATGTGCTGGAGGATCTGGCAAAAATTCCCGTCCGGGTGGAGCTTGCCTCGGAATTCCGCTATCGGGACCCCCTTGTGCCGGAAAACACTTTGGTGGTTATCATCAGCCAGTCCGGTGAAACCGCTGATTCTCTGGCCGCCCTGCGCAAGGCCAAGGAGCAGGGGGCCAAAACCCTGGCCATCGTCAACGTGGTAGGCTCCACCATTGCCCGGGAGGCGGACTACGTCTTCTATACTCTGGCCGGTCCGGAAATCGCCGTGGCAACCACCAAGGCCTACAGCGCCCAGCTGCTGGCCGTCTACGCGCTGGCCATTGCCTTCGCCCAGGACCGCGGACAGCTGACGGACGATCAGGCCGCCGCCCTGGTCCGGGAGCTGGAATCCCTGCCTGGGAAAATGGAGCGGCTGCTGGAGGACGAAGAGCGGATTCAATGGTTTGCCTCCAAGCAAATCGCCGCAAAGGATATCTTCTTCATCGGCCGGGGGCTGGACTATGCCATCAGCCTGGAGGGCAGCCTGAAAATGAAGGAAATCAGCTACATCCACTCCGAGGCCTACGCCGCCGGAGAGCTGAAGCACGGCACCATCAGCCTGATTGAACCGGGCACCCTGGTGGTGGGCGTACTGACCCAGCAGAAGCTCTATGAGAAAACCCTGAGCAATCTTCTGGAATGCAAAACCAGAGGTGCCTACCTCATGGCTCTGACCACCTACGGCAACTACAGCATGGAGGACAATGCAGACTTCGTCCTCTACATCCCCAAAACCGATCCCCACTTTGCCCCCAGCCTGGCAGTGATCCCCTTGCAGCTGCTGGGCTACTATGTCAGCGTCGCCAAGGGCCTGGACGTGGACAAGCCCAGGAATCTGGCAAAGAGCGTCACCGTAGAATAAAGCAGCACCGCGCGATTTGGAAAAGCTCAAATCGCGCGGTGTATTTTTCATTTTGAGGGACGCTTTCTGCACTTTTGGGCCCATTGCAAGCCACATTCCAGCAGCAGTATCCCTGCCATAACTCCGGCACCCAAAAGGAGCACCCTTCCGCTTGCAGAAAATGCCGTATCCCGCACTTGCGCCAGCGCTTGAAACGCATCCGGGAAGGCGGCAAGTCCATTGAAAACGGTGTCCAGCGCAGTGCGGTAATGGGAAAGCGCAAAGACGTTCTCCTCCGGCAGCAGGGAACCGGGCAGCAGGATCTTGCTGAGCATCCCGGGCAGCAGGCACAGACACAGCGCGGCCAAGGCGCCGTTCACGCAGCGCAGCAGCCCCGCTTTCGGCATCCGCCAGACGGCGATCAGAAATACCAGCCCCGCCAGCAGTACCGCTGCCCCACCGGCAATTCGGGGCAGCTGGTTCAAAAACTGCTCCGTATCGCCCAAGCTGAAAATTCGTTCCGCAAAACCGGTCAGCTCAGCAGCGGTCTTTGCCCGCTGCTCCATAAAGGGAACCGGAAAGCTCCGCATTTCCATCAGCGCCGCGTTTCCTTTGACCTCAAAGCCTACAGCCTCCAGGGGAAGCTGCGCATCCTTTGGAAGCTCTCCCCCGAAAATCAGCAGGTAAGTGTCGTCTCCCCGCTCCTGGGATTCCAGGAGCGACACCTTCTCCCCGGCCCTCGGCTGGCGGGTCGCGGAAAAAACATAGGCCGTATCCGGATAGCCCGGAACATAGACAGTTCCGTCCCCCTGGGTCGTCCAGCCGCTGACCTCCCGGATGCGTTTGCCGCTTTCCCAGCCGGTGCCGTCGTAGATTTCGTACAGATGCAGCCCCTCCTGGTCCGCGAACAGCGAACGCGGCGGCAGCTCCCGGGTCACAGCCTCGTGGGCGGCTTTGGTGTTGACGGGTCCCTGTTCTACCTGGGTCATCATGGTGGCCTCGATCCAGCCGGACACGATGGTGCAGGCAATCAAAATGTACAGGATGAGGCTTCCGAAACATAGGGCTTGTTTTTTCATTTTTCTCCTCCCAGAGCGATGCCCTCTACCAGCTCCCGGTTAAAATAGGCGAACAGGAACAGGGGCGGCAGAGCGACCAGAATACAGCACACCAGCTGTACGGTGGGGTTCTCCGGCGGCACCGAAGCCAGAGCTACGGAAATGGGGTAGCGCCCGAAATCCTCCAGATAGACCATGGGCTGCTCCACCATATTCCAGCCGTCCAGGAAGGACAGCAGCAGCGTGCAGATCAGTCCCGCCCTGTTCATGGGTACCGCGATACGGCAGATCAGCTTCAGGGTCCCGCAGCCGTCCAGCCGGGCGGCTTCAATGATCTCGTTGGGCACGGCCTGGAAGCTTTGGGTCATAATGAAGGTGCCCAGAGGCACGAAGATCATGGGCAGCACCAGCGCGTAGTAGGTATCCAGCAGCCCCAGCCTGTCCAGCATGATGTAGTTGGGCACCAGCGTTACCTGCAGGGGCATAATCATCAGCACCATCAGCAGGAAGAACAGGACGTTCTTCCCGGGGAAGCGGCATTTGGCAAAGCCGTAGCCCGCCAGGGTGGATACGACTACCTGTCCCGCCGTGATGCACAGGCACAGCCCCAGGCTCTTCCAGAACCGCAGCAGATACTGCTCCTGGGCGAGAAATACCTGATAGTAATAGGAAAGCGTGAAGCCGTCCTGGGCGGAAAGCAGGCTTTTGGCGAATACGTACAGGAAGGGGATTACGGACAGCGCCGTCAGCAGAACGGCGGCAAAGGAGGAGAAATAGGCGGGGCGTTTACGCATCCTTGTATGCCTCCTTCCGCCTGACCCAGCGGTAGCTCAGGGCGAACAGCACCGTCAGAACCAGAAGCAGCAGCACGGAGGCCACCGCCAGCTTTGGGTAGTTCAGCTTGTCAAAGGCGTTGTTGATAAAGTGCTGGAGCATATAGATGCTCTGGTCCGGGTGGGTCCCGCCGATGAGAAAAATCTCCCGGAAGCATTTGAACGCATTAATCAGGGAAAACACCGCGGCAAAAAACACACTGTACCACATCTGGGGCATAGTGATATAGCGCAGCTGCTGCCATGCCGTGGCGCCGTCCAGAGAGGCGGCGGCATAGTGATCCTCAGGGATCGTGATAAGGCCAGAGAGGAGCAGAATCACGCTGTAGCCCGTATTTTTCCACAGGTACAGGGCAATCACCACCCAGAAGGCTGCCTTGGAGTGAAGCCAGTCCGCTACGGGCAGCCCCAGGGTGTACAGCCCTCTGTTTACAAGCCCCGTCTGGGCAAACAGCAGCTCCACCAGCAGCACCGTGCCCACCACGGGCATAATGTAGGGCAGCAGCAGGACGGATTTCAGTGCCTCATGCTTCCGCGCGTGGTTTTTCAGCAGCAGCGCGATGGCATAGGACAGGAGAATAATCAGGGGAAGGGCCACAGCCAGAAATTTCAGCGTGTTGCCGAAGGCCAGCTGGAACACGCCGCTGCGCAGCATACTCCGGTAGGTCTCAATGCCAACGTTTTCCCGGGATCTGCCCGTGCCCCGCTGGAAGGAGTTTTGCAGCACCATCAGAAAGGGGACCGCGTAAAATAGCCCACAGCCCGCCGTCAGCGGCAGGACCAGAAGCAGTCCCTCCCGGGCGCAGCGCCGTGTATTTTTGGATACCTGTTTCATATACTTTAACCCTCCGCCAGATGCCACCACAGGCCCTGATAGACCTGCTGTGCCAGCGCCTCAATGTCCGCGTCCGTGGGCGTCCCGTCAGCCTCGTTCAGCTGGGATAGTGCGTACTCCAGAGAATCCGCCCCGGAAATGGTCACGGGGAAGCGCACCTCGTCAATGTCCCAGGAAAGGGCGGGAATATCGGCGTCGGTGATCTGGAGGCTCATAATCGCCCGGCAGATCGAGGATGGCTTGGGCCGAATGATAAATTCACTTATGTCGCCTGCCCCCTGGCATTGGTATCTCAGGCAGTTCCATAGGGAGGCCGTGGAGCCAGTTACCAGCACGGGCCAGCTATTTTCTACCTGCCCGTCCGTCTGACTGTTCTTTGGTGCGTACGTTTTCTTGCGGAGCTGCGGACGATATAAACCGCCCTGGAATTCCTCCGTCAGGAATTCGCGCAGGAAGCGGTATGCCAGCTCCTGGTTCCGGCAGCTGCTCCCGACTGCGCCGAAATAGGTAACGGCAGCCGCGATTTTGTTGTCGGAGGTCCGCATCGGGAGCATCCGCAGCGTGCGCCCGGATTGCTTCGCCACGGCAACGGACTCCAGCGCCCCAGTCAGATTGGATGTAAAAACGGGATACACCGTAAGCCCAAGCAGATTTTCAATCCAATGAATGCCGTGTGCGATATAGTCATAGGTGCTGTTAAAATCTTCAAAAGACCCAGTAAACGGATAAATAATATAGATGTCATCCTCGTCATTGGAGGAGGTCGATGTCAGCCATTGCTTGTACCTGGTATAATGGGTTTCCTCCCACGCGTCCATGATCGCCGTTTTCTGCCTTTGCCCGAGAAACGTGCTTTGCTGATAGGTGTGCAGATACCGCGCGATCTCTTCCACGGATATCTGCACTCGCTCGTGATCGTAGTCCAGACAGTTGGACAGCAGACGCGTATCAGTCGGGAGAGTCAGGCCGCCGGCGACCTCAGACCAGTTGTCCCGGGAGAGAAGATACTCCGCCATGGAAATGCAGTCGGTATTCAGCGCTTCCCCGTCAATGCCGCAGCGGTCAAAGTATTCCGGGATCGTCAGAAGGAGCGGGATGTCAAAGCGAAGCGGTAGGATAAGACGCTTGCCGGAGACGCATCCCGCAGCCATGACCTGCCGCTGAAAGCCCTCCTTTGGCAGCGCGTCGTCCTGACTGTAGTACGGCTCTGTGTCCGCGAAAAGGCCAACGCGCATAGCCTGCTCTATGTCCGAAAAAAGCGGTTCAACGGCTAAAGCTGAGGTCGAAATGTTTGCGGCGCGCTCGTCGTCATCGTCCAGCAGCAGCCGGTTTCCGGTGGGAAGGAGGTAGACGTCCGGCCCGTCTCCGGCCATGATCTTTGTCCGCAGGCGCTTCAGCCGGATTTCCCGTTCCTGCGGGTCTGTGGGGAGAATATCCAATTGGATGGTCAGGCCCGGATTTTCCTTTTCCATGCGCTCGGCGATGATTTCCGCTTGGAGATTCATACCGTCCCTTGTGCTTTGCTCCGTCAGCACCCACAGGCTGGTCTGTTCCCGCGCGCCAGCCGCACCAAGACTGCCACAGCCGGACAATATACATAGGAGGATTGCCAGGATCCCCAAGAAAGTTCGTTTTCCTCTGCGCATTTCAGAAATTCTCCTTGTAACAGGAATATTATCTCAAAGAGAGAGAGTTTCCAGATAGAGAAATGTCATTGCGGAATGGTCTGCAATGACATCTGTTCATGGCCGTTCTAAACCATGCGAGCTTTCAGCAGAGCAGCGCTGATTTTCCCTTGACGCTTACTTGAAAATCTTATTGCAGGAGTTGCAGCGATAATAGATGACTCCATTTGTGCGCCCGAAGTATACAGCATTACCTCCGCAGTACGGACACACCACAGCGGGAACTCTGGGCTGAATCGTATCCGTATGGACATGAGACGTTTCCGCCTCTGCCATGGCAGGCAGGACGAGAACGGACATCAGCAGGATCAGGGCAAGAGCCAGGGTGAACAGCTTTTTACAGGTTTTCATACACATGCCTCCTATGTTTTTACTAGAGTATAGACTTTCGACGAGACGTGATACCAACCTCGTCTATGTGCATGGTAGCACAGTTTTGTTGCTTTGTCAAGAAAAAGTTTTCTGATAGCGAACATTTGTCTTCTACAAAAGCACTATCCCTCCGCCAGATGCCACCACAGGCCCTGGTAGACCTGTTGGGCCAGCGCCTCAATGTCTACGTCCGTGGGCGTCCCGTCCGGCTCGTTCAGCTGGGAAAGGGCGTATTCCAGAGAGTCCGTCCCGGAAATGGTTACGGGGAAGCGTACCTTGTCGATGTCCCAGGAAAGGGCGGGAATATCGGCGTCGGTGATGGATGCCCGCTGTATTTCCAGGGATATCTGATTACCGCTGGTCCAAAGGTCAGAACCTAAGCAAAGCGCCTGGTACTGTGTGTTGTCCCACAGGGCCGCCGCGGAACCGCTTGTGCGAACCGGCCAGCTGTTTTCTACCTGACCGGGGCATTGGGGGTCCTCGCAATTTGACGCAAAGCTCTTTTCCACGCGCGGCCGATACTGGCCCCACTGGAATTCCTCCGATAGAAACTGCCGCAAAAAGCGGTACGCAAGCGCCGGGTCCTGGCAGCTGCCGCCAACAGCCCCCCAATAGGTGATGCTTGCGGCTACGGAGTTATTCGCCGCGCGCATGGGGTACATCCTTATAGAGGATCCTCTATGGAAAACAGCCTGCGCGGCTTTTTCTATGCCGAGAGTTGTCAGAGAATCCGCTAGAGAACAGCTGTACAGGGGAATCCCCAGGGTACTCCAATGGACCCCGAAGCTGATGTATTTTGAAATGGTATTGACATCCGCCATCTGGTTCAAGCTTTTGTTATACACAGCGGAAAGAAAATCCCTGTCCAATTCCGGAATCAGAGCGTTGGATATCTCCCTGGCGGAAAAGATGATCTCGTGTTCAGACGGGATTGCCGCGGACTTCCATTTTTGATAGGTGCGAAGATACCGGGCGATCTCATCGGCATCCGCGCTTAATTTCTCGGTGGAGTAGTCGAAGGGTGGCGACAGGAGAGACATATCCTTTGGAAGCTGAATTCCGGCCGACACATCTTTTCCATTCTCCCGCGCAAGCAAGTGCTCGACAACAGAACAGGCATCCTCCTGCATTTGCAGGTCATCCAGCCCAAAGGAAGTCCATTGGTCGGAATCGGAAAGCAGAACGGGAATATCAAACCGCAGGGGAAACAGATAACGTTTTTTGCCAAGAGTACCAGTGTCCATGATCTGGCTGTTCAGCGCGTCCTTTCCCAGTGTCCTATCCGCTTCATAGTAGGTCTGTATGTCATAGAACAGGCCCGAACGCATGGCCTGTTCGACGTCCTGAAACAGAGGGGCAATGGATATTTCCCGAAATCGCAGAAACCAGCTTTCAGATATGCGATAATCCTGCGTCAGTGTTCCGCCGGTAGGGAGCAGATAGACATCCGGCCCCGCTCCGGACATAATTTTTGTCCGAAGCTGCGTTAGCCGGGCCTCCCGCTCCTGCGGGTCCGTGGGAAGAATCTCAAGCTCCACCGTCAGTCCTGGATTTGCCTGCTCCATGCGCCTGGCAATCATTTCCGCCTGGTAATTCATGCCATCGGAGCAGGAAACCTCTGTCACGACCCAGAGCTTTTTTGTCTCCACCTGCTTCTGCGCGCACCCGCACAGCCCCGTCAGCATGATGGCAGCCAGTATGCAGCACAGCGTTCTTTTCATATGCGGCCTCCTTTTCTGGAAATTGCTGTCAGTATACCACATATAATTCCTCTGTGCAAACAAATCCGCAAAAGCAGGCTGTAATTTTATAAAAAGATGACAAAAACCGCCTCGCGAAAGCGAAGCGGTTTATTTCATGTTGGCTTTACCTATCTTCCCGGCAAGTCACCCTGCAAGTATTGTCGGCGCGGACGAGCTTAACTTCTGTGTTCGGGATGGGAACAGGTGGACCCTCGTCGCAATCAAAACCAACTTGTCTTCCATATACCTTGAAAACTGAACACTGTGT
>QWCE01000705.1_pt1 | contig 101306 bp, 88 predicted proteins | sample 1972531 | NCBI WGS metagenome assembly QWCE01 (sample SAMN09866716, study PRJNA288562) | Human gut metagenome isolate term4_stool, whole genome shotgun sequencing... | reverse complement strand
GTTACGAAATCAAGTCCGTTTCATTTCAAAACACCACCTAATAGACTGTATTTCAATTAATTCAAAGAGCGATTAGCCCACCTTAACGGGACATTAGTGTTTACAAATACAAAGATAAGAAAAAAGGAGCTTACACACTTTTATAGGACAGTACCCGAACTAATGCAATTAATAGGGAAATTCCCCCATTGAATAGGGAAAATATCCTCTTTTGTGATTATATTTTTGCTACCTTTGCTAAAGATATTTAAGGTAAAGGTAATGAAAAAGGATATAATTGTTGCTGTGGCTGCGGTCTTTTTAGTCAGCTCTTGCGGTACATACACTGGTTCTGGTGCTTACACTGGAGGTTCATTGGGAAGTATTCTTGGTAGTGCAATCGGTGGAATTGCTGGTGGCGCTCGTGGCTCTGATGTTGGTACTATCATCGGTATGGCTGGGGGAGCGGTTCTCGGGGCCTCTATCGGCGCGCAAAAGGACAAACAAGATCAAGAACAAGTACGCGAACATTACGAAAGGATACAACAGAACAAGGCGCGTGGCTATGATCCATACGCTAAGCAAGAGAAAGCAACAGAGACGCCTGTCACTGATGAGAGTGGGTTCGACTCATCTAACTCTGGCGATGATATTCTCTACGATTTCAACAGCAATGATTACACTGGCAATTACAGTGCCGCCGAGCCATCATCTAAAGTTCCGGCCGAGTCAAGTGTCGAAGATTTGGCCAGTGCCTATCAATATACGCCAAACATTGAAATCACCAATGCCCGGTTCGTTGACGACAACGAGGATGGGATGTTGTCCAGTGGCGAGGTTGGCAAGATTATCTTTGAAGTCATGAACCGTGGCGAACAAACGCTTTACGATGTTCAGCCCTCTGTTTTAGAGACCACCAACAACAAGCACATCACTATCAGCCCGTCCATTCATGTCGAAAGCATCGAACCTGGTGGCGGCATCCGTTACACCGCTCTTGTCAAAGCAGACAAAAGGCTCAAGGACGGTACTTCTGTTTTCGCACTGACCGTATTGCAAGGCAATAGAAGTATCAGCAAGGTCACAGAATTTACCATACCAACTCGAAAATAAATTGACTCGAACTACATTTTTTGACTATTATGGGCAGGGGAATACCTGCCCTTTTTTGTTGCAGAATTTTCCATGAGCTGCGCTTGGATGATAATAGGTGACCTTTTGGTGAGTGAAAGGTCACCTATCGGCTTGCAAAAGGTCATGTTTTGCGATGTGTTAGCTATTGTGTTTGTTTTCAGTTAGTTACGTTGTGTTGATTTAACGGTGTCGTTGATGGATAAATTGTATTGTCGGTTTGATGATTAGGGATATAAAAAAAATGCGAAAATGTCTGTCGTAAGGCATGTTCGCATATTATATTAACGTGTGGTAGGTGGCTGATGCAGCTGTTAGTGAGGGCTTTCAGGTGGGTACTGTTGGTTGGTGACTCACTGAATAGTATGATGAGGCAATGTTGAAGGAGTTAGGTTGTCTCCAGCATGATGCGTCGTTATGTAAAAGAGTGGGGCAGATGGAGCGGTTATTCAAAGATGTTGGTAACGCCTTCTTTCACCTTTTTAAAGAAGTTGGTCCAACTCTTGGATTCGGTTTCCTTTTGGGGCTGATGCTTACCTGTGTTTGAGTTGGGCGCCTCAGTATTTTTCTGAGTGTTTGTTTTTGGTTTCTTTTGAATGCTTTTTCGGGCTATCTTTTTGGGTTGCTCGGTGCTGTTGTCCTCTTTCCATTCGGGTATGAACTCGTAGCATACACCAGCCAGACCGTATTCAATATCAGGCATTTGGATTGACTTTGGCTCTGCAGCGTACGGTATTTCGGTTTCCTTGGGCAATCTCTCTACCTTGATGTAGGCAACTCCACTTGAAATCATGCCAATCTCCTTGGCTGCAGCATAGGAAAGATCGACTATACGTCCCCGTACGAATGGGCCGCGGTCGGTAACCCTCACTACTACGGAGCGTCCGTTGCGTGTGTTGGTGACCTTCAGCTTGGTTCCGAAGGGCAGTGTGCGGTGTGCGCAGGTAAAGCCTTTGCTGTTGTAACGCTCGCCATTGCTCATCTTGCGCCCGTGGAGCCTGTTGCTATAATAAGAGGCTTTACCACTCGTCTGTGCGTCGCACAGTGACGAGATGGTAAAGCCTACGAATGATGTTAATACTATTAGGAGAATTCTGATTTTCTTCATAAGTTTTATGTTTAGTTCAGCCTTCTCCCGTTGTATGTCGTCCCCACTCACGCAATGTGAGTGGGCGACGGAGAAAGCTTATTAGATTACGCCTTGTTCAAGCATTGCCTGAGCAACCTTCATGAAGCCAGCAATGTTGGCACCCTTAACGTAGTCGACGCTACCGTCTTTCTGAGTACCAAACTTAACGCACTGCTCGTGGATGCTTTCCATAATCCAGTGGAGTTTAGCATCAACTTCAGCAGGAGCCCAGTTCAAGTGAGCTGCGTTCTGTGTCATTTCAAGACCAGATGTAGCCACACCACCTGCGTTAACAGCCTTGCCTGGAGCAAAGAGAATGCCGTTCTTCTGGAAGAAGTGGATAGCGCCTGGCTGGCAACCCATGTTTGAAACCTCGCAGCAGCACCAGCATCCGTTAGCTTTCAGCTCCTTAGCGTCGTCTTCGCTGAGCTCGTTTTGGAATGCACAAGGGAGTGCGATGTCAACAGGAATGCTCCAAGCCTTCTTACCAGCTATGAATTTAGCCTTGCCTGGGAACTTAGTAGCCATATCTTCAACCTTGTTGCGGTTTGAAGAACGCATTTCGAGCATGTAGTCGATCATCTCAGGAGTGATGCCTTCTGGGATTTCGCATACACCATCAGGACCAGAGATAGCAACTACCTTGCCACCGAGCTCTGTTGCCTTTTTAGCTGCACCCCAAGCAACGTTGCCGAAGCCTGAGAGAGCGATCTTCTTGCCCTTGATGTCCTTGCCAGCCTTCTTGAGGAGGTGCTCTGTGAAGTAGAGGGCACCGTAACCTGTTGCTTCAGGACGGAAGAAAGATCCACCCCATGTCAGACCCTTACCTGTGAGCACGCCTGTGTGATACTGACGTGTGAGTTTCTGGTACATACCGTTCATGTAACCGATTTCGCGGCCACCAACGCCTACGTCACCAGCAGGGATATCCTGATCAGGGCCGATATTGTGCCTCAATTCGAGCATGAAGGCCTGGCAGAAGCGCATGATTTCAGCGTCAGACTTGCCCACTGGGTCGAAGTCAGAACCACCTTTACCACCACCCATAGGCAATGTTGTGAGCGCATTCTTGAAAGTCTGCTCGAAACCGAGGAACTTCAACATTGAAGGAGTAACTGCCTTGTGGAAGCGGAGACCACCTTTGTACGGGCCAATAGCGCTGTTGAACTGTACGCGATAGCCAAGGTTTGTCTGTACTTCGCCCTTGTCGTCAATCCATGTCACACGGAAAGTGAAGATACGCTCAGGCTCAACCATTCTTTCGATGATTTTTGCCTTCTCGTACTCAGGGTGCTGATTGTACACTTCTTCAATAGACTCAAGTACTTCCTGCACTGCCTGCAAGTACTCTGCTTCTCCTGGATGCTTCTGCTCCAGAGTTTTCATAATTTTAACAACTTCCATAGTAATTGTAATTTAAAATGTTTATGTTAGTGTCAGTTTGTCAAATGATACCGCAAATTTATCCAAATTAAATCAAAACACCAAAGAAAATCGTGTCTTTTTCTCCCCATCGCCAACAATATGTAATTTATTGATGCCAATTGGCTCAAGCTGTATTTTGCAAAAGAATAAAAAAAATATCAGTTTTGCAACTAAAAAGCATGAATGCAAGTGTTTATTTTGTATTTTTGTCGAAATTTAAGCCTTGGTAATTGCAGAAGTGCTTTTATGTGAAATATTTAATTTTCCTGGTGAAAGTCCGCATTTTAAAATTTGAATCAACTCTTTTAGCAAAGTGTCCAACCTATGTCAATATAATAAGTAGGTGTCACACGATTTCCAGCGAGTAGTGCTGATAGTCCCTTACTATTGTGTAGAGGAATTTTTCCGCACTCGTTTTGTCATAGGAAATTCCGAGCATACTGTGCACTTTCTCGGCCAATAATTCTATTCTGTTGTTGCGTTCTTGCCCATAGTCAGAGTTGAGGGCTCGTTGGATGACGTCAATCTGCTTGAGAGTGAGGTCCTCTGCTTGCGGATAAACTGGCATATAGTTGCGCTCCAGATAAGAGAACTCGTCGAGCGAGACCTGCAGTTGCCGGTAATTGTTCAGCTTGATGACCATCGTGCCTGCGGCGAGGTCGCCTAACCGTTGGCTGTTCTTGGTGAGGAGGATGGCTAATGCGCCCACTCCCATCATGTCAATGTCGATGATTTGCAACAGCCAACGCATGAAATAGTCGCCTATGGTGGGTGTGCTGCCATCTATTTTCACCACTTTAATATGCATGATCATCTTGCCGAGGCTCTGTCCGTTGTTTAAGAGCTCGAAGAGAAACGAATAGAGGATTGCAGGAAGAAAAACAAAGATGTAATAGCGGTTAATAGTGATGGTCTGTTCCATCAGCAGAATCATTCCAATGGCATAGGCAACCACTATGATGGCGTCTATTCCTCTTGCCACAAGGCGTGTCCCGATGCTGGCTGCGGTTTGGTTGATGCGAACGTATTGTCCCGTAATGATATTGGATTCAGGCATGATCGTTGTCAAAAGAATTTCTGTTTTCTGTTGCAAATATAAGAATAAATCTGTACTTTTGCTCCTAAACTAAAGTAAAAGTACGGTCAGACCTCTAATTTTATGAAAGAGATATTGTTCATCCGGAATAACATTGACAAGTGGAGAGCTACGGAAAGCGTTGTGGATAAAGCCACGAACGATTCACCGGACCACCTTGCCGATGTCTATACCGACCTGACGGCTGACCTTGCCTTTGCACAAACCCACTATCCCAACTCACGAATCACGGCTTATTTGAACAACCTTGCCTCGGCTTTGCACAACGAGATATATCGGAACAAGCGCGAGAAGTGGACAAGATTGATAACTTTCTGGTCGCAAGAAGTGCCCGATGTGATGTGGAACGAACGGCGGTTGCTCCTGATTTCCTTCCTGATTTTCGCCGTAAGTGACTTTGTCGGAGTGGTTTCAACGATCGGCGACAGTGATTTTCCCCGTCTTATTATGGGCGATGCCTATATGGACATGACGATGGAGAACATCAAGGCTGGACATCCGATGGGTGTTTATGGGTTGTCTCCCTCGGATTCCATGTTCTGGCAAATCACCTTCAATAATATAATGGTGTCGTTCAATATCTTCGTGTCAGGTCTGCTCACAAGTTTCATTCCTGGATTGATACTCTTTCAGAATGGTTTGATGATCGGTTGCTTCGATACTTTCTTCTATCAACAGGGGCTTCTTGGCGAAAGCCTCATGGCAACCATGCTTCATGGCACGCTTGAGCTGTCGTCCATCATAGTGGCTGGTGCCGCTGGCTTGGCAATGGGTAATGGATGGCTCTTCCCTGGTACGTATTCCCGTCTTGAGAGCTTCAAGTGTGGTGCACGGCGAGGCATGAAAATAGTGGCTGGGACAGTACCTTTGTTTATCATAGCAGGATTCATTGAGAGTTTTCTCACACGGCATACAGACATGGGCGACGAGCTTCGGCTGACCATCATAGCCCTTTCGGCGATATTTGTCGTATTTTATTTTATTTATTTACCTTATAAACGTAATCACAATGCAGATAGAACGCCCCAAAATTCAACTCTATAAAGTTCGCTCTTTCGGCGATAAGTTTTCAGATACTTTCGACTTTCTCAAGGAAAACAGCAAATTATGGTTGAAAGGATGTTTGTATCTGCTCCTTCCTCTTAGCCTGTTGCAAGCGTTTTCGCTGAATTATTTGACCTCCATCTTTTCGGATATGGCAGTCAATGAGGCGGTAAACATAGGGGATTCCCTTGTCGTAAAACTAATCATATCTTATGTTTCTTATTTCATCTTTATCTTGATAGGAAGCATTCTCTTGGCGGCTTTTACCTATGCGATGATGCGTCATTACCACGAAAATGACGAACGACTGCGAGGGGTCACACTGAAAGACCTCAAACCGAAAATCATTAAGGCTGCCAAGCGTTCCCTCATTATGGGTTTAACTTTGGGAACGATTGTGTTGTTGTTATATGCGGTGTTTGGTCTGATAGTCTATCTTACGGAATGGTGGGGGATTCTCTTACTGCTTGTTTTGCTGGTTGTGGTCGCTATCGTACCCCTGTCATTGGCATACCCTATTTATATCTTCGAGGACAATCAGACAGTGTTCAACTCTCTTAGGCAAAGCATAAGGCTAACGGCGCATCATTTTTGGGCTATCTTGGGCTTTTTGCTTGTGTTGAATATCCTTGCGAATGTCATTCAGGGGTGTTTCATGCTGCCATGGTACATCATGTTCTTGGTGAAAGCCCTGTTTGTGGTAAGCGACAATGAGAATCCCATAGTCAATTCATCCATCTTCAGCTTCGCTCTCTACCTTTTTGCTGTGATTCAGACTTTCGGAATGTATCTCTCAATGTCACTGAACACAATAGGTCTGGGCTATCAGTACGGTAGCTTGGCTGAGGAAATGGACGATGTCTCGGTAGATGAGGACATACAACGCTTTGAGGAAATGTCTGCCAAAAGCAAGGAAATAGATAATTTTGAGGACTTAGTCTAACTGCTTTGCCAATGCTCTCACAGCTCAAGGACACCCTAACGTGCGACAGTTCACTACTTCATCAGTTTCAGTCTGATGAGGCTTACAACTATGCTCGTGAGCTTGAAGCACCAGACAGCAGCTTGTTTGAATGGATTCTTCAGCAGATAAGCCGTTTCCTCGATGATGTTTTCTCCATCAAGTCCGATGGTGACGTGCGGATTTTGCTCTACATTCTTGTGGCGTTGACCCTGTTGGGCGTGGTAGGATATTTGCTCTGGCGCTACAAACCGGCCCTTTTCAGAACAGAAGGACGGTCGTCGAAAAATGCTTTCGAGGAGAACAACATCTACGGCATTGACTTTGAGGCGGAGTTTGATAAGGCCCGGCGACTCAATGATTACAATCGGTGTGTGTGTATCATCTATTTGCAGACGCTTCGCTGGTTGGCCGATAATCATCGCATAAACTGGCAGATATACAAGACTCCGACACAATACACCAAGGAATTCCTTTTGCCTGCTTTCGTTCGTTTCACAAATCTCTTTATGCGAGTTCGCTATGGAAATTATCAGGCTGACGGTGGCCAAGTGGCTTTGATGTTGGGGTTACAGAAAGAAATAACGGAAGGAGGGCAGTCATGAACCGTAAGTTTGTTTTGGGTGTTTTGGCTTTCCTTGTGTTTGTGTTTGTCCTCCAATGGAATGCTCCCAGCAAGTTTGTCTGGCAACCCACCTACCTCCACACCGACCGTCAGCCCTTTGGTTGTGCCGTATTCGACTCACTGGTGCAGAGTTCACTATCTCAAGACTATTCTGTCACCAACAAAACCTTGCCCCAACTGCTGTCAGAAGGTAAGCAACCTCGTGCAATAATGGTAAATGCCATCAACTTCACACCGACCGTAACAGACTTGAAAGCTATGAAACAGTTGCTTCGCAGAGGAAATAAAATCATGTTGGTGGTGCACGACTATAGACCAGAGAGCAGGTGTGTAGATGTAATTCCTGTCTGGATTGACAGTTATGGTACCTTCAGCCCACGTATGGTGCAAATCAGTCTGCAGCAGATGGGCGATCCTATGGATACCCTTTGGTGGGCGGACCAAAAACCTTATCAGAAACGAATGTTCCGCGTTTACTATCCATTGATGAGTGGTGGCTTTGAATACAGAAAGAGAATAGAGTGTGACACCTTGCTGCAATACAGAAAGCTGGAGACCGAACCTGCCGACACGCAGGCCATGCAGCCTACAACCGAGGATTGGCAACCAAAGATAATCTCCATGCACATAGGCAAGGGTACGCTTTTGCTTAATGCTGTCCCGCAGTTGTTCACCAATTACGGGATACTTGATAAGGATATCAATCCGTTGATTTTTCGGACCATATCACAGTTTGGCAACATGGAGGTGGTGAGGACGCAAGCCTATCTGCCGAAATTGTCCAGCGGATCAAACTCTCCGTTGAGCTATTTCTTAGAGAAGGAGCCACTCCGATGGGCTGTCTATCTTGCTCTCTTCGGACTCCTGCTTTTCTTTGTCTTCACGGCACGTCGTCGCCAGCGTGTCATCCCCGTTGTTACACCACCAGAAAACAAATCGCTTGAGTTTGTGAAGCTCATCGGAACCCTTTATCATCAGCACCACGACAATCGCGACCTCCTGACAAAGAAGTGTAATTACTTTGCAGAAACCATCCGTCGCAGTATCATGGCCGACATTATGGCCGATGAAGAGCAGCGCGAAACGGTTACGCTGATAACCAACCACACGGGGCTGACCCGTCAGGAAGTGGAAAATACCTTACTGAAAATAAGAAAGCTGAAAGATGCCGCCAAGATATCAGACTCCGAACTGAAAGAGCTTGTTGACGCTATGGACAAAATATTGAACCAATTATAAATGCAATAGAAGATTATGGAAGAGAATACAGTTGAACGAACCGACCTGACCGTTTTCAGTGGCAAGATTGCTGAGGTACGTCAGCAGATAGGCAATGTGATTGTAGGACAGCAACAGGCTGTTGACCTCATACTGACGGCAATCCTCGCCGATGGACATGTGCTCATTGAGGGTGTGCCGGGTGTCGCAAAGACACTGCTGGCACGTCTGGTCTCAAAATTGATTGATGCCCGTTTCTCGCGCATTCAATTCACACCCGACCTGATGCCGAGTGATGTTCTCGGAACAACAGTGTTCAACATGCAGACCTCACAGTTCGATTTCCACGAAGGACCGGTTTTCTCGCAACTTGTTTTGGTGGATGAAATCAACCGCGCCCCAGCCAAGACACAGGCCGCCCTCTTCGAGGTGATGGAGGAACGACAGGTCACCATCGACGGCACGACAAGGCAGATGGGCGACCTATATACAATCATTGCCACGCAGAATCCCGTCGAACAAGAAGGTACATATCGCCTTCCCGAAGCGCAGCTCGACCGTTTCTTGTTTAAAGTGACGATGGATTATCCTTCTTTGGAGGACGAAATAAACATATTGAAGCGTCATCAGGCCAAACGAAACCTCGTCCGCCTTGAAGGTGTGCGGCCTGTTCTCTCCATCGATGAATTGCTTGGCATGCGCAAGATGCTTGAGAAAGTCTATGTCGAAGAGAGTCTCATTGGCTACATTGCCTCCATTGTTCAGCGGTCGCGCACCTCAAAGGCAGTCTATCTCGGAGCGAGCCCCCGTGCGTCGGTGGCCATTCTCAACGCCTCCAAGGCCTATGCTCTTCTCAATGGCCGCGACTTCGTTGCGCCAGACGACATCAAGTTTGTAGCGCCGAGTGTACTTCAGCACCGTCTCATGCTCACCGCTGAGGCGGAGATGGAAGGCTACACACCGCTGAAGGTTGCCCAGCGGCTGATAGAGAAGGTGGAAGTGCCCAAGTAAGGAACGAAAAATTTCCCAATTCTTTTAACTCTTCATCATCAGAAAAGATTATCCATGTACCTATCTCGAAGGTTTTACATCTTGTTGACGGCCAATGCTCTGATTATCGGACTTGGTTTTGCTTTTCCTCTGTTGTTCACGATAGGGAAAGGATTGTTGTGTGCTTTTCTGGCAATTTTGCTGACCGATGCTGTGCTTCTCTATTATAAAAAGGCCGTTAAAGCAACGCGCGAGTGTGCCGACCGCCTGTCAAATGGCGATGACAACAAAGTGTTAATCAAGGTTGAGAGTGCCTATCCGTTTATGATTAGGACGACGGTCATCGATGAGACACCCGCAATCTTTCAGCGCAGAGACGTGGAATACCGTCTCGTCATCCCCGCACATGAAGTCCGCCGACTTACCTACACGTTGCGCCCTGTCAGACGGGGAGAATATAACTTTGGCAAGATACGTATCTTTGCCCGTACCATGCTGGGGTTGGTGGAGCGCCGATACACAGAGGGCGAGGACAAAAATGTGAAAGTCTATCCTTCCTATCTCATGCTGAACCATTACGAACTGTTGGCCATGAGCAACAACCTCACTGATATGGGCATCAAACGCATCCGTCGTGTGGGCAACAACACTGAGTTCGAGCAGATAAAGGAGTATGTGAAAGGCGACGAATACCGTTCCATCAATTGGAAGGCCAGTGCCCGTCGCAATCAGTTGATGGTGAATGTCTATCAAGAGGAACGGTCGCAACAGGTCTATTCGGTGATAGACAAAGGACGCGTCATGCAACAAGCGTTCAATGGTATGACGCTTTTGGACTATAGTATCAATGCGTCGCTGGTGCTTTCCTATGTTGCCATTCACCGGGAGGACAAGGCCGGACTGATAACCTTCTCCGATAATCTCGACACATTGCTCACCCCGTCTCGCCGTCCAGGGCAAATGCAGCACATTCTCGGTGCTCTCTACAATCAGCGGACCAATTTCAGCGAGACCGACTTCAGCAATCTTTGTGTAAATGTGAACAAACAAATCAGCAAACGGAGCCTACTGGTTCTCTACACCAACTTTTCGGGAATGTCGGCCCTGCAGCGGCAGTTGTCTTACCTGAAGATGCTCAGCCGACGCCATCGCCTGCTGGTGGTTTTCTTTGAGGATTCGGAATTGAACGACTTTATTAAGTCCGACAAACGCACCACGGAGGATTATTACCAGCATGTCATAGCTGAGAAATTCGCCTACGAGAAACGTCTCATTGTCACAAAACTCCAACAGCATGGCATCCTAAGTCTGCTGACAAGGCCCGAAGCGCTCAGCATAGATGTCATTAATAAGTACCTGGAATTGAAGCAAAGACAAATGCTGTCGTAAAAATCCCAATAAATAAGGATTGCGAGTGTTTTCCATATTGTTTACTTTTGCATCCGTTTTCAGACTCGAAAAAACTTCAAACAATATGAGAATCAAAACAAATTTACGAAAACTGACATGCCTTTTACTGCTGTCGATGGCTGGTGTTTCGGCCATGGCTGCCGACTACGTGCATGTCAAGGTCAGCGATGTTGACGGAACGGCGACGTTCTTCGCATTAGCCGACAAACCTGTAGTGTCTTTCACATCCGATTTTCTGGTACTTACGACCAAAAAGCAAACGGTTCAGTATCCCATTGCCGATTATCGTAAGATTGAATTTACAGAAGCCGCTGGCATAACATCGGTTGATGCCAGCTCCAAAACAGGCATCTTTACCATCGGCAGCTCCCTTAAGGGTGAGCAACTCCCAGCTGGCCGCAAGGTGACGGTCTATGCCGTCAACGGCGAGGTGATTGGCAGCGCAACCGCAAGTCAGTGCGGAACAGTTGAGATACCACTCAACGGAAAGTCTGGCATATTTATCGTAAAAACATATTCTAAAACATTCAAATTCATCGTTAAATGAAAAAAATATTTTTACTCCTCGTTGTTGTCCTGACGGCAGCTTCTTATACCCATGCACAAACAGTAGTCGTAAACAAGAACAACGGTACGTCGGTAACATTTAATGCCAGCGACATCAAGAGCATTGAGTTCAGTCCTGTCGCTGAAAACACAATCGAAGGGTCATATACGGGAAAGAACTCGCTGAAAGCATTCGGAATGGGGCCTTGGAATGTTGAGAATGCCACCTATACTATCAGCAAGAATGCCGATGGCACTATCAATGTAACAAGTTCAAAGGAAACCTACGCTGGGACACCGATGGGCGACATCGTCCTTGACACCTACACCATCAGCAATTTGGCTTTCGACGCTGCGAAGAACGCTTACTTCCGCGATTACAGGAATGATGGTATCAAGTTCACCTGCAAACTGGGACCAGCTCCTGAAGGCCAGTATGAGGCGAAAAAACTTGGCGACATGACTGTGTCGTTCGATGAACAAGGCGGAGTAACCATACTTAACAACTACAAACTGGGCAAATCTCCAGCTGCCATCCACGCTACATTTACTGGGAAAAAGTAGGCTTACGGATTGTCAGCACTTACGCAAGGTTGATGAAACCATAAAAAAGGAAATGGGAACGCTGCTTCTCGTTTCCTTTTTTTATCCAAATCGCTCGTCTGGGGCAGTACTGATTTTATTTGATTGCGAGCAGTTTGTTTATCGTTCTTTTAAATGACCGATATGGTCTTATTCTCATGAGTTGTCATAGAGTTTCATGCTGAACTGTAATTGGTCATTGACGCCGTAAACAAAGCAAAGTTTTCGATACCGAATCGGGTTCTGCGATTCGATGTTTGGTTGGGGGTGAATATCCTTTCCTAAGCTATCGCATGGCAAAAGCTCACCTTTCGTTTTGCAAAAGGTCAGCTATTGAACGGCGAAAGCTCATCTTTTGTAAGCGAGAATATAATTCGTTGGTATTCAGTGGGTTGCTTTTTGTCTGAAAAATCTTCTGATAATGGCATGTGTTGAAAGGGTTTGCCCGACTTGCAAGGTCGGGCAATACGTAGCCTTCACCTACCAGTTCATAATCTTTTGCAGAAAAGGCGTGAGTTCCTCTGCCATCCGCCCGTGCTGGAGGAGGCTCGGATGCCAACAGGCTCCGTAGCCGAGGTCGCCCGTCTGAGGTGTGAATGCGAACCGATAGATGTCTTTGTCGCCTTTTTCGTTGAACTCCCTCGTGAGTTTATCGAGGATGCTGCCTTGGATGTTATGCGTTTTTTCGGCCATCATCGGACCGTTCAGAAGAACAATCTTCGCATTGGGATAGGCATTGCGGACGGATTGCAGGAAATTACGGTAGGCCCGTTCGTAGAGACCTGCATTGTAGTTGTTGGTAGAGAAGTCGTTGGTGCCGAGATTGATGCAAACGACCTGTGGTATCCATTGTGCGAAGTCCCATTTCTCAAGGTTGCTGCCGTAAATAGTGTTGTTAAACTCGTTCTGCATGGTGATTTTGTTTCCGCTTTTCGGACCGTTGTAGTTGCGATAAACTCCTATTCCGCTTCGGGCAATGGCTGTGTGTAGGGCGTTGAGGTTGCGACTCACTTGGCTTGCGTAGCTCAGGTAATGGTTTTCGGTCTCATCGCAGTATTTATCGGCCTGGTCCAGACTCTCGATACCAAATGAGCAGGTGATGGAATTGCCGATGAACTCTATCCGCCGTTCGGGCAGTGCGGGAGGCTGGGCCAAGGAACAATGCTCGTCGAGTACGAACCCTCTGAACTCTGCATGACGTTCTATCCCCTCGATGGCATACATCAGCCGTACCTCGTGTACGCCGTTTGGCAGTGCTGTCGCCAAGGTGACGACGGAATCGCGTGGTGCATTGAAGCTCACCTTGAAGGGTTCGGCATTGTCTATCGTACATACGAAATAACCACTTTTGGGCTTGGCAATCATTCTCAGCGATGTTCCCTCGAAGCGCGCTATGATTTGGATTCCCGGCCAGTTGAACATCGGTCGCTCTGGGTTTTTGAAACTGATGCGTCCCACATAGCAGATGTTGGGATTCGTTGGACTGATGATGGTGCCTTTGATGGGCAACGTGGTGGCAGCACTGGTCGTTATGGTCATGAGCAATGCGCAGACGATGGAGAAAATCTTATTTTTCATTGTCGGATTGATTTATTCTTGTTATATGCAAAGATATGGTAATTTTTGTGTAATGACAAATTCCCTCTGAATCTTTTTACTACTTTTGTAACTATGAATAAGGAATTGAATGCACTGTACCACCATCGGGTGGGAGAACTGTCTGAGTTAATCACTGCCTTGCAGTCTAAAAGCAAGGGATTTGTCATAGGCGAGATTGTTTCGTTTGTCTCTGCTTTGGGCTTTCTTGTGCTTTTCACGATTGTTGAAAATGGATCATGGACCTTGTTGGTTGCGCTCTTGCTTCTGTTTCTATACTTCTATATTCGACATTTGGATGCGAAGAACGACAGAAAGATAAGCGAGGAGTCGGCCTTGAAACTGGTCTATGAGAGGGAAATAGACTATCAGAGGGGCGATTACTCCAAGTTCGATGCAGGCGAAAGGTATGTGAAGCCGTCTCATCATTTCACCTTCGACCTTGATGTTTTTGGCGACAGCTCGCTCTTTCAGCGCATCAACCGTACCATATCGTCGGGCGGTGCCAATTGTCTGGCAAGGAGTCTTGCTGGTGAATGGGAGACAATGCCTGCAGCGGAGCTCTTTCGACATATCGAACATCGCAAGGAAGCCATTCGGGAGTTGGGGTCAGACGAGAATTTCGTGTCGAACTTCAAGGCCCAGGGTGTTGAAAACACCATCGATACTGCAGCCGTGAAAGACGCTTTTGCCGCTGCCCACACTTTGGAGATTCCCGACTATTTCGGCAACACTACATTCCGACTCTTCGTCTATGCCGACTTGGTGGGATTTTATCTGAGTGTCTTTCTGTCCGTTGCCGACCTTCTGCCCGCTTTCATGCCATTGTGGTGGGGCATTTTCAACTTCTTTTTGGCGATGTTCTGTTCGCACAAGTACATCAAACTCATCAATGAGGTTATCTCAAAGCTCCAGAGTCAGGTGCGGGGATATGTGAATATGACAACGCTGATTGACCAACAGAATTTTCATTCGGCAGAACTGGTTGCGCTGAGGAATAGAATGTCGGGGGCAAAATCATCCTTCAGTCGGCTGGAACGCATATTGCAGAAGATTGACAACCGCAGCAATGAGATAGGAATAGTTCTGTTCAATTGCTTCGGACTCATCGATATCGCCATTGTAAGGGATTTCCTTAGGTGGCAGCGAACTTACCAACATTCAACTGATCAGTGGATAGATACGGCCAGTGTCTTCGATGCTCTGGTGTCGATGGCCACTTTCAGGATGAATGAGGATGGGGCAAGGGAGGCCGAGGTGGTCTGTCAGGATGAGATTCGCTATGAGGCACAGGGACTTTACCACCCGTTTTTAGGGGAAAAAGCTGTTAGAAACGACTTCTGTATCAGAAATCTCGAATACTATATCATCACTGGAGCGAATATGGCTGGCAAGAGTACATTCCTCCGTACGTTGGGCGTGAACTATATTCTCGCAATGAATGGATTACCAGTATTCGCCAAATCCATGACGGTGTCTGTGTTCCAGTTGTTCACTAATATGCGGACGACCGATGATCTCACGCATGGAATTTCTTATTTCAACGCAGAATTGTTGAGGCTGAAGCAGCTTATCGATTCCCTTCGGCCAGAGAAGCCCTGTCTGATAATTCTCGATGAAATCCTCAAAGGTACGAACTCACTGGATAAATTGAACGGCTCACGGCTGTTTCTGCAATATATATCAAAAAAGAATGTCACGGGTGTAATTGCCACTCATGACCTTGAGCTCTCCAAACTCTCGGAGGAAATGCCAGGACGGTTCAATAACTATTGCTTCGAGATTGAACTCGGAGAGAAGGTGACTTATTCATACAAGATTACCCCAGGAGTTGCAAGGAACCAAAATGCCACATTCTTGTTGAAAGGAATATTGCAATGAATGTGACTTAGGTTGCTTGCTGACAGTGATAGCTTACACATAAATATACGACTCCTTACTAAAACGTTATTAAAATTTAATACTATAGGGAGATATAACTGTACAATCATATACTAAATTAACTTTTTTTGCGTTGTATTTCAGGAATTAATAAGTCTTTAATAACATCCAAATAATAAGAAAGAATAGATATATGAAAAAGTATTTAGCAGAAATGGTCGGCACATTGGTGCTCGTGTTGATGGGTTGCGGTGCATCCGTCAGCCTCAATTGTTCTTCAAATTGTGCAGATGTGGTTAATGCCGGCACCGTGCTTGGTACTGGAATCGCTTTTGGTCTCTCTTTTGTCGCAATGGCTTATACCATTGGAGGTATTTCTGGATGTCACATTAATCCAGCTATTACATTGGGATTCTTTCTTAGTGGTCGCATGGACGCAAAGGATTGTGTCATGTACATGATCTTCCAAGTTGTCGGAGGCTTGCTCGGTGCTGCAATTCTCTACAGCCTTGTAATGAGCACTGGTGTTGAGTTTGCTGAGGCTGGAGTTGGTCTGGGATCGAACAATCTGCAAGAGGGGATAAGTTCAACAGGTGGCTTGCTTGCTGAGATTGTGTTTACTTGTATTTTCGTTCTCGTCGTTTTGGGTGTTACTTCAAAGACAAATGGTGCAACGAACCATTTCGCAGGTTTGGCAATCGGTCTCTCATTGATACTCGTTCACCTTGTATGTATCCGTTATACAGGAACGTCGGTTAATCCAGCGCGTTCCATCGGGCCAGCTATCTTCGCCCAATTGGCAGGCGGTCCAGCGACAGCGTTGAGCAATCTTTGGATTTTCATTATAGGTCCATTTGTGGGTGGTGCTCTTGCGAGTGTAATTTGGCGAATTATCGAACCAGCAAATCAGGAGGATCAATTCTGAAATTTAGATATAATGAGTCTCTTTTCACTCTTCGGTGGGGGGACTTTTTAAATATGTTCATGTGGCAATAATGCTGCTCGTAACGTCAGTTGCATGAATTTATCCTGTCTGCCTTGTGCCCTGTCTTACTGTTATTCGTGATATAAAGTTTTCAAAAAGGTGTGTTTTTGTTGTACATTCTGCTAAAAACACGTTTTTTAACATTAAGGAAACAATTAATAGGGGATAGAGCTTGGCGTTCAGAGAATAAAATATTATATTTGCATTTGACAATGAAAGATTGTTATTCATTATTTAAAAACACATTATTATTATGGCAGTAAATTACAAGGATTTAGGGCTCGTGAACACTCGTGAGATGTTTAAGAGGGCGATTGACGGTGGATGGGCCGTTCCAGCATTCAATTTCAATAACCTGGAACAGCTTCAGGCGATTATTACAGCAGCTTCAAAAACAAAATCTCCTGTTATTCTTCAAGTGTCTAAGGGCGCTCGTAAATACGCTAACCAGACTTTGCTCCGTTATCTTGCTGAGGGTGCTGTTGAGTTTGCCAAGGAATTGGGTTGTAAGCATCCAGAGATCGTATTGCATCTCGACCACGGTGACAGCTTCGAAGTATGCAAGAGCTGTGTAGATTTCGGCTTCTCATCAGTTATGATCGATGGTTCAGCACTTCCATATGAAGAGAATGTTGCCCTGACTAAGAAGGTTGTTGAGTACGCTCATCAGTTTGATGTGACGGTAGAGGGCGAACTTGGTGTGCTTGCTGGTGTTGAGGATGATGTTGTTGCAGAGAAATCTCATTATACAAGACCAGAAGAGGTGGTTGATTTCGCCACACGTACTGGGTGCGATTCATTGGCAATCTCGATTGGAACCTCACATGGCGCTTATAAGTTCACACCGGATCAGTGCACACGCGACCCGAAGACTGGCCGTCTGATACCTCCTCCATTGGCATTCGATGTGCTTGAGGCTGTTGAAAAGCAACTTCCGGGCTTCCCAATCGTGCTTCATGGTTCTTCTTCTGTTCCAGAAAAGTATGTTGATATCATCAATGCAAACGGCGGTAAGTTGCCAAACGCAGTTGGTATCCCAGAAGAGCAGTTGCGTAAAGCCACCAAGAGCGCTGTTTGCAAGATCAATATCGACTCTGACTCTCGCCTGGCATTCACGGCTGGTGTGCGCCAGACTATGGTTGAGCATCCTGAATACTTCGACCCACGCCAGTATTGCGGTAAGGCTCGTGAATACATGGTTGACTTATACACTGAGAAGATTATTGATGTTCTCGGTTCTGACAATAAACTTGCTAACCTCGATTAATTCTTTTCATCAGGTTAGACAACAATAACAAGGACGGTGGCTTCATGAGAAGTCACCGTTTTTCTTGCTTAAGTCATGAGTTTGATTGATTAAGCCTTGTAAAAGTGATTGGTTCGTTCATTCGTTTTTCGATTCTGCATGAGCTCTTGTCGATGGAAGTTGAGCCATCGCATTCCGAAAGCTGACCTTTTGATGTGCGAAAGCTAATCTTTCGCCGTGTGAAAGCTGACCTATTGCATGACTGTGGTTAATTGGCTGAATTTAAGTTGGTTATGCAATTGAGTTTCGGAGGTGTTTTCCTTCTGTAGCTTTCGTATATTCAATTGAATCGAAACCTTCAAAAAATAATGCGAAAATGCCAGATTAACAGCAAATTCGCACGTATTTCGATTGGGGAAGAGTTTCTTTGGGCATCATCAGTAGTTATCAAATCTTGTCATGATATAAGATAGTTCACAAATCGGTTCATGAAGCATTGATGCACAACAGACTATGAATCTATTGATAAAATCTCGGTTTCAAGTAGGAAAAGCTGACAGCTTTGAATGTCTTTGCTCTCTTAGTCGTTCACTTTTTTGAATGCTTCAGGCAAGAATCTAATGATGTCGCCAGCCACGAGGCTTTCCTTGCCCGTCTCTTTCATGGCAAGGTCGCCGGCAAGTCCGTGCAGATACATTCCCACGGTGCAAGCATTAAGCTGACTATAGCCACGTGCCAATAAGCCTGTGATGATGCCTGTCAGCACGTCGCCGCTTCCAGCTGTTGCCATTCCGCTGTTGCCCGTTGAGTTGAAAACCACATTCCCGTTGGGCATGCATAATGCGCTGTAGTGTCCTTTCAGAATAATGAAGGCCTGAAGGTTCTGCGCCATTTCACGTGCTTGCTGTAGCCGTTCGTAATCGCTGTTGGCCGGGCTGCCGCTAAGTCGGTCAAACTCCAGCGGATGTGGGGTGAGGATGATGTTTTTGGGCAGTTGCTGCATCCAGGCTCTGTGGTTGGCGAGCATATTGAGTGCGTCGGCATCAGCCACAACGGGGCATTGTGCGCGCCGGATTTGCGTGATCATGGCTATAGCCGTGTTCTCCACCTGTCCGAGACCTGGCCCGATGCCAAGTGCATCAAAGTCTTCTGTGTCAACAGCCTCAGAGAATGTTGTTTCTTCGTGGTCCATCTGCATAACGGCCTCTGGTACGGAGATTTGCATGATGCTATAGTTCTTCTTCGGAGTGTGCACCGTCACTTTTCCCACACCTGACCTCAGACATGCTTGAGTGGCCAATATGGATGCTCCAGCCATCCCATAGCTTCCTGCAACAATGAGTGCGTTGCCCATTTGACCTTTGTGGGCAAAGTCGTTACGGTGAATCATGCGTGAGCGAATCATGCATTCCTCTAACAAAGTGAATTGCGCTTCAGCCTTTTCTATGAAGTCTTGGCTTAGCCTAATGTCAAGCACTTTGGTTCTTCCAAGGTACGTTTGCGCGTCGCTCAGGAAGAATGACAATTTCTTCTGATGGAGTGTCAATGTGAGATCGGCACAGATGATGTTGGCTGTGACGTTGAACGAATTGTCCTCTGCCATCAATCCCGATGGGATGTCTATGCTCACCACCTTCGAAGGGCTCTGGTTGATGTACTTTACCAGCGATGCAAAACCGCCAGCCAGCGGCCTTGTCAGCCCCGAACCGAACAATCCGTCGATTACCAGTATGTCTGCCGTCAGTTCGGGTGGGTCGAATGTCGTGGTGACCTCTGTAAAATCATTGAAATACTTGAGGTCAATCAGGCGTTGTTTGTTGATTCCACAATCTTCGGAAAGTTTGTTGGAGATATTGAAGAGTATGACTTTCACTTTGAAACCCTCTGCCAGTAGCAGTCGGGCCACAGCCAGTGCGTCGCCACCATTGTTGCCTGGTCCGGCAAAGACTATGATTGGGGTACTGGTGCTCCATTCATCCATGATGCAATGGACGATAGCCTTGGCCGCACGCTCCATCAAATCAACCGAGCGTATTGGCTCGTGCTCGATGGTATGTTTGTCAAGCTCGTGTATTTGAGCGCTTGTGAATATCTTCATATCGTACGCAAATTTACAAAATAAATGCTAATCCTATGGATAGTTTGCCATAATTTTCGTAAATTTGCGCAAAATAACAGAATTAGTAAAATGAGTCGAGTAACAATTAAAGACAAAACGTTTGAGACTTCAATCTCCGAAGCGGAGATTCTGGAGAGTGTCAAGCGTGTGGCAGACAAGTTGAACCATGACATGGAAGGGAAGAACCCGCTCTTTATCGCCGTGTTGAATGGCTCGTTCATGTATGCTGCTGACTTGATGAAGTTTATTAAAATTCCTTGCGAAATATCATTCGTTAAGCTTGCTTCCTATGAGGGAACCACCTCTTCGGGCAAGATTAAGGAGGTGATAGGGCTCAATGAGGATATTCATGGCCGTCATGTGGTGATTCTTGAAGACATTGTCGATACCGGAACGACCATGAAACGTATGCTGGAAACACTGGGAACACGCGAGCCCGCCAGTCTGCATATCAGCTCGTTACTGGTGAAGCCTGGAAAATTGCAAGTGCCATTGAACATTGAATACGCTGCAATGGAAATCCCAAACGACTTCATTGTGGGATATGGACTGGACTATGACCAGCTTGGAAGGAACTTGAGAGACATTTACACATTAGTGAAAGAATAATGAAAAATATTGTAATTTTCGGCGCTCCTGGTGCAGGCAAAGGTACTCAGAGCGACAAGATGATTGAAAAGTACGGCTTCGGACACATCTCTACTGGTGATGTGCTTCGTGCTGAAATCAAAAACGGTACTGAACTCGGTAAGACTGCAAAAGGGTATATCGACAATGGGCAGCTCATCCCTGATGAGTTGATGATCGACATCCTGGCAAGCGTTTACGATAGCTTTGGCAAAGAGCACAAAGGTGTTATCTTCGATGGCTTCCCACGTACAATACCACAAGCCGAAGCATTAAAGAAAATGTTGTCGGAACGCGGCCATAAGGTGGCAGCCATGATTGAACTCTTCGTGCCAGAGGAGGAATTGATGAAGAGATTGCTTCTCCGGGGTAAGGAAAGCGGACGTTCCGACGACAATGAGGAAACGATAAAGAAGCGTCTGAACGTCTATCATACACAGACTTCTCCTCTGATTGACTGGTATGAGGCAGAAGGTATCCACCATCACGTTGAGGGTTTGGGTACAATCGACGAGATTTTTGCCCGTATAGCAAAAGTTATTGATAATTTGTAAAAAAACAAAGCCTCCCCAAGCCCTTCTAAAGCAGGGAATGTTGACAGCAGCAAGCGAGAGACATCCCCCACTTTAGAGCCTTGGGGAGGTTCTCTTATTTATTATGGAATCCAATTTTGTAGATTACGTTAAGATATATTGTCGCTCTGGAAAGGGTGGCCGAGGCTCCATGCACCTTCGTCATGTCAAGTACAATCCCAATGGTGGGCCCGACGGAGGGGACGGCGGTAAGGGCGGAAGTATTATCCTTCGCGGTAACCACAATTATTGGACGCTGCTCCACCTGAAGTACCAACGTCACGTCTATGCCGAGCATGGAGGGAACGGCGGGCGCGACAAGTGTCACGGAACGGACGGAAAGGATATGTACATTGATGTACCTTGTGGTACGGTGGTCTATGACGCTGAGACGGGAAAGTTTATCTGCGATGTGTCCTATGATGGTCAGGAGGTGATCTTACTGAAAGGAGGACGAGGCGGACTGGGAAACTTCCAGTTCCGAACGGCAACCAACCAAGCGCCCAGATATGCGCAGCCAGGAGAGCCGATGCAGGAAATGACCATCATTCTTGAGTTGAAACTTTTGGCTGACGTTGGTTTGGTAGGCTTTCCGAATGCTGGAAAGTCAACGCTTCTTTCCGCATTGTCGAGTGCCAAACCAAAGATCGCCAACTATCCGTTCACCACGATGGAGCCTTCGCTCGGCATTGTGAGCTACCACGACAACCAAAGTTTCGTGATGGCTGATATTCCCGGAATCATCGAGGGAGCAAGCGAGGGCAAGGGGCTCGGTCTGAGATTCCTACGGCATATAGAACGCAACTCGTTGCTGCTCTTCATGGTGCCCGGAGATACTGACGATATAAAGAAAGAGTATGAGATTTTGCTCAACGAGCTCAGGCAATTCAACCCGGAGATGCTCGATAAGCATCGTGTGCTGGCAGTAACAAAGTCGGATTTGCTTGATGATGAGCTTATAGAGATGTTGAAGGAGACGCTGCCGACCGACCTTCCTGTAGTTTTCATATCAGCGGTTGCGGGAATGGGCATCAGCGAACTGAAGGATATTCTTTGGAAAGAACTCAATGCAGAGAGTAATAAGCTGCAAGACATTACATCGGAGGACACGCTGGTGCATCGCGATAAGGATATGTTGCGGTTCGAAGCCGAAATGCACGCTGAGGGTGCGGATGTGGAAGAAGTGGAGTTCGTCGGTGATGAGGATATCGTAGACGTGGAGGAGCTCGACGATTTTGAATATACCGATGATTAAACCAAAACTGCATTATTATGATTTGGGTAGCGGAGTGGTTGCATTCAGCTCTACCCGGCATGGTGGAGTGGGGACAGACACCCATGCATCGTTCAGCATCAACAAATACTGTGGTGACGATGTTGAGGCGATCGCCCTCAATCGCAAGGCTCTGGCTTCTGAGTTGGGAATCGAAACTGAGCGGCTGATAGTCCCTCACCAAGTCCACGGTGTTGAGTCGCGACTTATTGCCAACGATTTCTTTTCACTTTCGCAGCCTGTCCGCGACCAAATACTGGATGGAGTCGATGCCGTGATGACGAATGAGGCCGGTGTGTGCGTCGGAGTCTCGACGGCCGACTGCATTCCTGTGCTGGTTTACGACAAGCATCATCATGCGGTTGCGGCCATTCATGCTGGCTGGCGTGGAACTTTGCGACACATTGCCCTCAAGACGGTCAGGGAAATGACAGTTAATTTTGGGTCGGTTGCCAACGAGCTCATGGCTGTTATCGGTCCTGGCATCTCGCTGAAGCACTTCGAAATAGGGCAAGAGGTTTACGACCAGTTTGCCAGTGCTGACTTCGATATGGACGCTATTGCGCAACTCTATCCCGTGAGGGAAAAGAAGGAGGGGGAACCACCAATGAAATGGCACATCGACTTGAAGCGCTGTAATCGCATGGATTTGGAAATGGCAGGCCTCGACTCATCGAAAATAATGGATTCGGCTATCTGCACTTTCGATTCGGTGGAGGATTATTTCTCTGCACGTAGGCTTGGAATCGATTCGGGGCGCATCTACAATGCCCTTATCTTACGATAGTGCTGAAAAGACACCACTGAAAATGTAATTGATATTTGTGTACAGTCCATCGTTGTCATGCGATTCTATATGCATGGTTAAGTAAAAGTTCTCTTGTTTTCCGACACAACGTACAGTCTGAATAGTCGTCTGAAGGCAAAATAATCCAACACCAAGTCTGTTTTGCCGATTTAAGACATGCTACAAAATGAATGCTGTCGGATGTTATCAGAGCTATCCTCGTTTAAAAGCTTAGCTTTTGAAGGGTGATACCTGACATATCACATCGTAAAAGCTCACCTTTCACATGGAGGTTCTTATGTTATTGGTAACCAGTTGATTATAAAACGAAATCTGTTTAATGCTTTGGAGAGTTTGCTGCAATGGTTGATGTAATAATAAAAGAGATGTTTCATTTTCTCATTTGCGAAAATCAACATCCCTTTTGGTAGAAAATCACGCAGTGACTCCTTTTGAATCCGATAAGTTTTTAATGCCGTTGCCAGTCCAGACCACCCACATGGGATGTTCAAACCTGATTGACGGCTGATGTGCGATGCCACTTCATCCGACCGGTGCCCGCATGTTTCCATGCCCCAACTAACTTGACATGGCTATTTATGCCTGTTGGCTCTCTGTTGGCGGTATTTGGCCTTTTGCCTTGCGCTTCCAGAACCGTGTGCACCAGTGATATATTTCTTTTTCTTGGCTTTGGTTTTCACCTTGCCATCATCGGTTTTTGGTTTCGGAGCACCACGGAATACCATTCCGCCTTCAATTATATCATCTATTTCACTCATGTTATTTCCTTTAATTTGAGTGGAAATTCAGGAGATTCGTCAATCCTCGGCCATAAATAGTTCTGACAACGGCAGTCGGAATCAAATAATCCGAGGAGTCAGAAATCTCGCTAAACTCTTTCCTTTCAAAATCATTAATCAATGATGGAACAGTCGTACGCCTGTGAATGCCATTGCGATGCCATACTTGTCGCATGTGTCGATGACATGGTCGTCACGAATGCTTCCTCCAGCCTGAGCTATGTATTCAACACCGCTCTTGTGTGCACGTTCGATATTGTCGCCGAAGGGGAAGAATGCGTCGGAACCCAGTGCCACCTTGGTGTTGCGGGCTATCCAGTCCTGTCTCTCCTCGGCAGTGAGTGGCTCTGGCTTCTCAGTAAAGAACAGCTGCCACGTCCCCTCTTGCAAGATGTCCTCGTATTCATCCGATATATAGATATTGATGGAATTGTCGCGGTCGGCACGTCTGATGCCTTCCTTGAACGGAAGATTCATCACCTTCGGACACTGGCGCAACCACCATTCGTCGGCCTTGTTGCCTGCCAGACGTGTGCAATGGATTCGACTCTGCTGCCCGGCTCCAATGCCGATAGCCTGTCCGTCCTTAACGTAGCAAACAGAATTGCTCTGGGTGTATTTCAGTGTTATCAATGAGATAATCAAGTCGCGCTTGGCATCTGCAGGGAAGTTCCTGTTTTGTGTAGGAATGTTCTCAAACAGTTGGGGATCATCCAGCTTCACCTCGTTCCGTCCTTGCTCAAAAGTTATTCCGAAAACCTGTTTCCGTTCGATAGACTTGGGGGTGTAATCAGGGTCTATTCTGATGACGTTGTAGTTGCCCTTTCTCTTGTTCTTCAGAATCTCCAATGCCTCAGGAGTGTAGCCTGGTGCTATCATGCCATCGCTCACTTCCCTGTTGATGAGTCGTGCCGTAGCTTCGTCGCAAGTATCGCTGAGTGCGCAGAAATCGCCGTAGGAGCACATGCGGTCGGCACCTCTGGCACGGGCGTATGCTGAAGCCAAAGGGGTCAATTCAAAAGTGATGTCATCGACGAAATATATCTTTCTAAGTGTGTCGTTGAGTGGTAATCCGATGGCTGCTCCAGCAGGACTGACGTGCTTGAACGAAGCTGCGGCAGGCATACCAGTAGCTGCCTTCAGTTCTTTGACCAGTTGCCAGCTGTTGAGGGCGTCCAAGAAGTTGATGTAACCTGGACGGCCGTTGAGCACCTCTATAGGTAAATCGCCGTTGTCCATGTATATTCTGGATGGCTTCTGATTGGGATTGCAACCGTATTTAAGAGCTAATTCTTTCATAAAATTAATTGGATAGATGTTATCGATAGTGCAAAGATACTCAAAAGATAGGAGATAGTAGGGCACTTCGATATTATTTTTGTGGCGTGGCTGATTTTCTTTGTTTTTTCTAATGACTTTTTACTCTATTATCCAATCTTTTAGTACTTTTGCACATGTAAAGTTTAGTTTTGTTGAGATGGACAAAAGTGTTAAGAGTCTGATGGAGGAGTTTAGCCATAAAGCACCGATTTATGATGCGGTGGCAGCCGATTTCGAGAAGGTGTCTGCAAAACTGGCAAAGTATCATATCCATCTGAATTCCAAATCGCTGAAAAAGCTTTGGGGTTATTTGGCATCGAAGGAGAAGCCCTCTAAGAAAGCGCTGGACAGAATGGCATTGTTTGCTGGCTTTCAGAGCTGGAAAGATTTTCAGAAAGCTATTCATGGTGAGAACGATGGACAGTTGAATTATGATGATTGAGCGAGGGATTAATTGAAAAAGAAAAAAGGCTCGGAGCATTGCTCTGAACCTTTTTTATTTCCTTGGATTTACGAAGGGAATTACTTTTCTGTGGTAATTGTTCTCTTCTCCTGGATGCGTGCAGCCTTACCTGTGAGCTTACGCAAGTAATAGAGCTTGGCACGACGAACCTTACCACGCTTGTTCACTTCGATAGAATCGATGTTTGGTGATTCCAATGGGAAGATACGTTCAACACCAATGGTGCCAGACATTTTACGAACAGTGAAGCGTTTCTTCTCACCTACACCGCTGATCTTGATAACAACACCACGATAGAGCTGGATACGCTGCTTGTTTCCCTCGACGATTTTGTAAGCGACAGTTACAGTATCACCAGCTTTGAACTCTGGAAACTTCTTGCCGGTTGCAAATGCTTCTTCAGCAACTTTAATTAAATCCATTTTGTTTGATAATTAAATATTGTTTGTCGTTCCAATATAACATAGCTCAAGACTCGTCCAAGGCCAGCGGTTATACCGAAAAGCGGTGCAAAGTTACGATAATTTATTGAATAACATAGGGAAATGAGCTCTTTCATCTTTGGTCTTTAACTAATTTTTAGATAATTGTCTTATAAGCATTCTTTTAAAGATGACTAAATAGCAAGTTTTTGTTACCTTTGCAATGGAAAGGTGCAAGTGTTCTATTGATGAACGAATCTGTAAAATATTTGCGTGCGTTATCCACATTATATAATACATAAAACTATGAGTAAAAAATTTGTTCTAATGGGTGGATTAGGGGTAATTATGGCATTTGCAAGCTGTACCACCCACTATCAGTTGACAACGATCGACCGAAGCAGAATACTGATAGACCAACGTTACGATGTGAGGCAAGATACCAAGGCCGTTGCCTTCCTTGCTCCTTACAAGCATCAGGTAGATAGTATAATGGGACCGGTCGTGGCACACTCTCACCACTACATGAAAGCTGAAAGACCGGAGAGTGATCTCTCTAATTTGCTGGCCGATATTATGGTGTGGGGGGCGAAAGCCTACAATGAAAAGGTTGATTTCGCAGTCTATAACATGGGAGGCATCCGTGCAGGCTTACCAGCTGGCGACGTTACCTATGGCGATGTGTTGGACATCGCACCCTTTGAAAACAAGATTTGTTTTCTTACGCTCACAGGTGATAAGGTAATGGAGCTTTTCAAACAGATAGCGCATGTTGGCGGAGAAGGTGTAAGTAAGGGAGTTAAGCTCGTTTTGAGTAAGAACAATACTTTATTGCGCGCTTATTTGAATGGTAAGGAGATAGATCTCTATGCCAAATACCGGATCGCTACAATTGATTACCTGGCACAGGGCAATGATAAGTTGGAGGCATTTAAGGCTAAAACTGACTTCAATTCCCCACAAGAGGAATCCAATAATTCGCGATACATTATCCTTAATTATTTTAAGGAACTAACTTCGCAGGGAAAAGTCGTCGATAGTCGGACTGAAGGAAGAATTGCATATTTGATTCCAAATAAAGAAGTGGCAATAGGAGTAGCACCATAAACAAACAAGGAAATTATGAAAAGATACATATTATTGACAGCACTCTGTATGTTGAGTGTGGTGGCAATGGGGCAAAGGAAACAGCTGACGATCTTACACACAAACGACACCCACAGTCAGATAATACCTTTCAAGTCAACATTGGCTGATACCCTAAAGGCTGGAAGAGCAGGCTTTGTTAGGAGAATTGAATTGTTGAGGCAGGAACGTGCCAAAGATCCTAAATTATTATTATTCGATAGTGGCGATTTCTGTCAAGGCTCACCTTATTTCACCATGTATAAAGGTGATGTTGAAGTAGGACTGATGAACCAAATGCATTATGATGCCGGAACGATTGGAAACCACGAGTTTGATTTTGGGTTAGAGAATATGATAAGATTGTTCAAAGGTCTGAACTATCCGATTGTTTGCTCCAACTATGATTTTGCCGGTACAGAATTGGCAAAGATTGTGAAGCCATACACGATCATAAAACGCAAGGGAATTAAAATAGGAGTTATAGGATTATCTCCGGCACTTGAGGGATTGGTTTTAAAAGCCAACTATGGCCCATTGAAATTCCTTGATCCTATTACCTGTGCGCAGAAGTATGCCGACATTCTAAAAGGCAAGGGATGCGATTTGGTCATTTGTATTACACATTTAGGAGTCAATATCGAAGGTGTCAGCGATGAAGAGCTCGCAGCTGAAACGCGTGGTATTGATTTAATACTCGGTGGCCATTCACACACTTTCTTGCAAGAACTTCTTTATGTGAAGAACCTTGACGGGAAACCTGTAGGCATAGACCAGAATGGGAAGAGCGGTATTTATATAGGAAAAATGCTGCTCGACTTTGATAAAAAGAAGAAATAAACAGATTTGAACGCTGACTGCATCGGCTTTCTACTCAAAGTAGAAAGTCAGTGCAATCATCTTGGAATGGGCCTCTTTGACAGAGTTGGTGTACATCAGCATACTCTTGTCTCTGAGGTCCTTGGCATGATTGGTGTTCAGACAGTTCCCAATTCCGTACATAAACTTGAGTTCTGGCCTGAGTTTGAAGTAGGGAAGATAGAAGTCGCAGCCTATTCCAGCCTCAAGATACGCATCACCGCCTTTTAGTTTCAGGTAATCATCGTCCTTCCCCGACAAGTTCAGCATGGGATTGATGCCCACCATGACGTACGGACGGTGATTGTTGAAACGTGGGGCTGCAGCTATCAAGTCGAGTGCACATGAGATGTAAGCAGACTTGAGGTCTTGAACCTGCTCGGTGGGCTCACCGTTTGCGTCAAGATCTGTAAGGTTGCGGAATGTGATGTGTCGTGTTCCAAAATACATGGCTGGCGCAACCCTGAATTGAAAGGTTGTGTTGATTCGGAGTTCTCCAAGCACACCCACTGTGAAGCCGGCGTCCCATCGGTCCTGATCAGCAGAAACAGTCTTTTGAACGAGACCATTCCCATCGTCCAAGTCAACCATTTGCGGCCCAGCATTCAATAGTTCCAAATCCTGCATGTGTGCACCGACCATGACTCCAAAATGAAACTTTCTCAAATCGGTATAAGGTCTGTTTTGCACTGTTCTGGTCTGTGCAAACACATTGATTGCACACAACGATAAAATGGCTATGTAGAATATTTTTTTCATATCTGAAACAATAACGTTGTATGTGGTTGGTTATTGTATTTGCCATACAAGAGTTTGGTGGCGGCTCTATTTTTATGACGTCTAAATTCAGAAAAAAAGTAACGTTCTTATGATTAAATTCAAATAATGTTTTTACCTTTGCAACATACAAAAGTAGATACAAGATATCTATACAAAAACATTATTAATAAAAATAAAGGAGTATAATTATTATGGCTTACGTAATTGGCAATGACTGTATCGCTTGTGGTACATGTATTGATGAGTGTCCAGTAGGTGCAATTTCTGAAGGCGAAATCTATAAGATCGACGCTGATGCTTGCACAGAGTGTGGAACATGTGCAGATGTTTGTCCAAGTGAGGCTATCAGCCTTCCATAGGAAAACGCATAAACGTAACTGATTAAATTTTAGCGGGCTCATTAAAGTCCGCTTTTTTTATGCTCGATCTTGTTTGGTTGAGTTGTCGCGCACATAGGTGGAATGAAACCTATTCCACTGAGTCCAAAAAGTTCACCAAGTCGTTCTCGTTCTGACAAGCTATAACCTGCTCCGATTCTCTAATTCTCTTTGGAATTATTCAGTAAAGATTTGTTTTTCTCAAGGGTATTGTTTTTCAATGTTTGCGTCAGTTGGCAATTGTTGTTTTCGATGCTTATCAATTGTAAAATGAAAGGTAAGCTATTGGGTGGTGATAGATGACCTTTCGTGTTGTAAAACATTAGCTTTTGCATGATAGATGGAAAATGGCTGATAATCAGTCATTTGTGCCATTACTGCCTGTATGGATGCTCCTGCCGAACAATATGATTTATTTTCTCGATATGTGACAAATAAAAAAGCGATGATTTATAAATCACCGCTTTTTGTATCTTTGATAATTTTATTTACATACCCAGTGCTTTCTTAGCGTACTCATTTTCAGGGTTCACCTGTAGAACCTTCTTGAAGTAGGAGTCAGCTGTTTCCTTGTTGCCCTTCTTTGAGTAGTAGTAACCCAGTCCGTAGTAAACTTGTTCCAAGTAGCTCTTATCCTCATTTGTCAGTGAAGCTTTTGCCTCTTCGTATGCTGCTACTTTCTTGAAGATGTCAGCAACCTTGTCTGGATCATTCTTCATCTGGGCTGCATTTGCCTCGTTCAACCAAATCCAATCAGAGATGGATGGGAATTTGGTTATCATATTTTCATATACGCCAATGGCCTTGTCTAAGGTAGCGTTTTTCTCCGCTGTGTCGGTTAATTTCTCTGCCTTGTCAATATAGGTTTGGGCAAGTTTCGACCAGTCAGTTGAGTTCGCTTTACTACTTCTGTTGAGGTAATCCATCTGAATCTCAAGCGCTTTGTCTTCCATCCCCTGTGCAGCGTAAACATCAGCCATACCCTTCAGTGGCTCAAGATTTTCCTTGTCCATCTCCATTGCCTTCTTAAAGTTTGCGAGCGACTCGTCGAACTGCTTGTTGCCACATAGCGCCTTGCCGTAAACTGCATAGTCGTTGGCAACCTTCTTGCCATTGCCAGCAAACATGGTCTTTGCATACGAAAGGGCTTCGGTGTAGTTGCCCTTTTCCGTTGCGGCCATCATGCCGATACGCGCAATGTACTCACTGCTTGGGAACTTTTGCAAACCTGCTCTTACAACATCCAAAGTCTTGTCGTACATGCGTGAGATGAATGCAGTGTAACCATATTTATAGAAGTTCTCCTCACTCATGTTGGACAGCTGTGCCTTGTCAAACCATGCGAGTGCTTCGGCATACTTGCCGTCATTGAGCATGATTTCAGCCGCTGTAGCTTCTACAGGATAGTTAGGTTCTACTTTTCTGAGCTCCTCCAGCTTTTGGACAGCCACATCTGCGTTCACGTGGCGATAGACTTTGGCATAGCGCTCGTAAGCTTGGATGTTGTGTGGGTCAAGGCTGATGGCCGTCTGGTACTGGGTTGCTGCAGCACCCGCATTACCAATACTGTCCTGAAGTGCAGCTATATCACCAAGAAGGAGGTAACCTTCGCTACCGTTCATTTTCTTGTTGTTGACAACTTGGTTGGCAATTTTTGAAGCCTCGTCGTAATTGTGTTGCGCCAGGTAAATATTACCTAAAGCGATAAGGGCCTTTTCGTTTTTCTTGTACATTTTCTTGTAATCCTTGATAAGGTCCTTGCCTGCCTTCGGGTCGTTCGGTGCAGCTTCCATTGCACTGATGATAGGATTGAGAGCAGCCTTATAGCTGTCGTCTTGTGCGATTGCAGGAGTTGATAAGCTTAGTATCAATACTCCAGCTAATAAATATTTCTTCGTTTTCATAATTCCATTATTTAGTTAAACTTCAAGTGGACTTTTACTAATTTGATGTTCCATTTTTCCAGAAGTTTAATGGTTAATGATTTATTGAGTTTTTACTTTTACTTCTCTTATGTTGATTTCACCTCGGTAGGGGAGTAAACCAGCCTTGAAGATGATTTTTTGGCCGATAGGCCCTGTGATGAAATTGGCAAAAGCCCAAGGCAATGCCTTGTGGGGGTCTGCGACGATGGCGTAAATAGTCCTGACAAAAGGATAACGACCATCGAGCAGATAAGCCTGATAGGGTTGCCAACTGTTACTGTCAATGGCCTTGCTCGTCTTTGAGATAGCCATCACTCGGATTTTTTTCGTGAATGTGGTGTTGGTGCTGTCTCTTCTGTCGTTCAGCCAGTTTGAGCCAATAACACCTATTGCGTTAGGAGTGTTGTGGACATACTCTATTACTGCCTTACTGTTTTTTGCAGCGACTATGTTCTCACTCTTGATGTTTTTTCCGTCTAATATGGAATCTACAACGTAATGGAGCGTTGCAGATGCTTTATTGTCGAATACTACTTGAATATCCCCTTTGTCTGATTTGGGATAAATTTGGTTCCATTTGGTTACTTCGCCTTTCAAAAGCTTCTTGACATCCGTAACGGTTATGCACGAATCGGTGTTGCTGCGGTTAATGATGAAGGCAATTCCATCATAGCCAATTGGAAAAACGGAAGGGATGGGGCCCTTGCCTCTTAAGATTGCATCTTCGCCTTTCTCTAAAACTCGAGAGGTGAAGAAAAGATTGACCTTCTGGTCAAGTAACATTTTCATGCCAGTGTTATCGTCTGTATAGACTGGCAATAAATGAGTTTGAGGAAAGCGGTACTGATATACTTGCAACTCTTCCTCGATGATTGGGCTAAAACTTTCGTCAGAGGCGAATTTTATCGTCCCTGACGTCGGTGTATCTGTTCTACCGTCCTTAGCCTTCCTCTTCCCACAGGAGAAGAGAAAGGTTAGGGATAGTATCAATCCTACTGAAATGTAGAATGTGGATCGTTTCATAAATTTTTTCAGCTTACTGGAGTTTGAACGTGATAGGAAGTGTGAACCAGACGTTGGCAGGCTGACCGTTGTTCATACCTGGGTTCCACCTCGGCATGCTGTTTACAACACGAAGCGCCTCTCTATCAAGTGCTGGATCAACACCGCGAGCAATTTGTGCCTGACTAACGCTACCATCGCGTCCTACCACAAACTTCACGATAACTCGTCCCTGGACTCCATTTTCAGCAGCAACTGCTGGGTACTGGATGTGTGATGAGAGCCATTGGTTCACGTTGCCCTTGAAAGCTGGCATCTGTTCAGCTACGGTGAAAATCTTGTTTTCGACCTCTGCCTTTGGAGCCTCTATCTTTGGAGCTTCCTGAACTGGTTTCTCAATTTTAGGTACGATTTCTTGTGGAGTTGCAACTGTGCTTTTTGCGGCAATAGTACCACGGTCATTAACACCTTCTTTTGTTTCCGAGCCTACCGCTTTGTCCGTTTTGTTCATTTTGACCATTGGAGGCATTTCTTCCTTTACATCCTTATCATCCTTGATGACAGGGGCTGTAAACTTCACAGTAGCACGAGTTTCTGGAACAATCTTTTCTGGCTCAATTTTCTTGGGCTCAGGTTTCTTCTGCTGTTCCTTACGCTTCTGCTGTTCTTTCTTAGCTTGTTCAAGAGCTGCAAGCTCCATCTTAGCTGCGTAAGCTTCCTGCGCTGCTAAATCATCATTGTGCTTTTTTATCTGCCATGCTAAGTAGCCACCACCGATGAATGCAGCAATAAGCAGAATAGCTAATGCTTTGATATTTCGCTGTGAAACGGTCTTGCGGAGGTTGTAGGCTCCGTAAGTTTTGTTCTTATCGGCGAATACCATTTCGACCCATTTAGGATCGTATAGATCTATTTTTGCCATTGTTATTTTTCTTTAATTGTTATACATCATTGTTTTAAGCTTGAATGCCCTTCTTTGCCAGTAAGGCTTTCTCTTCAGCGCTTAACTTGTCAATGACATAAGTTCCAATGTATGAAATCTGCATTTCATCGAGAATATCTACAAGATGACGGTAAGCGGCTTTATCAGTCGGTTTGATGATAACGGTCAATGTCGGTACCTTCTTGCCGTTGATATTACCTGTCTTGATATTAGCCACCTCTGCTTGATAGATAGAATCTGGATAAGCTGCCTCATTTGCAGCCTTCTTCTTCTTTAACTCCTGCATAGCGATACGCAAGTCTTCATAAGGAACGCTTGTACCATTGTCAACTTCCTTGTGCTGGAGTACGTAGCGAATGCCGGTCTTGCCAGATGTCCAATCTGCTGGTTTCAGCCAGTTGGGATTGTTCAATTCTGGCTTTCCTTCTCCATAGAACATCTTGTCACCATCACCAATGAAGATTGTAATAGAGTGAGACTCTTTAGCCTCGTTCTTCTTTACATCAGGTTGGTTGACGTCTTTGCTTGGCATGGTCAATTCCATAGTTGAAGGCTTGCTCAGTGTTGTACACAACATAAAGAAGGTAATGAGCAACATAAGCATATCAACCATAGGAGTGAAGTCCACGCGGACATTCATCTTCTTCTGTTTACTTTTTACTTCTTTTGCCATTATTTTTCCTCCTTGGCAGCTGCCCCTGCAGCCTTTTTAGCGTCCAACTGTGTTATCATGTAGTAGTGACTTTCATCCATGTCCTGGAGTTCGCTCATTACTTTCTTAACCGTTCCGTAAGGAGTATCGGCATCAGATTTCAACGCAATTCTAACTTTTGGATTGACGTTGCGGGCTGCATTGACCCACTGTTGAAATTCTGTCATCTCCTGACCTTGGATACTATCGAGTGGAATACCCATCTTGGGGAGTTCTGCGTTACGAGCTCTAACAGGCTTTGACAAGTAAGCTGCCAGCTTGTCGAGCGGAGCGCCGAAAGTTGATTCTGTCAGGAATGTCTTCTTCTGCTGATCAGTGAGCGTTGTAGGCATTGCATCAAGAATCTGACTCAACTCATTTGTGTTGTCGTAACTCATAAATACCTGGCCTTCGCCAGTCGGTTTTCCATCGGCTCCCTTTTGGGGGCTGATGAGGATTGTCAAGACACCGTTTTCAGGTACGACCATATCGGAAACAGAACCTGGAGTGTTTACTTTCACTGGCTCATTCTTTACGAATGTTGATGTCAGCATGAAGAAAGTAAGCAACAAGGTCATAACGTCCGACATTGGGGTCATATCGATCCAGACGTCCTCTTTCTTAATCTTTACTTTACCCATAGCGATAAAATTTTTAAAGGGTTAGCAAAAATTAAGCTTCTTCTGTGTGGTTTACTTCGTATGTCTGAGCGATAGAATAACCAACCTCGTCGAGGGCATATGTCAACTTGTCAACCTTGTTTGAGAAGTAGTTGTAAGAAACTACCGCACACCAAGATGTTGCAATACCAAATGCAGTGTTGATCAAAGCCTCAGAAATACCAGCAGAAAGTGCAGCAGAGTCAGCACCACCACCTGCAGACAAAGCAGAGAATGACTTGATCATACCCGTTACAGTACCAAGAAGACCGGTAAGAGTACCGAGGGTTACGATGGTAGCGATAATTGGGAGGTTCATAGTCAAAGTAGGCATCTCAAGCTGAGTTGCTTCTTCGTGAGCCTGCTGAATCTTAGCAACCTTATTAGCTTTCTTCAGGTTTGCGTTTGCACCGGTTTCCATATCTCTGTAAGCGTTCAAAGATGCCTTTACAACGTTTGCAACAGAACCCTTCTGCTGATCGCAAAGCTGATTAGCCTTGTTGAGGTCATTGTTGTTCAAAGCTGTCTTGATGTTAGCTACGAACTTTGGAAGAGCACCCTTGCCAAATGCGGTCTTCAAAGCCAACCAACGCTCGATTGACATAGCGAGCACAGTGAGTAACAATGTGTGGATAACAGGAACGACTACTCCACCCTTGAAGATAGTACCCCAAACGTCTGCTGGATTTTCTCTTGTACCTGGGTCCTGGAAGTGCATGTCATTTCCGAACCATGTGAAGAACAATACGAATGCTACGACTGCACAAACGACAATGATCCAAAATGCACCTCTAACTCCGTTGAAGCCCTCTGATTTTTTCTGTTGGGCTGCTTTCTGTTGTGTAGTTGCCATAATTTGATAAAATTTTAATTTTTAGTTATTAATGAATTAAATTGTTAATATCTTATTGATTTTAAAGTATTTGGAAAAATCCTAAGCTTTTGCAGCCTTTGCTTTTCTCCGCATTCTTGGCAAAGATAACAATTAATGAAGAACTAAAACTACAATTAATAACTTTTAACTGTTAATTTCTTGCTAACATTTTATGCCTTTTTTCTTAGGTTTTAAAAGGTTATTGCTCAAGATTCGAAGAGAATCAATTCATGTTTGAAATTCTTGTTATTTTCTTATACTTTGCCATTTAAAAAGCTGTTTCAAGTTTGCATTGCTTGTTCGTTTTAAGGATGTATTCCAATAATTTGATTCCACATAGAGTGAATTTGTGCACTTGTTCGGTGTTTGAAGCTGCATCTCTTTCTTTTATTCCTCATATCTCTTCATTGCAAATTTACTCAATTATATGGTTTTAACGAAAAAATAATGGCATTATTTCATTTTTCGATGTGAAATAATGCCATTTTGCTTAGAAAATCGTTTTTAGCTGGATCCTCAACAACTATTCTTTGATTATAGGTGCAACTTGTGTCCCATTCGTTCCTTCTTTGTTTTCAGATATCTGTAGTCATACTGATTAGGGGTGATTTCAATGGGAACATTGTCAATTATTTCCAATCCATAGGCTTCCAAGCCAACTCGCTTCGTTGGGTTGTTGGTCAGCAGTCGCATCTTATGCACACCGAGGTGGCGAAGCATCTGTGCGCCACAGCCGTAGTCGCGCTCGTCGGGTTTGAAGCCTAAGTGTATATTGGCATCAACAGTGTCAAGACCTTCCTCCTGTTGAAGTTTATAGGCGGCTATTTTATTCATCAGCCCAATGCCACGACCTTCCTGTTGCATATAGATGATTACTCCTTTGCCTTCTTTCTCAATCATCTCCATTGCCTTATGGAGTTGCTCTCCGCAGTCACAGCGACGGCTTCCGAGTATGTCGCCAGTTGCGCATGACGAGTGGACTCGTACCAAAATAGGCTCGTTCTTTTCCCATTTTCCTTTGATAAGTGCCATGTGTTCAACACCATTGCTTGTCTGTCGGAATGGAATGAAATGAAAGTCGCCATGAATAGTCGGCAGTTCCACTTCCTCGCCCACCTCGATGCTTGATTCGTTTTTGAGCCTATAGGCGATGATATCTTTAATGCTGATAATCTTCATGTTCCATTCCTTCGCCTTCTTTTTAAGGTCTGGCATACGTGCCATTGTTCCGTCTTCGTTCATTATTTCCATCAACACACCTGCGGGATAGCATCCTGCGAGTTTGCAAAGGTCTATAGAGGCTTCCGTATGGCCAGATCTCCGCAGCACTCCATTATCTTGTGCGTAGAGGGGATTGATATGTCCCGGACGACCGAATGTCTTCGGTGTGGAGCTGGGGTCTGCCAGTGCTTTAATGGTTGCTGCACGGTCGGTGGCAGACACACCAGTGGTGCATCCTTCCAATTTATCTACTGTTACGGTGAAAGGAGTACCGAGCATAGATGTGTTGTCAGACACCTGATGTGGCAAGTCGAGTTCTTCAGCCCTTGATAAGGTGATGGGCACGCAGAGTACGCCACGTGCGTTCTTAAGCATGAAGTTTACTTTTTCAGGGGTAATCATTTCAGCAGCCATGATAAGGTCTCCCTCGTTCTCACGGTCTTCATCATCCACTACAATAACGAATTTTCCTTCTTTAAAATCCTTTATAGCATCTTCAATGCTACTGAGTTTGAAGTTTTCCATATTTACGATCTATAATATAAGGTGTAGGTCTGTATTCCCGTCTCCTTAAATGTTGTATTATATATGTATGTTCCTTCGGGATGTCAACTCCTTTCAGAACTAAAATTATCTCTTATCTCTCTGATTATATTCTCGTTGACGTCCTTGATTACTTTGAGGTCTCTGTATAGCCTCAGCCTGAATCTCCACATGCGGAAGTAAAAGAACAATCCGGCAGGTATGATGACGGCCGCCACAATATTCATCCATCGCTTCTCGAATGGGCGTGTGTGCGCTTTAGTGACAAGTATTGGATACCGATTCAGCTCAGACATGATAGCTTTGTTGCGAGTGTTCGCCAAGTCCTCAATCACCTCTTCCAATTGTTTGCTGATGTTCTCAATCTCATGGTCGGGCTGAAAGACGAAGAATGTTCTGATGATGTTCGGAGGTGATTTCAAGTTCGTTTTTCTTGCATATTCAACCAGACTTTCGCTCATGTTGCTCAAGATGTCAGCATCTTTAGCATAGTCGGGTGTATGAATGATGACCTCCTTGCTGCTGATATGCCTTCTGATGCGCAATCCCAATATTCTCATGAACATATTGCGATACATGTCGATGTTGAACACCGCTGAATCGTTATTTGACTTGTAGGTGATGAAAATAGCCGTCGGGATGAGTACGGCCGGCGACAAGCTCTCTCCGAACCAGATGGCCCAGTCTCCAGCACGTGCCATACGGTAGCCTGTGTTTTGCAGGATGTAGTAAATGATGAACACAAGCACGCTGATGATAATGGGGACACCGAGCCCTCCTTTCCGGATGATTGCCCCCAACGGTGCTCCGATGAAGAAGAAGATGATACAAGTAAGCGCCAGCAAGTATTTGTTGATGATTTCAATCTCGTGTTGGCGGATGAGATTGTCGCCGTCTTTGGTTATCATGCTCTTGAAATCCAAGTCGCTGATTTCCTGTTGTACGTCCGAAAGCGCACGGTCAACAATCATGCGTCTTTCGTCTGGCTTCAGCTTGTTGTAGATGGAATCTATATTGAAATCCTTGTCGGCCACCCTTTTCTTAACCGCCGCATACTCCTTTGGTTTCAGGCGTTGAATGGGGTAGTAGAGGACTTGCGCATCCTTGTAGTATGCTTTTCCGATACTGTCATATACGTGAACCAGTGAATCCTTGTCTTTCAATATCTTTCCAATGCCCTTTGTTTGTGCCTTGTTCGAAATGCCCGCCATGTCAGTCAGGTTGAAGTCGGCATCAAAGTCCATGATTATTTTCTTATGCGTGAAAGTCTCTCGTCTGTAAGGAACACTGGCACTGCTGCCCAGCTCTTGCGAACGCATGTTCTCGAACCATTCCCCGTTCCATAGGTTTAGGATGAGGTGTTTCTTTTCTGCTGTTGACTGCAACATGCCAGAGTCAGCCAGAATGATAGCTTGGTCTTCGTAGCTGTCGGTCATTCTGTAAACCATGATGTTGTAAAGGTGCCCCGTGTTCAGGTCTTTCTTTTCTACGTAGAGGTTCGTCTGTGGAATACCGTCGTAGAAGATGCCCTCTGGTATTTCCAACTCCGGACTCTTTTGTTTCATTGAGATGAGCAACTGCGCAATGTGTTTCTGAGAGTCAGGACCTATATTGTTCTGAAAATAAAAAGAACCTAAAGCAATCAGAACCGTGGCGATAATCAGTCCGCGAAATGACTGTATCAGCGAAATACCAGATGCCTTGATAGCTGTAAGCTCCGAACTCTCTCCAAGGTTGCCATAAGTAATCAGTGAAGAGAGAAGAATTGCCAGAGGAAGTGCTTGTGGCACCATCATAAGGCTCATGTACCAAAAGAATTGTGCAAGGACGTCCATAGAAAGTCCTTTGCCGATGAGGGTGTCAACATATTTCCATAGAAACTGCATCATCAGAACAAATAGGCTGATGAAGAAAGTTCCCGCAAAGAGCATCCCGAACTGCTTTGCAATAAATATGTCTAACTTCTTGATTCTGAACATCGTCAAAAGCAGAAAATGCATTCATTTGCAAATCTCGTGCAAAAGTACACAAAATAATTAGAGTAGCCACCGTTTTTTATTTTTTTATTACCGTGGTGGCGCTCACGCGTTGCTAATGATGGCGACGATGCTTTGCAAGTTTTACATTCCTGTCGATAACCTGAGCCTGTCTATATTGCCATTCCAAATCTCCCGAAGTTCGTCGAGGTCTTCTAAGGAAGCGAAGTCAGTGATGTGCAAATGGTAGTTTTCGGTCACTTCGCCCTTCGACATTCTTATCTCCCAATAAGTTTTCTTGTCGTCTTCGTATTCCCAGTACCATCGTATTCTGTCTCTGTTGACGGTCTCCAGAACCTTGGCGGTATGGGTTTGTGACAGTTGTTCTGGATTTCCCCAAGTAAAGGTTGTTCGTTCACCGTTGGTTTGAACATCGTCGGCCAACCATTTTTTTAGTCCGTTGTCCGTACTGATGAGTGCCCAAATCAATTTAGCAGACTTAGACCTCAACTCGTATTCTAATTCGATTTTTTCCTTCATGCAGACCCTTGTCTAAATTTGTTATTTGCAAATTTAAGAAATTTTCCATCTCGCAAAATAAAATCTAAGATAAATTTGTTCGATTCATTTTTTTTTAATACCTTTGCAACCGCTTTTCAAAATGAAAGCTGAAAATGATGGCGGGATAGCTCAGTTGGTTAGAGCGTCGGATTCATAATCCGGAGGTCCGGGGATCGTAGCCCCGTCCCGCTACATTGGTAATTAAAAGAGGAGTTGCGAAGAAATTCGCAACTCCTTTTTTCGTCTCGTCAGAAAACAGGTGAGGACTTCAATTCTACTTGTTGAGAGAAACCCGTTTAAGTTCCGTGGAATCCTCTGTGAGACACTGCTATCACGATTACATAGGGCGCTTCAGTTCCTCCACATAATCGAGGATGGACTGGTATTTCTTCTGTATTTGGGTGTGGACGCGAAATCCGATTATTGCTCCGATGATTCCACCTATCGTTCCGCCAATGGCCATGCTGGTGGCGATCTCCGTATTTCCCTGACCGGTTATCTCGATAAGGAACCACAGAAACCATGCGATAGCTATTGGGATTCCGATCTTCAGCCAGTCGTGATCGAGTTTCTTGGCTTTTGCCACCCGTGTCCCCACTTCTGTGAGTTCCATCTCCATCAGTCTGTCTGAGCGCAGGTCCTTTCCGTTGAAGTAAGTGTAAACCAGCGTCAAGAGGAAGAAAGTGGCGGTGAATACTGAAAAAGCTATCGACAGGTGAAAAATAAAGTAGAAGAGCCAGATGCAGTAGGGTATCATGACAATACTTAGAATCGTCATGACCAGATACTTTTGATTGATGAACGTCACATGCTGTTTCATGGCATTCCGAATCATCTGCTGATTGACAATTTGCTGTTTCTCCAATCGCGACTTGAACTCTCTGAGCTCGGCGCGAAGTTGTTCCAAATCCTGATTTTGAATCGTTGTTTCCATTTTTCCTGTTGGTTTTAATCGTTTGACATGTTCTTTAATTCCTCTTTGATACGATAGAGACGCACCGAGACATTCTTTGGCTTGATGCCGACGATGGCCCCTATCTCCTCATAGCTCATGTTCTCAAGCCAGAGCATGATGATGGCGCGGTCAAAAGCTCCCAGCCGTCCAATTCGCTGGCGTAGCATTTCCATCTGCCGCGAGTTGCGGTCGTCCTCCTCGAAGGGGTTGATGTCCATTACTAAAGGTTCTGTTCGGTGCCGCCGTTTCTTGCGGTCGAGCGAGATGCAGACGTTCAGACTGATGCGATAAATCCATGAATTGACCTTGCTCCTGCCCTCGAATGAGTCGAAGCTCTTCCATAAGTTGATGAGGACTTCCTGAAACAGGTCGCTGACCTCATCCTGATCTTTTGAAAACATGTAGCAAATCGTGTAAATCGTGCTACGATGTTCGCGTACCATCTGTTCGAACTGCCGTTCTTTCTCTACATTGCTCATTTTCGTTTTTTAAATGTTCTGACTCTAAGTCGCAAGAAGTGGACGAAAAACTACAGGAATTTCATATTTTTTTTGATATTTGATGTAAAATCTATTGGAAACATGTCCCCGAACCGGTGTTGATGCCCCGATGTCCCACTTGAATGGGCCGGAAGTGGCAACGGCTGCGCATGTCGAATACAAAGTTAAGCAAATCTCCGCATTCGTCTGTCATTTGTCTTTCGAAAAGTGATGACGGTCATCACATTTCTTCCTTTCTTTTGTCCGCTTACGCCCGCATCGTCGGTCGTTGGATCGTATGTTCGCAATGAGATGATGAAAATATGCTTCCTGCCTGATTTCATTCGCTTGTCGGCATCTTTCTTCTCGTTCTCTCTGGCCATAGTCCGCTACGTCTCCAATCGAACGACAAACAAGCTGCTCTGCAATCAAGCAAAATCAGTATATGCTCAAATTACCGATTTGGGTTAAAACTGTCGGAATTTCAGCGGTGATGTTTTTTGAATCAAAAGGTGAGCTTTGACATGACGAAAGGTCACCTTTCACCTTGCGAAAGCTGACCTTTTGGAATGTGTTTTCTAAGGTGTTGATTGACAGTGCTTTATAAGGGTGGTTGTGAAAGACCTGAGGTTGACAGTCGGTATGGTCTGCCCGATGCGTGTAGGCTGGCTTTTCGACTTATGGCTGTTGAGCTTCGGCAAGACTATTGGTGGAGGCTGGAATCCACATCAGACCCTGTTCGGAGTGAAAAACGGAAGAGGATGTTTCCGATGGTGTGATCATCAGATTGTCAGTGCCACTCTGATTTGACTTTGACAGATGATGAAACGTATGGCGGGCATAATTCGTCGGGCGCCCTAAGCTCACTGCGAAGCGTCTGTTTCTTTCCAAAGGTGTGTTCTATAAATCACCAACGCAATTGCAAGTGGAATCATCGTGCGTTGCGTCTTTTCTTCTTTTGCATTCCTTTCGACTCAAAGTGTAGGTTCGCTCAGCCCTTTTGTCCATTACGTTCCTTTGCTCCCTTACATTATTTGTTCAGCAAGAAGTGTAAAATCCAGAAAGGCTTATTCATGGAATCCATTTAAAGCGAATACTGTAGGCTCAGCAGAATCTCGCACCCTCTTAGGTGGTAATAGTCGGTTGATGAGCTTATTCCTGTTATTTGGCTGACGATGTATTCCTTTTTATTGAACAAGTTGGTCAGATACAGTGAGATGCGAATCTTCTCCATGCGCCATACCGCTTTAGCGTCGGCCAGCAAAGTGTTGACAGAATTGCCTTGTTGCAGTTCGTTGCGATAATGTGTCATGGCGCAGGTCAGGTCTATTGCCCCGAAAGTGGAGGTGAGCGACAGGCTATGTTTCCAGCCAAACAGCGTGGTCATCGCAGAGGTGTTGCTCCAGCTGAAACGGCCTTGATAGCTGAGCGCTCCCCATGCCGGCGAAAATTCGATGTTGGGCATCAGGTCGTAGGTGCGTGAGTGGTATTTCAACAGGTTGCCATCCGCCAGCTGTTGTCCGTTAGCGTAAATGAAACTACCGCCGAGCCGTGTCTTTAGGTGTAGGTCGTAGAACCCTTTCGACACCGATGCCTCGGCCTGCCAATAGTCATTTTGCGTGTCGTGTTCTCTCATCGATAGATAATATTTGCCGTCGGCAATCGTAAAGTCGGTGATGGTGTTTCGCCAATTCCGTCCCATCGTCATGTTGGAATTGAAGAAAAACTCTTTGATAGGTCGTTTGTAAACATAGTCCAGTGTAGCGAACAGTCCCGACGTCTGGGGCATCAGCCCCTCGTTTTCATAGAAAGTGCGGTAATTCTGCTGATATCGGCTCAAGGCAAAGCTGCTCATCTGCCCCGTCAGTTCGCTGTAGCTGCCGGTCAGTGTCCATTCGCTTCTCCGTCCAGCCTTCCATTTCAGGTAGATGGAAGGTTGCCAGAGTAGGAAAGACCTTTGCTGGTGTGTGAGGCGCTCAAAGGACAGTCGGGGAGTGATGGCAGCCTGCAGCTTGCCTCTTTCGTATTGAAAGAACGGTGTCAGATAGGCCGACAGTTTGGTGTTGTTGCCCATCGTATTCAGGTTTTGGACGTCAATGCCGGCAGAGTACTGTTGTGTCAGGTAGAGGCGCTTGCGCAGCCAGCCGGCCGACAGTGCCAAATGCCATAGATTGGTCTTAAGGCGCGTCTTTCCATCGTTGATGTAAAGGTCGGGATTGGAGTGATGGAAGTCGATGCCCGTCTGCACCGACAGCTGCCCCTTGCCGACGGTGAAAAGGCGGTAGAGGCTTCCAGCCACGTCGATTTGCGGAGTTCTGATGCGCTGGGTCAGCGAATCGTTCATGACGGACAAGGCATCCACCTGACTTGCCGAAACTTCAAGTACGTCCTTTCCGTATGTCGTTTGCGTGTTGACTTTGTGCTCAATTTCTGAGGTCAGAAGGTCGTGCCTCAGAGTGAGGTGCTGTTTTTGACTTGTTGTCGTGGGAATGGGCGCTCCGAAGTCATAGACCGACTCATTCATGGTCTCCTGTCGCTCCACTGTCCGTAGGTAGTTGGCCGTAAATCGCAGTTCGCCATCGTTCCTCAGCTTCTGTATTCTGCTTGCTCCATACCGCTGCGAAGTGTTGAACCGCAGTCGCTCGGCATCAATCGGGGTATAGATGGAAGGCGTGGAGAACCACTGTGGCAACGTGGCTTGCGACTGTGCTCTTCCCGACGATGTCAGAACGTTCATCCCTGTCGATAAGTCGCGGCCCGTTCTGTCGTAAGCCAGTCCGTACATCCATTGCCTGTTCTTTCCAATCTGGAGAATATTGGCAGAGCCTCCCGGATGTGTGGGCTTGCCGACAAGCAGATGAGGACGCAAGGTGGAGAGGAGTTTGTCGCGCGTGTCGTCCTTCAGCACGATGTTCATTGCCACTGCATCGGTCAGAACCTTGCCCTCTAAAGCCTTGATGGGTTGGTCATGGTTGATGATTTCTGCATTCTTCACATCCTTTGCCTTGATGTTCTCCTCCAGTTGGTTGTAGCGTCCACCAGTCAGGTCCAATCCCTCTACGGTGAATCGGCTGAGCGCCTTCCCGTTAACCTTCAGCTCTCCGCCATCGCCGACCTCCACACCGGGCAGCTTTCTCAAAACATCCTTCAGCGAATTGTCGCGCTCGTTGGCAAATCTCGTGAGGTCATAGACAGTTGTGTCCTGTCTGCCGAGAATCCTTCTGCCCTTTACGGTCACTTCGTTCAGCTCAAAGGCCTCTTCCGTCATCAGCACCTTGGTCGCACCTCTTTCAGCAATCTTTGCTTTGGTCTTGGCATATCCGAGACTGCTGACCAGCAACGAGTCGTCCGCCTCTAATCCCTCAACACTGATTCTGAACTGTCCCTGTTGGTCGGTTCTGGTAAATTTCAGTGGCTTTCCATGCCTTACCAGCGTTACCGATGCACCCTTCACGGCTTTATTCGTAGTCGAATCTTCAACCACTCCGGTGATAAGTAACTGTGCCTGTACCGCAAGGACTGCGAGAAATGCGATGATCAACAAAATGAATCGTTTCATGTGCCAATAGTTTTGTGAGCCTAACGGGCGTCTTCGTTTGATAAGCAACGCTCTGCTACTGTTCGAATTGAGGCTGTAGCTTCCCTTTCCTACCACTCAATCAAGTTGTACGGTTTGGCTTTCGAGTGCTTGAGAGCGTTCCCGTTGCCATCGGTTATTGTGATGGAGTTGCGCACCGAGGCGGGATAAATCATCAGCGTGTATCCGATTGGATCGGAAAAATACTGCTTATACACTTTGTTTAATGCTTTTCGGCTGATTAATTCAAAGTCTTTTCCTTTGTAAACGATGGCGGCGCCTCCCTGAACATTCTTCAGTCCCACAGCCTTGAACACGAATTCATTGTCTGAATCGTTGGCGGAGAGTACCAGTCCCGGAAGTCCCTGCAGCTTCCACGGCCCATTATCAATGGGAATGTTCTCCGCATACCAAGCATACCACGTTCGACCCTTGAAGTTTGCCACCGCCAATCGACAGTCGTACCCCAAAATGGCTTTCGAACTGTCGGCAATCAATGTCCAATCGGGAGTGTTCATCTGCTCTTCGACGGCAAATCCGCTCATCGCCACCTTGTCAAGGAACATGGATTTTCCTACCGTGGGATAGTTCTTATAATATTGCCAGCTCACTTTTGGAATCGCATTTATCTCAAACGACCCCTCCTTGTCGGACATAGCGAAAATGACTGAGTCAACTTGGAACGCAAGATAGCTGAAGAAAGCCGATGAGCTGTCGCCCACTTGAAGGAGCATTCGCTCGCTAATGCTTTTATTGTTGCCGGGCGTTCGGTCATAGACTTGTCTCAAGTCGTACAAAATTTCGTACCTAATCCGGTCTATTGGCTCACTGGTTGAGCTGAAAGACTCCCCCGGTGACATGGCCGACTGTGCCCAACTGCATACCGACAGTCCACACAAGACGATACTGGAGATAATTCTTTTCATAATCATTTGTATTTGTTTTCGGGCAAAGTTATCGCTAACCATCGATGAAACCGTCTCTTTTTCTTATCCGTTTCTTACTTCCAGCCATTATTTTTCTTACTAAATTCTTACTATAGCTATTTATCTGATGAAAATGGTTTATCTTTGTCGAAACAATTAAATCTAATGGACAAGCGAATAAAAATAGTTTGGTATCTCAGTGTCACCACCATCTTGCTCATTTTCGTAGGGCAAGCCTACTGGATTTATTCCCAATACCAATATGCCGGCGATATGTTGGCAGAACAAATGAAGAGAGAATGCACCACGGCCATCAAGGACGAGCAAGGAATCAGGGAGGTCAGGCGCATGAAGGAAACAGAAAAAGACAATCGGTTCAACAAGATCAGGATTGCATCGAAGTCCGTAAATAAAAATGCCAACGAGTCGAACCGAATACTTGACGTCACTTACACGTTGGGAGACAATACCCGTTATTTCATCAGGGTGAAAGGATTGAGCAATGATGAGTTGTCGATGATTCTTGACCGATACATAATTGCCTGCTTCAAGCCCATCCAAGCACAGACCATTGATTCGGTGATGACAAGCAAGGGCTATGCCGGCATGAGGGATTTCAGGACCATTCGCAAGGAGGGTGTTGTGATGTTGCCGCAATATGAGGTAACAACAGGATTGAGAAAGATGCTGAAAGTAGCTTATTGCAGCAATCCTTTGAGGAAGGAGGCTGTCACCTTCGCCATTCCAATCCCCGTCAATACAATTATAAAGACCTTGACGTGGCAGTTGGGTGCGTCGCTTTTGCTCTTGCTCGTTTTGGCTTTTTGTCTCTATTATCAGATTAAAACCATCATGATTCAGAAACGAATCGACGCCATGCGTCATGAGTTCATGAAAAATATGATATTCGAGATGAAACAACCCGTTGAGCCTAATGTCGCCGAAGATGTGCTACGTATCGGCGATACTGATTTCAGGTACAGCATGAATGAGCTTCAGCATGAGTCCGAACGAGTGATGCTCACCTCAAGGCAAGCCGAAATCTTCAAGATTCTGAGCGATTCGCCCAATAGAATCGTACCACGCGAGCAGATTTTGCTTGCAGCGTGGGGCGATGACTCCTATTCGAACTCCATGGCACTGAACGTTCAGATAAGTTATCTGCGCCAGGCCATTAGGTCGGATGAGCGACTGGCCATTGAGGTTGTCTATAAGAAAGGATATATACTGAATGTAAAGGAGAAAGCCTGCAGGCAGTCATGACCGCAGGCTTTCTTATTCAACATGGCTCTGATCAGTTTCAGTTATGCGAAACGTCGTGACAGCCTTCCTTTTCTTTGTGCCTTCTTGTTTTTATTCGGCATCTTTCCATTTCCTGTCAACGGTATGACGGGCCATGACTTTTCAGAAACACGGAAAAGACAGGCCAGCCACCGAATCCGATATTTCTATAAAATAGGCTTGCTGGACCAGTCTTTCATGATGGTTTGCTGTCTAATTATTTTATCAAGTTGCCCAATATGCTCCGAGTTAGCTCACGTGTCATGGTGCGGGTAGCGGCGGAAGTGGCGTTCTTCACGACTCTTCCAGTGGTGCTTGTGGTGGAACGCGACCTCTTGCCCGTCACTTTGTTTGAAATAGCTGTCCCCAAAACCGTCGCCAGCGTTGCGGTGATGGCAGTCAGGATGGACTTCAATATTTTACCGATGACCGACGAGCCTTTCTTCTGCGTTGTTGCCTGCTCTGTTTTCTCTATATTCTTCTCATTCTGCTGCGTGGCAACCTGTTGCTCCATTTTCAAGAGTTGCTCGTAAGCACTTTCGCGATCCACTGGATTGTCGTACTTCCCCGCAACATTGGAATGTTGTATGATCTCCTTTCGCTGGTCATCGGTGATGGCGCCAATCTGACTCAACGGGAACAGCACCTTGGCCCGTTCGGCAATCTGTGGGGCACCCTTCTCATCGAGGAATGACACAAGAGCCTCACCGGTTTCGAGGTTCATAATGGCCTCATCGGTCTTGAAAGCCGGGTTCTCGCGGAATGTTTCGGCGGCAGCCTTCACAGCTTTCTGGTCTTTTGGGGTGTAGGCCCGGAGCGCATGCTGAAGCCTGTTACCCAACTGTCCGAGAATGTTCAATGGAATGTCAGTGGGACTCTGCGTGATGAAGTAGATGCCCACGCCCTTGCTACGGATCAGCTTGATGACCTGTTCTATCTTGTCAGTGAGTGCCTTGGATGTTCCCTTGAACAGCATGTGGGCCTCGTCGAAGAAGAAAACCAGCTTTGGCAGAGGCTGGTCGCCGACTTCCGGCAGCGAGGTGTATAGCTCCGACATCAGCCACAATAGGAAAGTGGAATAAAGTTTGGGCTGCATCATCAGTTTGTCGGCGGCCAAAACGTTCATGATACCCTTACCACCCTCGGTTTGCAGCAGATCGTTGATGTCGAATGACGGTTCGCCAAAGAACTTGTCGGCTCCTTGTCCTTCCAACGTGAGCAAGGCTCTCTGTATGGCTCCGATGGAGGCTGTCGAGATGTTGCCGTACTTTGTGGTATATTCGCCTGCATGACTCCCCACGTAGTCGAGCATGGAACGGAGGTCTTTCATGTCGAGAATGAGTAGTCCCCGTTCGTCTGCCACCCTGAAAACAATATTGAGGACACCAGCTTGGGTTTCGTTAAGCTCCAATAGGCGGATGAGAAGTTCGGGGCCCATCTCCGAAACTGTTGCGCGCATGGGATGCCCCTGCTCGCCAAACACATCGAAGAAACGCACCGGACATGACTGGAACTGTGGTGAGGCAATGCCGAACTCGGCCATGCGCTTCTCAATGAAGTCTGAAAGTTTGCCCACTTGACTGATACCTGATAAATCGCCCTTCATGTCGGCCATGAAGCAAGGTACTCCTGCTTGGCAGAACGACTCTGCAATCACCTGAAGGCTCACGGTCTTACCTGTACCTGTCGCACCGGCGATGAGGCCATGACGATTCGCCATCTTTCCGTTCATTACGATTGGACCATTGGTCCCATGTGCAATGTATAATCCTTGTTCTTGTGTGTACATAATGTCCTCTAATTTTGCTATTTGTCCGTAAAGTTAAGTTTTTCCCTTGACAATTAAAAATTTAATGGATTAAATAGTTGATAATATTTGTATATTCTTTAATAATGCCATTATCTTGTCAAGAATTTTCATCATTGGCTTACGATAACTTGGCTTTTATGTTGTCGTAGGTAAGCTATGGTATTGCGAAAGGTAAGGTTTCACACGGTCAAAGATGAGCTTTTTGAAGGTAAAATATATTTGCTTGTAAATCAGCTGTTTATTAAGTTGTCTGCTGAGGCTGTTTTGTCAAGTTTTTTCTTTTCCGTACTTTTCGGACCGTTGCGGGCCAACGGATGCAGACTGCTTGACAGATCCTTAGGCTATTTTGTGGGATGGAATGAACGTTGTTTGAGCTTTTTTCTTTATCTTTGCAAGCGTTGCGCTTTCGCGGCACGGCATAATGATGAACCAAATTAATAAACAGAACATTGAAATCAAATTATAATACATCGCCTTGGGCATGGGTGCCAACGCTTTATTTCGTTGAGGGATTACCCAATGTGGCGGTGACCTTGCTTTCCCTCGTATTGTATCGGCAGATGGGGTTGACCGATGCTGAGATAACATTCTACACTTCGTGGTTCTATCTTCCGTGGGTGATAAAGCCCTTGTGGAGTCCGTTCCTCGATTTGCTGAAAACGAAGCGATGGTGGATTGTCGCTATGCAGACGTTGTTAGGCGCGGCGTTTGCCGGTGTCGCTTTCACGGTCAATACTTCTTGGTGGCTACAAGGGTCAATTTGCTTCTTCTGGCTGTTGGCTTTCTCAAGTGCCACCCACGATGTCGGTGCTGACGGCTTCTATATGTTGGGCCTTAAGCAGCACGAGCAGGCATTCTTCGTGGGGATCCGCTCCACGTTCTTCCGTGTATCGTGGATTGTGGGCAAAGGAGGTCTGGTGGCTTTGGCTGGACTCTTGCAGGAAACGATGAACATTCAGATGTCGTGGGCGCTGATTTTCTATGCTTTAGCGGCTCTCTTCATCGGTATGTCGCTCTATCATAACTTCATTTTGCCCAAACCAGCAGAGGATTCGGAGCGCGGAGGCTTAGACGCCACAAGTCTGTTGAGGGAGTTCGGAGCCACATTCGTCACCTTTTTCGAGAAGAAACAGATTTGGGTGGCCATCGCCTTTATGCTTCTTTTCCGTTTTCCAGAGGCATTGCTCAATCCTGTGTCGCCTCTTTTCCTGCAAGCGCCAAAACATGACGGTGGTTTGCAGTTGTCACTTGAGGCCTTTGGTATGGTGAACGGAACGGTGGGTGTCGTGGGGTTGCTTTTGGGAGGCATTCTTGGCGGACTGGTAGCCAGTGAAGGCGGACTGAAAAAGTGGCTTTGGCCGATGACCATTGCCATCACGCTGCCGAATGTGGCATATGTTTATCTCGGTTTTGTGATGCCTACAAGTCTTTTTGCCATCAGTCTGGCCATCTTTATCGAGAATTTCGGCTATGGTTTCGGATTCAGTGCCTACATGCTCTTTATGATTTATTTCAGTCAGGGTGACCACAAAACCAGTAATTACGCCCTTTGTACGGGATTTATGGCGCTGTCGATGATGTTGCCAGGTTTCTTTGCTGGAGCATTGGCAGACTGGGTAGGCTACGATTGGTTTTTCGTGATTGTTATGGTGTCATGCGTATTCCCATTCTTGGTTGCGTCTTTGTTGAAGATAGACTCTGAGTTTGGAAAGAAAGGCAAAGAATAGTCGATCGGCTGGTTATGTCTTACTGTGACAGTGATTTGAGAAGATTTTCTATCAGTTTGGGCAGGGCATAACCGTCGAGCTGATTCTCTTTTATCCAAATGAAGTCTCCCGGCAAGTTTTCTGGGCGGACTTCGGTGTCCCATAAGTAAAAGTCGGCGAAGATTATCTGATGGGTAAGCACGTGCTTGACTTTCGATTTCAGGAGCTTGGCTTCCGTGGGCAATGTAATATCTTTGGTGGTAGGAAATTCCCACAGCCCTTGCCAGATGTCACGCTTTCCTCGTCTCCGGATGGCGATCTCGTCTCCGTTCTTCGTGTAGATGTAAGTGAAATGGCGCTCCCTTAGTTTTATTTTCTTACTCTTCACAGGCAGCAACTCAGTTTTGTGAGTTCTGAAAGCCACGCATGTTTCGAGCAGTGGGCAGCTGTCGCATCGGGGAGCTGAGGGAGTGCATTGGATTGCTCCGAAATCCATGATCGCTTGGTTGAATGCCGCAGGTTGTCGCTTGTCTATAAGCTCTTGTGCCATGGTCTTGAACTCCTTTCTCCCCGTTGTCGAGTCTATCGGAGTTCCAATACCGAAGTATCTTGACAGTACGCGATAGACATTACCGTCAACCACAGCAATTGGCTCGTTGAACGAAATGGAGGCAATGGCAGCGGCAGTATAATCGCCTACGCCCTTCAACATCTTTATTTCATTGAAAGTCTTGGGAAATGAACCTCTTTCGACAATCTGTTTGGCTGCCGCATGGAGATTGCGGGCACGTGAGTAATAGCCCAGTCCCTGCCATTCGCGCAACACTTCGTCCTCGCTTGCATGGGCAAGGGCGGACACATTAGGCCAACGGGCTATGAATCGTTCCCAATAGGCTTGGCCTTGGGCAACGCGTGTCTGTTGCAATATGACTTCGCTCAGCCAGATTGCGTAGGGATCTGTTGTCTCGCGCCACGGGAGATTGCGCCCATTTTCGGCGAACCAATGGAGGATTGTATGAGTGAAATTCATGTTGCAAAGATAGGGAAAAGACATAAATTGCAAAAAGTTAACAGAAAAAAAGTTGGATAGGTTCAGATAATTTTCTATTTTTGCCATGATAAGGGAGTGTTAATGAAAGGTGGGTTCTATAAATTACCACCGTAACAAGTCATAAATGGAATGTGGGTTACGTCTTGTTGGCTTTTCTTTTCTTTTCAGTTTGATGTGTGAGCGCATTCGGTCGCATAGGTCGCTGCACTCGTTCGTTTGCAGGCACATTGAATTTGAAAAGTAAACAAAATTTGACAAGGCTAATTTATAGAACCCGACTAATTTTTATTGGATATGCAATACTTAAAGAAAATATCCATGAGCTTTGTCATCTTGATGCTGGCACTCATGTTGGATTCTTGCTCCACAAAGCAAGCGGCAATCAACGACTTACAGAGGTTGTCTTATGATCTCAGAGATAACAGCCGCAACTATACGGTCAGGGAGTGGCGTGGAGCTGCCGACAGGTTTGTCAAGATACGCAAGCGGATTTCAAAACACGACTACACGGCTTCTGAACGGGAGGAGATAGGAAGATTAGAGGGGCAGTGTGCCAAGTATATGGTTCAGGGTGCGAAAGACGGGGTGCTCGATAATATATTGGAGTTCGGTAAGGAAATACAAGGAATACTCGACGGAATTGGCTATTCACACTGACGTTTCATCGCTGTGTTGTAGTGCGTCTTATCTTGAGCGAATAGGTGGAATATTTGCAAAGATAATCCTTATTCGCAAGTTCGCTCTTCAATAGGTGAATCATCAGCGAAATTGATATCAGACAATAATGTGGGCAGATTTTAGTTTTTTTGAACTAAAAATATTGTTTAGTCGTTTGGTTTTTGTAACTTTGCACATCAAATCTAAATATCTCTTACAATGGCAAGTACAAAACAAATCAAGACTGCACTCATTTCTGTTTTCCACAAGGATGGGTTGGATGCCCTGTTGGAAAAGCTGAACAAAGAGGGCGTTAAGTTCCTTAGTACTGGAGGCACGCAACAGTTTATCGAGTCCTTGGGCTATGAATGTCAGAAAGTTGAGGATGTGACAACCTATCCCTCTATTTTGGGTGGTCGGGTAAAGACCTTACATCCGAAGATTTTCGGTGGAATTCTTGCGCGTCGCAATTTCGAGGGCGACCAGAAGCAGATGAGGGAGTATGATATTCCTGAGATTGACTTGGTTATTGTTGACCTTTATCCGTTTGAACAAACGGTTGCCAGTGGCGCCAGTGAGCAGGAGATCATCGAAAAGATTGATATCGGTGGCATTTCCCTTATTCGTGCCGGTGCGAAGAATTTCAACGATGTTGTCATTGTACCAAGCAAAGCCGAGTATCCAGTACTGCTTCAGTTGTTGAACACTAAGGGGGCCATGACTGATTTTGAGGATCGCAAGATGTTTGCAGAGCGTGCCTTTGGGGTGAGCAGTCAGTATGACACAGCCATTCACAACTGGTTCGCGAGGTAAGAATTACTATTCCTTAGGGAATGGCATTGAGAGATAGTATTAATCATTTACCTGTTGATCGGGTTTAATTCGATTCGACACTTATTATCAAATTATAAAGAATGGGATTTTTTTCATTTATCCAGGAGATAGCAATGGACCTGGGAACAGCCAACACGATTATTATCAGTGATGACAAAATCGTTGTAGATGAACCTTCTGTGGTTGCGCTTGACCGTCGCACGGACAAGATGATTGCAGTGGGAGGTGATGCCAAGATGATGTACGAGAAGGAGCATCCTAATATCCGTACCATCAGACCGCTTCGTGATGGTGTGATAGCAGATTTTACAGCTTGCGAGCAGATGATGCGTGGACTCATCAAGATGGTGCACAGCGGAAATCGTCTGTTCACTCCTTCGTTGCGAATGGTAATCGGCGTACCTTCAGGTTCTACTGAAGTTGAGCTTCGCGCTGTTCGCGACTCTGCTGAACATGCCGACGGTAGGGATGTCTATTTGATTTTTGAGCCAATGGCAGCTGCGCTTGGCATGGGACTTGACGTTGAGGCGCCGGAGGGCAACATGATTGTCGATATTGGCGGTGGTAGTACTGAAATTGCTGTTATCTCATTGGGAGGAATTGTTTGCAATAACTCCATTCGAGTAGCCGGTGATGACCTGACTGCCGATATTCAGGAATATATGAGCCGTCAGCACAATGTAAAAGTCAGCGAAAGAATGGCCGAGCGAATCAAGGTACACGTGGGGTCGGCATTGACTGATTTAGGCGAGGAGGCTCCAGAGGATTACGTCGTTCATGGGCCGAACAGAATCACTGCACTTCCAATGGAAGTTCCTGTATGTTATCAGGAAATTGCCCATTGCTTGGACAAGACGGTAGCTAAGATTGAGAACGCTGTCCTGTCGGCATTGGAGAGCACACCACCTGAGTTGTATGCTGATATTGTTCAAAACGGAATCTATCTCAGTGGTGGTGGCGCCTTGCTGCGTGGTATCGACAAACGACTGACCGACAAGATAAATATTCCGTTCCATATTGCCGAAGATCCGTTGCACAGTGTTGCCAAGGGCGCAGGCATTGCATTGAACAACGTTGATCGTTTTTCATTCTTAATGAGATAAACAAGGGATAATTCGCATTGACGATTGGAGTGTCTGTCGTCATTTCAATAGTCGGTGCTTGGTTATCCACTAAGTATTGGCATGCACAATCTGGCGGAGTTTCTTTCAAAGTACAAGCACTGGTTCCTTTTCGTTCTATTAGAAGTAGCCAGTCTCGTATTGTTGTTCCGTTTTAACAACTATCAAGGGAGCGTGTGGTTCACATCTGCTAACATTGTGGCTGGCAAGGCCTATGATATTAGCTCAAAAGTGGGCTCATTCCTGACGATGGGCAAAACGAACGAGGAACTGACTCTGAGAAATGTTGAACTCGAACAGCAGATTAATGAATTGTCGAAGAAACTCTATGAGCATACGCGAGACCCTAAGTATTTGAAAAAAGGGCAGTATCGATTCTTGTCTCCTTTCAAGTTGATTCAGGCTAAAGTGGTGTCTAACTCTTTGAACAAGTCAGAGAATTTCATCACAATTAACAAGGGAAGCTGGGACGGGGTTCGCCGAGACATGGGTGTGGTTTGCGGAAACGGAGTTGTCGGCACGGTGTATCTAGTCGGTATCCATTATTCGGTTGTAATTCCAGTGTTGAATGCCAAATCCAACATCAGTTGTGCCATACTGGGCCGCAGTTATTTCGGTTATCTGCATTGGACTGGGGGTGCAACCGACATGGCTTATTTGGATGATGTGCCACGCCATGCACGCTTCAAATTAGGCGATAGGGTTGTGACCAGTGGGTATTCTTCCATCTTCCCTGAGGGCGTTTTGGTGGGAAAAGTGCGACATGTTTATAATTCGGATGACGGACTTTCCTACCGTTTGGCAATACAACTTTCAACTGATTTCGGCAATCTTCGCGACGTGTGTGTTATTGATGATGCCTCTATTCGTCAACAACGGGAGATGATGGTAGCTGCTCAGGATTCTTTAAAGAAGATGGGTGATGGCATCAGCCAGTCAGATTAATTCTGGGAAAGATTTTCGAGGCTCACTAACGGGCCGATGGTGAATGTGCATTTGAAGTAAGAGATGACTATAGAATTTCTAAAGAACTCAGTGTGGTTCATAGTATTGGTATTGGCTCAAGTGTTTGTGCTTAATCACATACATTTGTTTGGTGTCGCCACACCATTGCTTTATATCTATTTTGTCTTGCTTTACAGGCGTAATTATCCACAATGGGCCATGATGCTGTGTGGTTTTTTCATGGGATTTTTCATTGATACTTTCTCTAATACTCCTGGTGTGGCAGCTGGCTCTATGACATTGATAGCCGCCTTGCAGCCCTTTGTATTTCGACCGTTTATTCCTCGTGACAGTGCTGAAGACCTTCGCCCAAGTATTAGCTCGTTAGGTTACATGCAATATTTCTGGTATGCCACCATTCTTACCCTGGTTTACAATGTTTCTTTTTATACTTTGGAGATGTTCAGCTTCTTCAATGTTCTGGAATGGCTTGCTTGTGTTTTTGGAAGTACGTTGTTGACTTTATTCCTTATTTTAGTTGTAGAACATGTAAGGAACCGCTCATGAAGAACTTTGATTTGGAAAAACGTCGAATGGTGCTCAGCGGTGTTGCAATAGCGATTATCGTTATTTACGTAATTCGTTTGTTTGCATTGCAGATTGCGAGCGATGACTATAGAAAGAGGGCCGATTCCAATGCTTTTCTCAAGAAGATTGAATTTCCCTCGCGAGGAATAATCACCGACAGAAAAGGAAAATTACTCGTCTATAACCAGCCGGCTTATGACATCATGGTAGTCATGAATGAGGAAAAGGACCGACTTGACACAATGGATTTCTGTAGGGCTTTGAATATCACCAAACAGTTCTTCATTCAGCGGATGAATGAAATTAAGGACCCCAATAAGAATCCTGGTTATTCAAGGTTTACCCAACAACTCTTCATGAGCCAGTTGAGTGATAAAGAATTCAGTGCGTTCCAAGAAAAACTCTATCGTTTTCCGGGATTTTACATTCAGAAACGTAGCATACGACAATATCATCGACCTATAGCCGGACACGTTTTGGGCGATGTGGCCGAAGTAAGCCAGAGTGATGTTGAGGAAGACGACTACTATCAGCCAGGCGATTACATTGGAAAGATGGGAATTGAGCGTGAGTATGAAAAGTCATTACGTGGACAAAAAGGAGTGCAGATTCTTCTTCGCGATGCTCATGGCCGAATAAAAGGTCGTTATCAGGAAGGTAAATATGACCAAAAGCCTCGTCCTGGACGTGATATTCAGTTAGGACTCGATGCCGACTTACAAGCGCTTGGTGAGCGTTTAATGGAAGGGAAGTTGGGGGCGGTAGTGGCAATTGAGCCGAAAACAGGCCAAATATTGGCAATGGTGTCATCGCCCACTTTCGATCCGCGAGAGATGATTGGCAAACTGCGCGGTAAGAATCAGCAGAAGCTTACTCTTGATCCAGCGAAGCCTCTACTGAATAGGGCAATCATGGGGCAATATCCTCCTGGTTCGACATTCAAGACAAGCCAAGCCGTGACCTTTTTTACAGAAGGAATCGTCAATGACTCAACAAAATATCCTTGTCCGCACGGCTTTTCTTTCAGAGGACTTCATGTAGGCTGTCATGGACATGCCTCTCCCATCTCCATTGTTCCAGCCCTGAGCACCTCTTGCAATGCCTATTTCTGCTGGGGGCTCTACCACATGTTGTCGAACAGGCAGAAATACAGGACTCTTGAAGTTGCTATGGATACATGGCGCGACTACATGGTGTCAATGGGCTTTGGCTATAAGCTGGGCATTGACTTGCCAGGGGAGAAGCGTGGAATGATTCCCAATGCACATTTCTACGACAATGCCTTCGGCAAATGGAATCCATTGACCGTTATTTCTATTTCCATTGGTCAGGGAGAGGTTAATCTTACCCCGCTGCAGATAGCTAATCTTGGAGCAACAATAGCCAACCGCGGATATTACATTACGCCTCATGTCGTCAGGAAAATCCAAGGAATGAACCTTGACAAGAAATTCATGGAGAAACACCGAACGAAAGGTAGCCTTCGCTCATATCAGGAGGTCATTGCCGGTATGGCATCATCTGTCAGAGGAGGAACATGCGCCCACGCCGTGCATCCAGGTTATACGCTTGCCGGCAAGACAGGAACGGCCCAGAACCGTGGAAAAGACCACTCGGTGTTCATGGGCTTCGCACCAATAGATACTCCGAAAATTGCTATTGCTGTCTATGTTGAGAACGGAGGTTTTGGAGCTGTCTTTGGTGTGCCAATTGGTTCGTTGATGATTGAACAATACATTAATGGCAAACTGACGGAAAGCGACGCACGCAAAGCCAATGAGATACAGAAGCGTCACATCAGCTATCCATTCAAACGCTCTTTGAGTATTGCCGATTCGCTACGTCTGGATTCAATCAAGCGCGTCAATCATATCAAAGACTCATTGAAGCTTGAGGCTCATAAACAACGGCAGACTCGTGCGCAGGAGCAAAAGGAACGAGAAGCGAAGAGAGAGGCTGAGAAAAAAGAGAAGGAAAAACAGCCACTCAACGATCCAATAATCCGCATGGATGACGAGGTTAAACTGAAAACGGACGAAAAAGAACGGAACAAGAGTAAAGACAAGACCGACGGCGGTAAGAAGAAAGAACGTTCGTCCATTCCAAACAAAAACTAACGAAACATTTACATTAAATAAAGTGCAAAGATAGTGGCAAACAATTACCATGCAAACAAACAACCAGGTGTCATCCGTTCATTAGACTGGTGGACGGTAGGCATTTATCTTTCCCTTCTTGTTTTCGGATGGGTGAGTGTTTGCGGGGCGAGTTACACCTATGGTGATACAGACATCTTTTCTCTGGGCACACGTTCCGGCATGCAGGTCATTTGGATTGGCACATCCATCTGTTTGGGCTTCGTGCTTCTGATGATGGACGACCGTCTCTATGATACTTTTGCCTACGTCATCTATGGATTGTTAGTACTGCTGCTCTTTGCAACGATTTTCAATCCTCACTCCATAAAAGGCTCACGATCGTGGATTGTTTTAGGACCCTTGAGGCTTCAACCAGCTGAGTTCGCCAAATTTGCCACGGCATTGGCCATTTCCAAGTTCATGTCATCATACGGATTTACAATTCATAATTGGAAGCATTTTGCCACGGCCTGTGGAATCATCCTTTTGCCGATGATTTGTATCGTCGGACAGAGTGAGACGGGTTCGGCTTTGGTTTATCTCTCGTTCTTCCTCATGTTTTACCGCGAGGGAATGCCCGGCTCAATTCTCTTTACAGGGATAGCCATGATTGTTTATTTTGTAGTTGGAGTAAAGTATGAAGGGTTGATGTTGTGGAATACTCCGACGTCAGTGGGCAAATTTTTTGTCTTGTTACTGGTTCAGCTGTTCAGCATTGGTATGGTGTGGATATATACACAGAACAAGGACAAAGCCCCGAAAATGTTGGCCTTTGTTTTGGTTGTCACCCTTTCGGCATTGCTTTTCTCTGAATTTGTCATTCCCTTCGATGTCGTGTGGGTACAGCTTGTCTTGTCAGCGGGTATCATCGGCTACCTTGTTTATAATTCCCTGACGTCATTTTTTAGCAACTATCTTTTTATAGCGCTCTTCACCATTGGTTCGATAGCTTTCTTCTATTCAGCCGATTATGTGTTGAACGATGTTATGCAGCCCCACCAGCGAGTGCGTATCAATGTACTATTAGGACTTGAGGAGGACTTGGCGGGTGCGGGATATAACGTCCATCAGAGCGAGATAGCCATAGGCTCTGGCGGTTTGCGAGGCAAGGGGTTCTTGAATGGAACGCAGACAAAGCTCAATTTCGTACCAGAGCAAGACACCGACTTTATTTTCTGTACAGTGGGCGAGGAGGAAGGCTTCCTTGGCTCGGCTGCAGTGCTCTTCCTTTTCTTGGCTTTGATATTGCGGTTGATGTACGTTGCTGAGCGGCAGCCGTTCAAGTTTGGGCGAGTTTATGGGTATTGCGTGGCTGGAATTTTCCTTTTCCATGTCTTTATCAATGTGGGGATGGTTCTTGGATTGACACCTGTCATCGGAATCCCACTCCCGTTCTTCAGTTATGGAGGTTCTTCTTTGTGGGGATTCACCTTGCTTCTGTTCATCTTTTTGCGAATTGATGCTGGAAGAAACCTTATTCGTCAGTGATTACTCAGAAGGCATAAAGCTTCATAAACATCATTATCCTGAAGAAAACATGTGGCATGAGTTCCACGAAACGATTGTTGGATACAGTACCACAAAAAAGCAAAACAAAGGGTGACAAGCACTAAGCTGTCACCCTTCGCTTTACATTGCTATTATTGAGGTCATCATTGATGAATGACCATCTTCTGATTCACGGTCTTACCGTCTATCTGCATTGAGACGATATACACACCACTTGGCAATTGTGACTTGAGGCGCATCAGGTCCTCAGGCTGACGAACATTTGCTACCCGTTCACCCGATACGGTGTACACAACAGCGGGAACATTCCAAGTTGCCGTCGTTACCCCTTGGATGTCGGTAGGCAAATTGTCGAAAGAGGTTGCCGTAGTGTTTACCAGCATAAAGCGATTGCTATCCACACCCGTATGACGCATTGTGTAAGTGTAAGATGTTACATCGTCACTCAAGTCAACCAACTGACGTGCGGAATTGTCAACCAACTTCAGATGCTCGTATTGTGGTAGATTCTTCTTGCGGATGGTCAACGTGTACAACTCGCTGTCGCTACCCTCTACAGTAACTTGCTGCTGCGTGAGGTCAGCAGTTGCGTTCACCTGCATCTGTCCATCAACGGTTTGTACATACAGACTGGCAGGTGCATTTGTCAACAGTTTGCGACCATCCCAACCACGGTCGTAGCGGTCGGTGGTGCCTTCTGCCTCGATGATCCAAAGTACATCGCTGCTCTTGCTGCTTTCCAAAATCAACTGTACGGCTCCAGGCTCTGTCGTTATGACCTCAAAAGGTTTTGCCATGGCTGCCCGTTCGTTCTTTACCACACTTTGGTAAGGAATAGTAACTGTTGCAGGAACATCACTCACCTTGGTCTCTGCGTCGGTGAACTTCAGCAAGAAGCCCTGCATGGAAGGTATCGACTTGTAACCAATGGTTGCTGCTGTGTTCTTTGGAACAGCCAGGTAGCCACCTGCTGCCACATTCAAATCTTGCGTTCCATTCGTCGACTTGTTTTCATACCAATTGTTGAAACTACCCGTATGGTACACATACACCGTAGGATCAACCTCTTCAGGGAAGGAAAGTTGGGCAATATCGATGGCAGCCGTGTAAGAGTTGGCAAAGATGTTTTGTCCCAATCCCCAGTGCTTCTCGCCCACGTTGGTTGAGGTAGATTTAGTCACCTCAGCAGCCTGGCGTGTCAACGTTAAGTTATGGTCACACAGGTTCAACTTACCTGTTAGGGCATATACCTTCGGTGCGTCCTGTGTCAACTGATAGCCCACGAATGGAGACATCGTATTGTCCTTAGTCATCCAGTTCCACTTTTGGTAATACTGCTTCGGGCTGTTCTTCGCCTCGGAATAGTATTGCAGGTAAGAACCTTTGAATACAGGGCTTGGTACCATTTCCTTCACAGGAATACCAATCTGTTGCCATGTGTAAGGCTCTGCTATTAACGTGCGGCCGTAGGTTGGCGAGCCCTGAAGATTGTCCTTAGTCCTTATCTTGTCGGTGCCAATCTTCTGTCCACGTCCATAGAGTTCTACCGTTGCATATACCTCAGATTTGCATGGGTCGGCATACGATACAGCAAACGAGCCGCCAGCATCTGTTCCTTTCTCATCGGTCTTGATCACCAACTTCTTGGCATCGCCTGGCTGATTGTAACCTACTAACGCAGTAGAAACCACCACACTACTTTTCTTCGATACCACAAGAGCCTTGTCCGACTGGTTCTCCAATGTTCCGATGGTCAGCACCTTGCCCTCTGGCAATACGCAATCATTCTTGGCAGCGCCTTTCTGTGCAGGATTCTTGGGATTGGCATTGTTTGCCTCAGTGGCAAATACCACGTCCTCACCATCTCCTGGTACTTTGACTGTCCAGTTGTTTTGATTCTCAAACTTGGTGTCCTCATTACCTACCCATAGGTTTTTCTCCATCGGTCCCGTGCAGTCGCCAACAGTGATGATTATCTTACGTTCACCGCCAGAGCTGCCAGCACAGGTAGGTATTGATTGTGCAAACTTGGTAGATACGGTGAACTCATACCTTCCTGCTTTTGGGAAAGTGGCATCGATGGCATTACCTGTGCCCACCTGTACCGTCTCTTGCGTGTCAAGGTCTTTGCGAGTCCATGTTACATCATACATATATGTAGAAACGGGTAACTCTAAATGGTTGGGAGCAAGTCCCTGACCATAGCATTTCTCTGTCCACTCTGCTTCTACTTCAGGAATTCCTACAGGAGAGATATAAACGTTTGACACCTGTGCAGGGCAACCATTGCCATAATTATATTGTGCAGTTACCTGATACCAACCCTCTGCAAGCCCACTGAACACGCGAAGAGAAGCATCTGCGCCCTTATCTTCGTCGATGTGCGCTTTCTTAAGGACTTCTCCCACAGGAGTTATCACGTTATTCTGCTCTATAGCTTTTTTAATTTCGTAGTGCAACGGATAAGTAGCTTCATATCCATGTCTGATACCTACAGTGATAAGACCAGAGTTTGGATCTTTCAAATTGCACATGGCACCTTGAACCTCAAAAGCACCGTTGCCCGTGGCGGAAAGAAGAGGTATCTTGAATGACTTGATGGCAAAATTATTTTTGCCTATATGTACGCCAGAAACATAAGGAATATACTCACCCATCAACACGGAATATTTCTTATCGTTTTCATCCTTTGGCTGATGTACATCTATGCTTGCCTCAAAATAGCTCAACTTTCCTGTCCACAGCTTTTCTTTTTCCCTATACTCTCGGCGACCTATGTTAAATTTCCAATCATCGGTACCTAGTCCAGAATAATAATCCATTTCCATCCAGTCTGGACAACTACCAATGTCAAAGACGCCAAAGTTTATAAGTACATCGTTTCTATCACAACCAGTTAAGATCTTGAATCCATTCTTATATCCATCGGTATTACAAGGAATATACTTACGACCACTTGCAACATCCATTGTATAAGTTGCGGAGGGATTCCCACAACGGTCTTGCAAAGTAATTTTGTACTGTCCTACTGGTATATCATAAAGAACGTATTCTCCTTTTTTATTACCATAGTTGTCCGTTAAAATTCTGTTAGGAGCAAAATCTTTCAGTACGATGGGAAATTTTAGGGTATAATCATATTGCACATCACTCAGGAACTCGCTAATCTTGTAGGTACCAGTTGAAGCGCCATCAGCTCGCTCAATCTTGATATCCACATTATCGGTATAGCCAGGAGTATATATAGCCGCACCACCTGCATTCCCGTGAATTCCATAAAAGCATTTAGTTGGCACCTTCCCTTTATCATTTTCTATCGTTATGTTTAGTGGGGGCTCTGTTATAACAGCCTCTTTGGAAAGTTTTACCGTGCTACAACCGTCGTCATAGACGATGCGGTAAGTGCCGGCACCATACTCGTTGAGATTAAGGGTGCGACGCGGTGCATCTTCAAACAAGGGCACTCCATCAAGTGGCACATCGATGGGCAGTGTTTTCCAGCTCCCATCTCCTTGTTTTTGTTGAAGTTGTGCCTTTGTTCCTGTGGGGAAATAGTAACTAATGTTTCCTCCAGTGATGTCATAACTTAGTGTGTAGTTTTTCTTTGTATTACAGTTGTTGTCTACCTCTACGTTACTGGCGGGTGTCAGCTTCATAGACTCTTTATCAAAAAGATGCTGAAACGCCGGAGCTCCAAAGTTGACTATCTTGGTAAGTGTACTATAGATTTGTTTCATCTCTCCAGAACACAAGTCCTCATAACTTAAATACAAATAACGATATGTAAAGTCAGTGCCTGTGTTGATGACCTTGAAAGTTAGATAGGTGAAATGATCAGAGGTACCGCTCCTGCTTTCATCATACACCAATTTCGCCAATGGGGTAGATTCCCCGCTATAATTCAGTCGAGCCGTTTTCTTGATCAGATCTATCTGTTCCTGCTTCGACTCTGGCGTACCACCACGAATGACAAACCGTACGTACTCATTAAACTGGCAATTACCTAAATACTCACGATAATAAGTTCTCGTATGATCCACGCCTGGTCCACTGGCATTTCCCATCTTTGTAGTGATTGTAGCTGCTGTTGTTGTAGTGGGGCATACACCATTTTGCGTATCTGCCACGGTTATCTTCACTTCATCACCCCCAGATAGTTTTTCAACTTTCCAAGTACGGGCATCAGTTGCTGAAACACCCGATGTCAAGGTTTTCTTTGTGCCATCTCCGCTGGTGATTTCTGCCGTATAGTGAAAAGGGCCTAAACCATTGTACACTTTTACCTCAACGCTACCGTTGTTGCTACCTTTAGAAGAGCAATAGGGATCCGACTTGGTAAATTGCATATCTGGCGAAAGATACGTTTCATTGATCTTCTTCACTTCAACCTGGCCAGCATACTCTTGTTTATTGCCGCTGGTAGTTTGGAAGTACACGTTGTATGTGCCCTCTGAAAGGTTATACCATGTTTTAGTCCACGTGTTAGGATCGGTTGACGACTGTCGCAAATCGGCATCATCCAACTGCTGCACACCATTTACTGTGATGACGCTGGTGGGATTACCTGGCCTACGAAGTTGTGCAGAACCATTTGGCTTCTCGCTGTTGGTGCCTGTCACACTTAGCGTAACCGAACCCCCAGTGGCTCCACAACCAATGTCTATCTTTGACACTTTGTAGGGATAGGTCTGGGCAAAAGCCGCCACACCAAAGGTGAGCATCATGACGAGCATGAGCAGGCAGCGTTGCCACACTTGAGGTCTATACGACCTCGAAGAAGTAAAATTTTTCATTGCATTTTCTTTAAATCTTTTGTACTGTTTCAAAACATACATACAGCATTGAAGCCTTATTCGCCCCACCCTGCACTCATGTCGAAGTCTTCGTCGAACGATCCTTCCTTTGCATCAATAGGTTTCATTCCCCCATTGTCTTCACCGCTCACACCCGCATTGGGACCAATTTGCATGGGAAGCAATAAAATACTGGGGCTTACATAACTTTTCTTCATATTTTCAATTATTAGCTTTTATTCGTTACACAAGGCATGTATGTCTTTTCAGACAGTAGCTTACCATTTCTGGTATCATTAAAAACAAATCTTATTGTCAAAGTGTTAACGACCGATACACATAGAAAACTTGTCTATTTAGAAAGCAGCACATGTCTTACGAGCATAAATTTGGTGCAAAGTTATGAAGTTTTGTTAATTTTACCCCCCCCATAACGTTAATTATGCTTAAAACTCGAAAGTTTAACAGGTTTGTAACCTATCACTGTATTCAAGAAGATTTCTAAAAATTTGTTTTTGGATGGTCATGAACAACGATAGTCCATTCAAATTTTGTGGTTAACGAAGCTTTCACCCACAAGCCAACGGAATTGTGACAGAAAACATACATGATATATCTTTGAAAAAAGAGGATTAGGTAGGGAACTTTAGCTAATTTTCCATGAAATAATGATCAGTTCTTACACTTCATACAACGAGGCTCTGCTGTTTTATGGCAGTTCCTCGTTATATGGGATGTTGTGATCATTGATAGAGATTGTAATTGTAATCAGATGATCTATCTTCGCATTCATCAAAGTCTATAAACTTCGAAAGTGCATTAGCTCCATCCTCTTCGCCAGGTTGATTGGAAAGCTCGGTACCCGCAAGCAAACCTTCGGACTGAATACCAGTTTTGAATATTAATGGTTGAATATAGCGTTTTCGTGACATCGCTTAAGATTTTGTTTTTAGAACAAATTACCGTCTTATTATTTTCTTATTATTGATGATGACAATTCCTTTGGCAGCCTTGCCAATAGGCTTTCCTGTTAGGTCATAAGCCGTTGCCTCATCGTCGGTATGATTATATTCCGCATGCTTGATATCAGTGGTTGCGCCATCAATTGCGACAAACTCCTTTGAAGTAGAGATTTCATTGCCGTCAAGGACAAGATAGCCTCTGTTCTTTGCAATTTTCGTGTTTTTTCGTACTCTTATGAATCCTACACTGGATTTTTTATAAGTGAGGATATATTGCGTTCCGTTACCCATCACATCACAATTAGAAGTCGGCCAAAGCAAATTTCTTTCAATAGCCTGTGGTTTTCCAATAGCAACTGGTATTTTATATTCACCCGGCGCACCCTTAATGAGCACGGCGGTGTTGGCTTGTATGATACCGAGGTCGAGCTCTTGTATTTTGGCTTTGTTCTGATTAAACTCAGTAACAGCATAGGTTTCGAGACCTTGAATAGATGAGAAATCTAATGGATATATTGAAGATAATGTCGAATATCCCGCATTGGAGATATTGAGTGTGACTGTTGACGGCAATGTTGATGGGTCGTAAGTGATAGTAATTTTATTGATTAATCCTCCTTTGTCAACGAATGCGTAAAAATCGTCAGTTGGATCTTCTCCATCCCACTGATATGGGGTTTGAGGAGAGCCAGACTTCTTCCATTTTCCTTTCGATGAATTAGATTCAGAAAATAAGGGAAGCTTTTTGACGTCATCTTTCCCAAAATCTATAGACGTTATTTTACCAACATTGGAAGATATATGAAAATTCCTTGTGATTAGGAATTTATAAGATTTGTAGTCCTTGCAGCTAAAATCCGCATCTGTAGCCATAATAGTTATTCCTCCTTTAGTAATAACACTGTCGGCGGTAGTCGATTTGTCTATTGTAGCGTTGAACGTTATTTTGTCTGCAGTGGCATAACCGCAGTTCAGGCTCAACATCACGACAAAAAATGTAAATCGTAAAATGCTTTTCATTATTATATTATTAAGGTTCTTATCCTTTTTGTGTGTTGCTCATGTGTTTTTTTTCAATACAAAAGTACTACTAATATAAAAGAACAGCAAACTTTATCATCAGAAATAAAGTTTGCTGTCCAAAATATCTACAGATTATTATGCCTTAGGGGGTAATTTACCTGTTTTTGTAATTATCTATACCCTTGTTAAGGAAGTCGAGATAAGCCGGAATATCTTCTTTATGTGCAAAACTTCCACTAAGCGGATTGCCTTGATTGTCTATTGTCACATAGAAAGGTTGAGCAAGATAGCCGAACTTTGTTTCCTGGAGATAACTCCATTTGTCACCAATTGTACGCAAAGTGCGACTCGTTCCATCAGGTCTTTGAACCTTGATTGGCTCTTTCAAAGGAGTTTTATCGTCCACGTACAAGGAGATAAGCACATAATCATCGTTCAACTTTTTCGCAACTTCAGGATCTGTCCAAACAGAACCTTCCATCTTTCGGCAGTTCACGCAGCCAAATCCAGTGAAATCAAGCAGAACAGGTTTGCCAGCTTGGGCAGCTGCACGCATACCCTCTTCATAATTTGTGAATTTTGCATGAACTTTTTGTGGCTGAAGATTGAAATCCTGCGTATTCATTGGTGGTGCAAATGCACTGATAGCCTTTAGTGGCGCCCCCCAAAGCCCAGGAATCATATACACTGTAAAGGCTAATGAAATCATTCCAAGCATGATAGACGGGACGGGCATAACCTTTTGGTCGGGATCATCGTGTGGAAACTTCAACTTTCCGATAAGATATAGGCCCAATAGTCCAAAAATAACAATCCATAAAGCGAGGAATGTTTCCCTGTCAAGTAATCTCCACCCATAAGCCAGGTCAGCAACAGAGAAGAATTTCAGAGCAAATGCCAATTCTATGAAGCCAAGAACAACCTTTACAATATTCATCCATGAACCCGATTTCGGTGCTTGTTTGAGCCATGTCGGGAACAAAGCAAAGAGCGTGAACGGCAGAGCCAGTGCCAATGCAAAGCCGAACATACCAACAGCCGGTGCTACCCAGTCGCCACTTGTTGCCGCTTGAACCAAAAGGAGTCCTACTACAGGTGCCGTACAAGAAAAGCTTACCAATGACAAGGTAAATGCCATCAAGAAAATAGAAAGCAATCCAGTAGTTGAAGACGCTTTATTGTCCACTGCATTACCCCAGGATGAAGGCAAAGTCAGCTCAAACCACCCGAAGAAGCTCAATGCAAAAACAAGAAGCAATAAGAAAAAGAAAATATTGAATGGAGCATTTGTAGCCAACTCATTTAACTTCTGAGGTCCAAACAATGCTGTAATGATGGCAGCCAGTGCCATATAAATTATAATGATTGAGATTCCGTAGGTGACGGCATCGCGAATACCCTTCTTTTTATCGTCTTTTGCACGCTTAAGAAAGAAACTTACCGTCATAGGAATAATCGGCCACACACAAGGAGTCACCAATGCGACAAGCCCACCAATGATACCCATTAGGAAAATGTACCATAAAGAATTATTCTTGGTGTCTTGTCCTGAATTGAAAGCCTGCAGCTCCTTAACAACGGGACGCCAAAGGTCAGAAGGTGAAGCCGTCTCGACATTGGCTGCTGCCCCAATACTGTCTGCCGAGATGGTTGAATCGCCTACATTCGTTGCTGAGGTGTCAGATGTGGCAGCGGAAAGTGCTGCGAGGGAGGCTAATTGGTCTGCTTCAGTTTTTTTTTCTTCCTCTGGTGTTTCAACAGTCTTGGGGGCATCGGCAGGACCATTCCCCTTGAATCTGAACTCTACATCGGTAGGTGGGAGACACATCTCGTCATTGCAAGCGCCATATTCCAGATAGCCTTTGATGTTATAGGTTTTCCCTGTTATCTTATAACGCTGTACAAAGCTGACATTATTCTCAAAATAGCGGAGTTTTATTCCAAAAACCTTATCAAAAACATTCAGTTCCTTTCCCCGCGCCAATAATTTGCCCACGGCTTGAGCTCCTTCAGCTTTTTCTGTGGTAATGGTTGCTGATATAGGGCCATCAGCTGGCAGTCCAGTTGAATAGACATGCCAACCTGAATTTATCTTACCAGTGAAGATAACATCAACTTCGGTGGGTGATATTTGTTTTTGCTGAACACTGAAATGCACGGGGTTTTGAGCCAATGCTGTTAGGTTGAATAAAACAACAAGGACAAATAATAATTTATATCTCATCGCTTTCATAAATTTTGCTTTTCTTTTTTTAGATCGTATGGCCTCCACTGTTGATGGAATTTATTTCAACCTTGCAAAGGTAATATTTTTTTTTAAAAAAGAATATTACATCTTAATTTACTTTAGACTTTTTGAATTTTCTTGAGTTTTATCACTACGACAGATAATAAAAAAGAGACAGATGTACATCGGTTTCTTCGTTCATGATACATCAGGGAGTTCATGATTAATGACTGAAGGGTAAAAAAAACTCGCTGCTGCTTGTGTAATTCGAAATAATTTCCTAACTTTGCGAATGTGTAAGTTTCATTTTTTTTCTTTTTTATAGTTTTCAAATACAAAGATAAGAAAAAAGGAGCTTACACACTTTTAAGGACAGTGCCGAGGAAAACCGAAGGAGAATGATTAGGCCAACAAGTATAAGCAGGCAGATGGGAGAGTGCCCATTATTAGCTGATGGAATTGTAGTCTGATGAATGACTGAGGTTTATCTGATTTTTGTCAGTTTGATGCCCACATCACTGATACCAGGCAGTTGCTCACGGCTCATGATGTGGCGCACAGTGATGTATAATGAATCTCCCCTGTTGATATTGAGCCCCGTCGTGAAGCGCATGATTTCGGTGTTTGATATTCCGCGCTTACCCACCAGACGTCCGTTGTCGTCAATGATGTTGCAGGTGATGGTGTCTTGAAAGGTGCGATATGCTGCCTTTTTCTTGTCGGGGATTATTTTCCCCTCCATGATGAGGCTTATGTTCTTGTAAGGGTACTTCATCGTTGCACGAATCCCCAATTCAAGACTGTAATATCCCTCCCACTGGCGTGGAACAGTGAATGACGCAGTGTCGTTTCTTTCCCATCCGCTCATCATGATCGATTCGTAGTGGTCGTATGTCCTGGCATCGTCACACGAGCAGAAGCCCACGACAGATGCCACAAGCAAGACTAAATATAATAAGGTGTCAACCTTAGTTCTCATTCTGCTGATTGCGCTGTTCTCTCTGATTGTTGTTTCCCTGACGGTTGTTTCTTCTATTGTTGTTATGTCTGTTGTTTCTCAACTGATGCTGTTGCCTGTTGTCATCTTGGTCGCTTCGAGCGTTTTGATTCTGTCTTCTCTCCTCGTTTCGTGATCCATTGCCGTTGCGTCGTTGGTTACCGTTCCTGTTTCTGCCGTTGTTCTTTCTTGCGGTCTTATCCTTGTCGAAACGGCTGATATCGGCACCTGCAAGCAAATCGATAGGTTTTTTGGCAGGCTTGGCCTTCCCGTTGTTGAGCAATGAAAGCGGTTTCTCGCCCTGTTTGTTCATCTCGATGATTTCCTTAGCCCGATCGGCGGATATTGTTTCGAGGTTGATTGCCAGATTCTTGTCTGTCGAGTAGGTGCATTGACCGTTGAGAATGTCGGTCTTGAAGAGGAAATACTCGTTGTCCATTGTGTGCAGATGGATGTCCTTGCTTGGCAGTTTGCGGCTCGCCTCCACGTAATTGTCCACTTCGTAGTTGAGACAGCACTTCAGTTTCGCACACATGCCAGCCAGTTTGGTTGGATTCAGCGAAATGTCTTGGAATCTTGCCGCCGTGGTAGAGACACTTGAGAAATTCTTCATCCATGTAGCGCAGCACAGTTCACGACCACATGGCCCTGTTCCGCCGATGCGTCCAGCCTCCTGACGTGCCCCAATCTGCTTCATTTCAATGCGAACGTGGAACGTGGCAGCCAAATCTTTGATAAGCTGGCGGAAATCCACACGTTCATCGGCGATATAGTAGAATATGGCCTTGTTGCCATCGCCTTGATATTCGACATCGCCAATTTTCATTTTCAATCCCAGTCCTTTTGCTATTTGGCGACTTTCTATCATTGTGGCATGTTCACGAGCTTTCGCTTCCTTGTATTTTTGCATATCTACATCTTTTGCTATTCTATAGACACGCTTGATATCGTCTGGCGATTTGATGACTCCAGCTTGCTTTATCTGCAATTTTACGAGTTTGCCAGTGAGCGTTACCACACCGATGTCGTGACCTGGGTTGGCCTCCACGGCCACAATGTCGCCCTTGTGCAACTCAATTTTGTTCACATTGTGGTAGTAGCCCTTTCGTGTGTTTTTGAATTGAACCTCCACAAGGTCGGTCGTATCTGTGTTGCCAGGTATGTCTTCCAGCCAGTCATAAGTGTTGAGTTGTTTATCCTGCCGTCCGCAGGCACGATGGCACAAGCCGCGGTCGCAGCCGTTCCATATCTTGAATTTCATATTTTTATAGTCCATTGTCTATTCTTGGCGACCTTACATGTCTTGATTGTCCATCAATGCTTGTGTAAGGGGTATATATTGTTTGAAATGTGAAAATATTATTGTCTTAAAAGTAATACTATCATTTTGAGAGCCATGTCGTAGAATACCAGTTTGGCATTGGCATTCTGTCCGATGTCCCGATGACAACGGCCGAAAAGTTCGTTGATTTCTATCACATTGGTCTCGTTGATGAAGCGTGAGAAATTCTTTGCAAAGTTCTCTTCTTCTGCAGTCATGTATATCAGTTCTGGATTGCCGAAGTTGTGCATGAAGTTCTCGCGAACCTGTTGTTGGAAATAGACCAGCAAACGACGCTCCTTCTCACGCCCGAAGGCTGCAACAGTCTCACTCCATTGCTTCAGTTCCTTCACATTGCGTTGGTAGCAAAGGCGCATGAGCGACTGGAAATGTGTGAGAAACTCGTTGCGCTCATTCTCCGAACTGAGCGATTCCAAAGCTTTCAGCCAGCTACCGTGGGCAATCCTTGCCACCCTGTGTGCTGTTTCGGCATCGAGGCCTCGCCTTTCCATGAGTGACCGTTCTATCGAATCGTCGTCGATGCGCTTGACATCGATTCGCTGTGTGCGGCTGATGATGGTTTCCAGCAGCTTTTCGGGCTCTTCGCTCACCATCAGGAAGATTGTTCCTTGCGACGGCTCTTCCAGCAGTTTCAGGAGCTTGTTGGCCGATGTCAGGTTCATGCGCTCCGGCAACCAGATGATGGAGACCTTGTAGCCTCCTTGACTCGATTTCAGTGCCAGTTGTTTCGACAACTCGTCGCTTTCCGCTCCCGTGATGATGGCTTGCTGTGTGGTTGCCCCCATTTGGCTCATCCATTGCTTGACGGTGAAATAGGTGTCAGTAGTCACCATCTCATGCCATTCCTTTGCAAACTCACTGCTCACGGGCTGATGTTCCGAGCTCATGCCAGGCAGTTTTATGGTGGGGTAGGTAAAATGCAAGTCAGGGTGCTCCCAGTTGCGAAGCATTGCCTCCGAGTTTTCGGGGCTGACCGACGAACTTATCAGGAGATTGCGCGCAAAGGCCATGGCCAGTGCCATCTTGCCACATCCTTGAGGACCACAGAACAGCAGAGCGTGTGGCACACGATTACTCTGCACCAGTTGCGTGAGCCGTTGCTTAACCTCCTCTTGTCCTATAACATCCGCAAAATTAATCTCCATTGTTGCAAGGATTTTTGCCACCCCTTTTTGGGTGCCTTTAGGGTACAAAGTTACGAAATAAATATTAAAAATGAGAGGAGTTGATTGTAAATGCTTTGCCGTTGTTCAGATTTTCTGTTATTTTTCTGCTGGATGATGACTTCATGCAGCAACAGACAATCACCAATCATCATTAGTCGTGATATGGCAGACGGTGAAAAGCATCCATCATGACATCTTTTTATCTCTGTTCTCAATGAGTTGATTATCAGGATATTGCTTCCTGTTTTGAAAAAGGTCACCTTTTGCCTTGCAAAACCTTACCTTTCGCCTCGCAATAGCTTACCTTTCGTTCGACGAAAGCTCATTATACAACAAACACAACTGGATATTCAGGATTCGGCTGGCAGAGAATAGCCGTCTCGAAGTTTTTTCTATGTGCCCTTGCGATCGTTATACGGTGTATGATGGATGCCGAAAACAAAAGCGGTGAAGTCCGAAGGGAGACAACACCGCTTTATTTTTTTCTGATAGTCAGTTGGAGTTTAAAGAAGCGCCTTGAACTTCTCGTCGAGCACTGCCTTGGAAGCAGCGCCTACAAACTTGTCAACCAGCTCGCCGCCCTTGAAGAAAAGGATGGTAGGGATGTTGCGAACGCCGAAGTTGATAGCAATGTCGTCGTTCTCCTCGACGTCGCATTTACCTACGACAATCTTGCCATCATAGTCGTTTGCCAATTCAGAAATGATTGGGCCAACCATCTTGCAAGGGCCACACCAAGTTGCCCATAAATCAACTACTAATGGTAATTCACCATTCTTGTAACTCTCGAAATTTTGGGTTGTAATTTCTACTTCCATTTTCTTTATTTATGTTATTGAATAATAATATGCTTTGTGTTTCGACTTCCGACCAAATATCATGCCAAAAATCACCGAAGGCTAATTGATAGAGTATTCCATGCTCCCATCTGCCTCAACAAAGTCAAGTAGTTTCTTATCCACGTTCACCCCCTTGGAGCGGCGGTGAAGCATGACAGTGTTCTGTTCTGGTGTTCGCAACTGTATGTAGAGTTGTGTGTCACCGGGATTTTCATCCACAATCGACAACAGATCAGAGACGGTTGATGAGTCAACCGACATGGCATCCATTGAGATGGTGAACCGTTGGAGGCGGTGCGCCTTAACGTCATAGAGTTGTTCAACGTTCTGAACCTTAATCTCGTATAGGTTGCTGTTCCGGTAACGTGGCTGGCATTTTGCCGTAACATAGATGGTGTAGTTTTCCTTCATCAGTCCGTTCCACCTTATCCAATCGTCGCCGAAAAGCGCCAATTCACCCGATCCTTCGAAATCTTCTATTGTGACAAAGCCAAACGGCTTTCCTGTTTTCTGTGAAAAGCGTTCGTTCACAGCCGTGATGATTCCCCCGAAGGTTATCTCGTCGCGTTTAGCCAGCTCGTCCATGTTCATGTCGCGTGCTATTTCAGCTGCATGGGTGTTGCATAAGTGATTCAGTATTACACCGTATTCGTCTAATGGATGGGCTGATAGATAAACTCCGACGAGGTCGCGTTCCTTGTTGAGTTTCTCTATTGTGGCCCATTTCTCACCCTTGGGGATGGGAGGGTGAATCACATCCACGGCATCATCGCCCCCAAAAAGCGAGTTTTGCATCTGTGATTTCTCTTGCTGGTAGAGCTGCGCATATCTCACAAGTGTGTCAAGGAAAATGACACCTTTGCCGTTGTCGCAGAAGAATTGCTCCCTTTGTAGGCCGAAACTATCGAAACCGCCACTGAAAGCCAGGCTCTCAAAGGCTTTTCGGTTGACATTGCTCAAATCAACACGCTCGGCAAAGTCGAAAATGTCTTTGTAAAGGCCGTTTTTCTCGCGCTCTTTCACGATGGCTTGCGCAGCACCCGTTCCCATTCCCTTGATGGCGGAGAGCCCAAAGCGTATTTCGCCCTTGTTATTCACTCCGAAGCCCATTTGGCTTTCATTGACATCAGGGCCAAGTGTTGAGATTTTCATGGCCTTGCACTCTTCCATGAGTTTCGTAATCTCAGTTATCTGGCTGAATCGGCGTGTCATCAGGGCCGCCATGAATTCGGCAGGGTAGTGAGCTTTCAGATAAGCCGTCTGATAGGCTACCCACGAATAGCAGGTGGCATGCGACTTGTTGAAGGCATAACTGGCAAATTTTTCCCAGTCGCCCCATATCTTCTCAAGTATCTGTGGGTCGTGTCCGTTTTTGGTTCCTTGTTCTATGAACTTCGGTTTCATGGCATCGACAATGGCTTTCTTCTTTTTTCCCATTGCCTTGCGCAGTGCATCGCTCTCGCCTCGTGTGAAGTTAGCCAGCTGGCGGCTCAAAAGCATTACCTGTTCCTGATAGACTGTGATTCCGTAGGTGTCCTTCAGATATTTCTCCATACAGGGAATATCGTATTTCACAAGCGAAGGGTCGTTCTTTCTTTTGATGAAATCCGGAATGTAATCCATAGGACCGGGACGGTAGAGGGCATTCATCGCAATCAAGTCCTCAAACACCGTTGGGTGAAGCTCGCGCAAATACTTCTGCATGCCAGCCGACTCAAACTGGAATGTGCCGATGGTCTGGCCGCGTTGGTAGAGCTGGTAAGTCAGCTCATCATTGATGGGAATGTTGTCAATGTCAACGATGTCGCCCGTTGTCTGTTTGATGACCTTGCAAGCCTCCTTTATCTCGGAAAGCGTCTTTAAACCAAGGAAGTCCATTTTGATAAGTCCGGTACTTTCAATAACGTGTCCATCGTATTGGGTTACAGGCACTTTCTGGTCAGGGAAGTCTGGGTCGGTAGCGGTAGAGACTGGCACCCAGTCGCTGATAGGGTTGCGGCAGATGATGAACCCACAGGCGTGGATTCCCGTTCCGCGAATGGTTCCCTCCAGCATCTTGGCATATTTGATAGTATTGCGTTCACGCATATCCTCGCTAACTTCAGCATCTTGCAGCTTTGGCGTACATTTGATAGCATTCTTCAGGTTCATCTTCATGCCGTCGGGCAAGCGTTCGGGGATGGCCTTGCAGAGATTGTTCGATATATCCAAAGGAAGGCCCTCCACACGGGCAACATCCTTGATGGAATTCTTCGTCGCCATCGTGGAATAGGTGATGATATGCGCGCAATTCTCTGGCCCGTATTTCTCCATTACCCACTGCAACACCTTGCCACGGCCGTCGTCGTCGAAGTCGGTGTCTATATCAGGAAGGTTCACACGGTCTGGATTGAGGAAACGTTCGAACAGCAAATCGTATTTCAACGGGTCGATTCTGGTAATTCCAAGACAGTAAGCAACAACAGAGCCTGCCGCAGAGCCACGCCCTGGGCCAACCATCACGCCCAATTCGTTACGTGCGGCGTTTATAAAGTCCTGTACGATGAGAAAATAGCCGGGGAAACCCATCGTTTTCATGACGTGCAACTCAAATTTGATATGGTTAACCACATTCTCCGGTATGGGATCGCCATACAGTTTCTTTGCTCCGTCGTAAGCAAGCTTGCTCAGATAATCGGCCTCAAACTTGATGCGGTAAATCTTTTCGTAGCCTCCCAGACGGTCGATTACGGCCTTTCCTTTCTCGGCATCTAAGGGGTTCTCGCCATTCTCATCCGTTGTGAACTCGTGATAAAGGTCTTCCTCGGAGAATTTCTTTTCCCATTCGGCCTCTGTTCCAAACTCTTCAGGTATAGGGAAGAAGGGCATTATCGGGCCATTGTCTATGCTGTAAGGTTCTACTTTGTCAAGTATCTCAACCGTGTTGGTCATTGCTTCGGGCAAATCGCCAAACACTTCGTTCATCTCTTCCCGAGTTTTGAACCACTCTTGTTTGGAGTAGCGCATGCGTTTGGGGTCGTTTAAATCCTCTTGAGTTGACAGACAAAGCAGATGGTCGTGAGCTTCGGCCGTTTCTTTGTCCTCAAAATGGCAGTCGTTCGTGCACACATATTTTATCCCATACTCCTTTGCGAACTGTAGGAGCACACGATTGGCCTTTTGTTGCAAAGGGAAGGCCTCACGGTTTGCCACCAACGATGGGTCTTTTACTTCGTGTCGTTGTAATTCGAGGTAGAAATCATCGCCAAACACTCTGTGATACCATTGGCATGCCTCACGAGCGCCTTCTATATCGTCGTGAATGATTTTATTTGGGACTTCCCCTGCGATGCAGGCGGTGCATACTATCAGCCCTTCATGGTATTTTTCGAGGTCTGAACGGTCAGTTCTCGGTCTGTAATAATAGCCATCTACCCACGATCGGGATACCAATTTTATAAGGTTCTTGTAGCCAGTGTAATTCTTTGCCAGTACAATCAGATGATAACCAGAGTTGTCGTGCATCTCCTTTACTTTGTCTTCCTTCCTTCTTCTGGCAACATACATCTCGCAGCCAAAGATGGGTTTGAATGGCTCTTCGCCCCTTTCTTTTCGCTCCTTATTAATTTTATTGCAATAATCAGAGAACTCTTTGATTCCGAACATTACACCATGGTCAGTGATAGCCATTCCCTTCATGCCGTCTTTGACAGCCTTATCGACCAGATACTGCACTTTTGACTGACCGTCGAGTATTGAATAGTGAGTGTGAACGTGTAAATGTACGAAGTCTTCCATTATTTAAATTGCGATTTTGAGTTTCAAAGTTACGAGGAAAAGATGATATAGCCAAAAGAATGAGGTTAAAAATTTGTAGGAGCAACAAAAAAGAATTAACTTTGCAAACATAATAAAAGTGATTCTCAACCATGGGAAAAATTAAGAGGAAACTCAAGAAAATCAGAATACATCACGAGGGAACGGATCAGATTCTTTATGGAGGAATTGGACTTGTGCTGGTGGCACTTCTTCTGTGGTTTGGCATTGATTCGAAAATCCCCTTTGGGTTATTCTGCGTTGTTTTTGGAACTATATATTGTATCGTCTTAAATTTCTATCGATGCCCCATCAGATACTTTCCGAGTGAGGACACAGACAAGATCGTTGTCGCCCCTGCCGATGGACATATTGTAGTGATAGAGGAAGTAGAGGAGAATACTTATTTCCATGACAGACGACTGATGATTTCGATTTTCATGAGTTTGTGGAACGTGCATGCTAACTGGTTTCCTGTTGATGGCGTAGTCAAGTTCGTGAAGCATTTCAACGGTAATTTCCACAAAGCTTGGCTTCCGAAAGCGAGCGAGGAGAATGAGCATGCCGACATTATGCTGACAACTCCCGATGGGCAAGATGTTCTCTGCCGACAGATAGCCGGCGCTGTTGCGCGGCGCATCGTAACCTATGCGAAAGAAGGGGAGGACTGCTACATCGACGAGCATCTTGGATTCATAAAGCTGGGTAGCCGTGTTGACGTGTTCCTGCCTATTGACTCTGAGGTTTGTGTCAAGATGGGACAATCCACCACGGGCGACCAGACGGTGTTGGCTAAACTACCGTAGAAAGATTAGATTAAAATGTCAATTAAAAAACATATTCCCAATAGCATCACTTGTTGTAACCTCATTTCGGGTTGCGTTGCCATTGCCTTTGCTTTCGGTGGCAACCTGAAGATAGCTTTATCATGGATCATTATCGGTGCCATCTTCGACTTCTTCGACGGCATGAGCGCGCGCTTGTTGCACGTCAGCTCGCCAATAGGTAAGGAGTTGGACTCACTCGCTGATATAGTTACGTTCGGAGTCGCACCAGCCACCATTGTTTTCTACGAGTTACAGGTGATGGAATATCCAGGATTCTTGGAACATTTCCGTACTATTATTCCTTTTTCTGCCTACATCATGGCGGCATTCTCAGCCCTTCGACTGGCTAAGTTCAATCTCGATGAGCGTCAGGCACTTGGATTCATCGGTCTGCCTACCCCAGCCAATGCACTGTTTTGGGGTTCTCTCCTCGTTGGTGCCAGTACTTGGATTGAGGCATGCTCATGGATGTTCTTCGTTATTCTTCTTGGAATTGCCGCTTGTTCATGGTTGATGGTATCGGAGATTCCGATGTTTGCCTTGAAGTTCAAACACTGGGGGTGGAAGGGTAATGAAGTGAAATACATATTCCTCCTCACCTGCATGCCATTGATTGCTATCTTTGGCATCGCTTCTTTTGCGGTAATCATCGCTTGGTATGTGGTTCTCTCAGTCATCATTCAAAAGTAGCTGCCAGACTGGTTTTTAAGGGTTAGATAATAATTACAATGTTTGCATTTCTCAAATTCATATTACTCATTTTCTTCCTCTTCTTGGTGGCAATCATTTGGATTGCCTATAGTTTCTTCAGACAAATTCGTCGATCGGCTCGTCGGTTCAGGCCTGAAGAACATCAGGACGGAAGCCATGTGAACGGCAATACGATAATAGACAACCGTACAACCGAACAGCGCAACAAGAAGGTTATCAGTGATGATGAGGGTGAATACATTGACTTCACCATATCTGATAAGCAAGATACTGATAAGCCTGAATAAACTTAATCATCATAAACGAACAATCCTGGCAATCTGTTCTTACGAGCAATTTGTCAGGATTTTATTTTGTCTCTGTAGGTTGCCTTCAGATTTTGAACTAAGTCCCACTTTTCAACAAAAGGGCAGCAATCGCAAATCAAACGGTGACCTTTCGCATGATGAACGGTGACCTTTTGTCTGGTAAAAGCTGACCTTTTGAAAGGTGATATCTATTCTTCTGATTATTAAGAACTTATCGAAGGTCTTTCCGTGTGTCAAATCAGCTGGGTGAAAACCAATCTACAAGCCCTTGAATCCTCGGATAGGTTAGTTGTGAACCAATGTTCCGATTTCCTCACCCTCCATCACCTTCTTCAGGTTTCCGACTACATCCATGTTGAAAACATAGATAGGCAAGTTGTTTTCCTTGCACATGGTCGTCGCTGTCAGGTCCATCACCTTCAAGCCCTTATTGTAGATTTCGTCGTAGGTTATCTCCGTGAACTTCGTTGCTGTAGGGTCTTTCTCAGGATCGGCTGTATAGACACCATCCACGCGCGTGCCTTTGAGCATCACGTCTGCCTCAATCTCGATGCCACGCAGACTCGATCCTGTGTCTGTGGTAAAGTACGGATTGCCCGTTCCAGCTGAGAAAATGCAGATGTAGCCAGCCTCCATGGCTTCGATGGCATTCCATTTGTTGTAGAACTCGCCGATAGGCTCCATGCGTATGGCCGTCATGACTTTCGACTTCATACCTATTGCACCCAAGGCCGAACTCAATGCCAATGAGTTGATTACGGTTGCACACATCCCCATCTGGTCTCCCTTCACCCGGTCGAAGCCCTTCTGACTTCCGCTCAATCCACGGAAGATGTTGCCACCGCCGATAACAATGCCAATCTGCACCCCCATCTCATGTATTTCCTTTATTTGCTGCGCATAGTCGCCCAGTCTTGTTGCGTCAATGCCATATCCCTGATTTCCCATCAGGCTTTCACCAGATAGCTTCAGTAGGATTCTTTTAAATCTTGCCATACTTTATTTCTTTAAATTCATAACTTCTTATCATGCCGGAGGTGTCTCTCAAGATGAGATGTCCATCATCCTCGACTTCAACAATGCTACCTTCGAATGCACCATCGGCATCCTCGTAAGGATAGAATCCTTTGGAACGGTAGAGGGCTTCGTGATACATGGTCGTCAGTCCGATGTAGTTGCCGCTCTTGATCCATTCATAGTTTTTTTCAAAGGCTTGAACGATTTTCTGCAACAGTTCGTCCCTGTTGATCTCATGACCTACAATTTGGGCCAAAGACACTGGGTTGGGAGCATCGCTTCTGAACTCCATTTGATTGACATTCAGTCCCACACCGAATATGCAATCTTTGATTCTGCCAGCTCCGAGCTTTGTTTCGATTAGCGTTCCGCTCAGTTTCTTGTCTTTCCAGTAGATGTCGTTCGGCCATTTCAGCGTGATATCCTCACTTACATAGTCAGCCAACGCCTCCTTTAACGACAGCGCCCCGTATTCCGACAACAGAAACTGTTTGGCGACAGGCACCTCAACGGGGTGCATCAAAATAGAGAAGAGCAAGTTTTTCCCCTGCTCGCTTTCCCACGAGTTCGTGCCTTGTCCCCTCCCGGCAGTCTGATAGTCAGCCACTACCACAGTCATGCCCTTGCCTTCGTCGGGCGAATAGCTCGTCAAATAACTGTTGGTGCTTTCCGTAGCATCCAGATAGATAATTTTGGCCGAGGATTTCTCCAGTTTCGGACCAGCAAAAATATTAATAAACTTTTTATATAAACCCATTTGTTCTTACTTGTCTGCCGCTGAGCGATAACCTATCGGACCGTATTTCGGCAGCATCATTTCAGACAAACGGCAGGAAAGCGTCCCTGACATGTCTGAGTGTGTGCTCCGTTTCGGGAGTCCCCACGATGGTAATGATGTCAAAACGAATATCATCCCCCATGCTCCCCAATGAGTGACTCTTCACATACGCATTGGCAGCAATGGACAACGAACGAATTTTCTGTGGGGTAACAGCCTCATCGGCGTCATTGTATTGCTCGTTTCTTCTTGTCTTTACCTCTACGATTACCAAGACATCGTTTTCGATTGCTACAATGTCGAGGTCGCGATGCCCGCACTTCCAGTTGCGATCGAGAATCCTAAATCCTCCAAAACGCAAATGCTCGTAGGCTAATTCCTCACCCCATTTGCCCAATTCATTATGTGTTGCCATTTAAGTACTGTCACTTTAGATTTTACAAGGTCATTGAAAATATCGCTGTTGAGTGCTTTTTGCACATACAAAGTTAAAATTTTCTTTCAAATATACAAAATAAAAATCGTAATTTTGCACTATGACTACAGAAGAACAACTGAAGAAAGACGAATATTTCATGCGGCGCGCGCTTGACGAAGCTGAGGCAGCGTACTGTGAAGGCGAAATTCCCGTAGGGGCAGTGGTCGTTTGTCAGGGACGAATCATTGCCCGTGCGCACAATCTTACCGAGACTCTCAACGATGTCACGGCACATGCCGAGATGCAGGCCATTACCATTGCCGCCAACGAATTGGGCGGAAAGTACCTTCAAGATTGCACGCTCTATGTGACATTGGAACCTTGTGTTATGTGTGCGGGTGCTCTTGGGTGGGCACAAGTGAAGCGAATCGTCTATGGTTGCAAAGATGAGAAGAGGGGATACCTCGACTATGCTCCTCATGCACTTCATCCGAAAGCAACCGTCACGTCAGGTATCTTAGCCGAAGAGTGCAGCAATCTTTTGCAGCAGTTCTTCAAAAGCAAACGATAAGTGCCAGTAACGAGCTGCCGTCAGTTGTCTTTTTGTCACTGATAGCTACTGAATCAGGCTCAGTTCGTACGATTCCTTTATTCCTTTTTCAGACTTTCCACTGTCATCACTGGTAACTTCCGTCTTGATTGAGAGAGACTTTAGAACTCCGTTAGGCAGGAAACTGTAGTCCTCATATCTCATAATCTTGATGCCCAGGTCTATATCGTCTGTTTCTTCCTCATCATCTTCCTCATCGGACCCTATGAGAAGGTCGGTTATCTCGGTGCTGTTGTCGGCTTCTTTCTTCCCGTTCAGCATGTCAACCGTTACTTTCAGGCGCACAGAGTTGTCGTCCATTCGCGCCACGGCATAATTTGTTGTCATCGAATCGACAGTTTCCGACTTTCCCAACAGCAAGGGCTTGCCATAGTATTTAAAATAATCGGGTATCTCCACAAAGAATTTTGTCAGGAAATCATCTTTTATTTGGTCTCTCATTTTCTCCTTTGCCAAATCGTCAGGAAGCTTTTGCTTTATCATCTTTTCAATCCACGCCTTTATTTCGGGGAGCGCTTTGTCAATCATTGCATCTATTATTTCTGACGTATCCTCCTCTTTCAGCAGCCTGCCGTCTTTGCTGACAATCAGATGGATGGGCTTTTCTTTCATGTCGTTTTCATAAAAGTCGATGAAAGTTTTCAGGAAAGAAAAATCTTTCACAATCTTTGAATTGTAGTTCAGCTTGGCATCCTTCATGACATAGTCAACTTTGAAGTTTCCTTCGTCATCCGTTCCCTTGACTATGAACATGAATTTTCGGTCGCTACCCTCTTTGTTTTCTTCTGAAATGAAATCAAAGATGGTAGTGCTGGTAGCCTTGCATTGATAAGTCAGTGTGTCTCCGACATGGAGTTGTGGCATTAGTGTGAAGGTTGACTGTCCTTTGACGGTCAGGATGGCCATGAAACAAATCATTAGCGTTGTAAGTTTCTTTCTCATAAATCTTAATCTAACAGTAGTTTGAATAAATCGTGATTTTTGATTTGTTCAACAAAAGTACAAAGTTTTCAACCAACAGCAGTAAAATAAGTCTGTTTTTTCTTGTCTGTCAATAATTTAATTTATCTTTGCAGCATTAGAAATAAAAGATGAAGCATCGTTGGGCATATATAGTTCTCTTCTTTTTGCTGATGGCATTTACTGCCATTCAGCAGGCGGATGCCTCGACAGCCAACGGTGAGGATCGTGATTTGACAGCCCGTTGGCTTTCGTTCAGTCAGAGCCACGACACACATCAAGCCACATTCACAGACTCTTCGCAGCTTCTCCGCATTTGTAATTCACGCCCAGAGCGGATCGTTTCCATCCACCCGTTGGCATCTGGCGAACAGAAAAGTCGCCATTTTCAGTCATTCACCTTTAAAAATGCGTTCCATAACCATTATCCCGGCTTGCAGTCAACTCCTACAAGTGCGATAATGTCGATGCCTTCGGCGGAATATTTTGTTTTCCGTTTAAGGCGTTTGCTTTGTTGAATTGTTGGTTTTTGTCACACTTTTGTCGTGACATAAAGTACAATTTATCAATATTTTATTCAACAGACACATTTTTATATTATGGCAAATATCAATAGTTTGCAGATGCGCGGTGCACTCTCAAGTGACCCACGTATATCAATTAAGAAATCATTCTTCAGCAAGAAGGCAGTCTATAACAACACACAGAGCACCATCAAGTTCCTCAAGAAAGAGTACACTGCCGAGGTCGGCATGCGGATAGAGAAGGTTTTGGCTATCGCCGCCGATCGGTTGGAAAGCGATTTGAAAGAGTCAGAACAATTTCAGGAGACGGGCCTTGGCAATTATCTGCTCGAAGGCGGAGTGTCCGACGACAAGCAGTTTGCAGTGTTCCGGCTATATCGCTACGACCGTCTGCGGTATGAGCCCGTTACCAAAATAAATTTCTACGAAGGCAGCTGTGCGGAAAAGATAGCGCAACTCTTCTAACCATCAGTCATTTTCACCCCAACAGCCATTCATTCCTATTGAATGGCTGTTTTGGTATCAATGGGGTATGTCTGCAATTTTAAAACCAATGACAAGAAACTTGAAAAATATGCCCATTGCTAATAAGTTTGTAAACGATTGATAATCAGTCATATACCCATTATGTTACAAAAGGTGACCTTTTGTGACCCGAAAGCTTACCTTTTGCTATGCGAAAGCTCATCTATCGCGATTCAATAGATGAGCTTCGGGAAACGGTGGTTGTGCCGACGCATTAAAAACGTCATCCTACTGGTTTGCTGAATACTACAAAATCGCAATTAAGTTGAATAAATAGGAGTTTTGGCACTGTCTTTGTTATTCCTATACAAATAGGTATGGAAAATTGAAAGCAGAAAAATCAGGTCTTATCTTGTTTATTTGGGAAACCTGTTTATTTTCAAGCTGACGGAATAAAAGGATTAATATAATAGAAAACTTACTATATGGAAATCATAAAAGACAAGAAATTCGGAGGCGAGCGCCCTCTGTTCGGTGTGAAGAACGTGCGTTTGGAAAACATTGAGATTGTCGATGGCGAATCGGGTATCAAGTGTTGTGAGAATCTTGAGTGCGACAATTCTCGATTTTACGGTAAATATCCTTGGTGGCACGTTGACAAGAGCGTCATTACCAACTGCTATTTTGCAGTGGGTTCGCGTTCTGCTATTTGGTACGTCACTGACATGGTGATGCGCGATAGCGTCATCGACGGACCGAAATTCTTCAGAGAAATGAAGAATTTAGAGTTGGAAAACGTGAAGATTAACGATGCCGACGAGACCTTTTGGAAAGTTGACGGTCTCAAAATCAAGAACGTGGAGCTGCACGAGGGTACGTATCCTTTCATGTTTTCAAAGAATATCTATGTTGACGGATTGGTTTCTGATGCCAAATACGTGTTCCAGTATTGTCAGAATGTAGAGGTGCACAATGCCAAGATAACAACCAAGGACTCATTTTGGGAATGCGAGAACGTGACGGTTTATGACTCTGAGCTCAACGGCGAATACCTTGCATGGCACAGTAAGAACGTGCGGTTGGTGCGTTGCCACATCAGCGGTGAGCAACCGTTGTGCTATCTTGATGGGATTACGCTCGAAGACTGCACCTTCGATGTAGGGTGCGACAGGGTTTTTGAGGATAGCCGAAACATCAACGCCACTATTAAGGGGGCAATTACAGAGATAAAGAATCCGGTTTCGGGTAAGATCGTTGCTGACAAGATAGGTAAGATCACTTACGACGAGTTCGCAAGGGGCAAGAATTGCGTGATAGAGGAACGCGGATAATTGGGCATTTAATCATAGGTAGGATATGGAAAACTACAATTTTGACGAGATTGTCAACCGCCGAGGCACAAACTGTGTGAAGTGGGATGTTGAAAACGAAGACGGAATCATTCCGATGTGGGTGGCCGATATGGATTTTCCTGCTGCGCCAGCCATCAGAAAGGCGGTGGAAGCACGGGCAAAACATGGTGTCTATGGTTACACCATTGTGCCAGACAGCTATTACCGTGCCATCACAAGTTGGTTTAAGCGTCGCCACGGGTGGACGATCGACAAGGAATGGATTATCTATACAACTGGCGTCATTCCAGCAATCAGCGCCGCCATCAAGGCTTTGACCATGCCAGGTGAGCAAGTGCTGATACAGACACCTGTCTATAACTGTTTTTTCTCAAGCATAAAGAATCAGGGCTGTCAGATATTGGAGAACCCGCTCAAACGCAATGGCAATTCCTATGTGGTGGATTGGGATGACTTCGAAAAGAAATGTGCCGACGAAAAGACAACCGTTTTCTTGCTTTGCAACCCCCACAACCCAAGCGGACGTGTGTGGACGAAAGCCGAGCTGGCACGGATGAATGAGATTTGCTTACGCCATCGTGTAGCCGTTGTCAGCGATGAGATTCATTGTGAGCTGGTCATGCCAGGCAACAAGTTCACCCCGTTTGCCGCTGTGAACGAAGATTGCAAGACCAACGGTGTGACATTAAATTCTCCTACCAAGAATTTCAATATCGCTGGCTTACAGATTGCCAACATTGTCTGTGCTAATCCAGTTTGGCGCAGACGTATCGGTCGTGCCATCAACATATTTGAGGTGTGCGATGTCAATCCCTTCGGTCCTGTTGCTTTGGAAGCCGCCTACAATGACAGTGAGAATTGGATGGATGAACTCAACGAATATCTGTTTGCCAACTATCAATTGCTGTGCGACACCTTCGCAAAAGAACTTCCGCAGTATGAGGTCATGCGCTTGGAGGGCACTTATCTGGTATGGGTGGATGTTAGGCCATCGGGGCTGTCCTCCGACGAGGTGACCGAAAAACTCCTGAAAGAGGGGAGAGTGCAAGTGAATAGCGGTACGATGTATGGGCAGACGACTGGCGAGGGCTATGTCAGAATCAACATAGCCTGTCCGCGTGCAACGTTAATAGAGGGCTTAAAGCGAATGGTCGATGTGCTGAAGTGAGCATAGAGCTCATCAGATATGAAAAAACGTCCATCTCCTTCTGATAAGGAAGATGGACGTTGTCTGTTTATTTCTTGAATCTTTCGGCTTGGCTTCTTATCAATTCTTCGTCGTCAAAGTAATTGATTCGCATGGCTGCGCGCACCTCATCCATCGTCTGGGCCGCTGCTGCACGTGCCACCTCTGAGCCTTTTTTCAATATATTGTAAATTTCGGGAATGTCTTGCTCGAACTCATGACGGCGAACACGGATAGGTTCTAACATCTTGTTCAAGACATTGTTGAGTAACTTCTTGCACTTCATGTCGCCGATGCCACCGGCTGTGTAGGCCGCCTTCAGCTCATCAAGATTCTGGAACTCCGGCCAGAACTCCGCAAAGTCAGCATCGGTAGAGAAAGCGTCAAGATAAGTGAACACGGCATTGCCCTCAACATGTCCGGGATCGGAAACGTTCAGATGGGTAGGATCGGTGTACATGCTCTTGACTTTCGTCCAAACGGTGTCGGCATCGTCAGACAGGTAGATGCAGTTGCCGAGGCTCTTGCTCATCTTCTCCTTGCCGTCGGTTCCTGGAAGACGGCGACAAACAGCGTTCTCAGGCAACATGATGCTTGGCTCCACAAGTACTGGCGCATAAACCTGATTGAAGCGGCGCACTATCTCACGGGTCAGCTCAAGCATGGGCTCCTGATCTTCGCCAGCAGGTACGGTTGTGGCCTTGAACGCTGCGATGTCGGCTGCCTGAGATACGGGATAGCTGAAGAATCCCATGGGGATGTTTGCCTCGAAGTTTCGCATCTTGATTTCGGTCTTCACTGTCGGGTTGCGCTGAACTCGGCTGACGGATACGAGATTCATCATATAGGTTGTCAGTTCTGGCAGCTCTGGAATCTGACTCTGTATGTAAAGGATGCACTTCTGTGGGTCGAGCCCAGCTGAGAGATAGTCCAAGGCTACTTCAATGATATTCTGGCGTATCTTCTCAGGGTTGTCTGCATTGTCGGTCAATGCCTGAACGTCGGCCATAAAGACATACATCTTGTCGTAATCGCCAGCATTCTGCAGCTCCACACGACGGCGAAGCGAGCCTATGTAATGTCCTAAATGAAGCTTTCCTGTGGGACGGTCACCCGTCAATATTACTTTTCCCATTTATTATCTTTCTGATTTTACTGATTGATATCTGTTGTCTCATTGTCTTTTGGTGTAGCATCGATCTTGGTATCCTCTTCTGATGAGGGTTTCGTACTTGCTGTATCAGTAACGTGATGTTCTTCTTGTGTTTGCACTTGCTCAATATCCTCTGGTGCAGAAGGAACTACCGCCGTGTCAATGGGTGGCTCGTAAGTCGGCTCAGTTTCGATTTGATAGGGTATTGTGTCCACTACGGCTGATGTGGGGTCAGGTTCTGTCGGCTCATGCTTCTGACCGAACAGGAAATAAGCACCTATTGCCAGACCAACCAACACGAGGCCAGCGATAACTCCGATAAGAACGGTGTGGTCAGCCTTCTCTGGTCCTGAAGATTTGCTCATTGGCTGTGGACGGAAGTTGCCGCTCTGAATGTTTTTTACCGGCTGCTCACCATACTGACACGCACTGGTGACGAGAGGTAGGGTAATGTCCATCACACCGTGGCAGTGCGGACATTTGCATTCTACCGTCTGTCCTTGCGCCGCCTCTATGATAAACTGAGTTCCACAGTTATCGCACGTAATCTGATATTTCATAATTCAATACTTGATAATATTTTCTCCGTGGCGCCAGATAGGCTCTGAACAAAAGTAGAGGCTTTGCTGCCGCACTCCTTCATGAGGAGAGAATCTGATGATAGGTCATCCATAATTTTGCGGAACGACTCGTCATCAGTTATCTCAAATCCACCACCGGACTTCAATAGGCCCTGGGCTTCGTCAAAATGCTTGTTGTTAGGACCGAAAATAACGGGCATTTGCCATACGGCAGCTTCGAGAACGTTGTGAATCCCCGCTCCAAAACCACCTCCGACGTAAGCGATGTCGCCATAATGGTAAACCGATGACAGCAATCCGAAGCAGTCAATAATCAGTACTTCAGCATCTTCGACATTCTCTTCGTTGCCTTTTGTGTATCTGATCACTTTCCTGTCTTTAATTAATTCCTGAATCTGTTTGAGATGATCCTCGTCAATAACATGCGGAGCGATGATTAATTTCCAATCCTTATGTTCATTAAAGTATTTAAGGAATATCTCTTCGTCGGACAACCATGAAGATCCGGCTACGAAAACACGCCTTTGCCGTGCTCCGTTTACAGGACTCCCAAGCCTTGTTCCCACAAACTTTTCGACTAAGGGGAGATTCTTACAGGCTTCTTTGATTTGCAAAACACGGTCGAAACGGGTATCTCCCACAACCATAGTGTCCTTTACTCCTATGCCCTCAAGCAGTCTTTTGCTTTCCTCATTCTGTACGAAGAAGTGGCTGAAGCACTTCAAAACATGTGCGTACTCCCATCCATACCATTTGAAAAACACCTGGTCGGGACGGAAAATGCTTGACACACTATAGACGGGAACACCGCGATGACGCAGTATGTGCAAATAGTTGTACCAAAATTCGTACTTGATAAAGAATGCCATCACTGGACGGATGGTACGCAAGAAGCGGCGAGCATTGGTCACAGTGTCAATGGGCAAGTACGTTACGATATCTGCGCCCTTGTAATTCTTCTGCACTTCATAGCCTGAAGGAGAGAAGAAGGTCAGCAGAATCTTGTATTGTGGATATTCTTTCCTGATCTGTTCGATCAAAGGGCGTCCCTGTTCAAATTCCCCCAATGAGGCAGCATGAAACCAAATGTACTTGGCTTGTGTATCGACATTGGCCCGAAGCACGTCGAAAGCAGCCTTCTCGCCACACCACATCTTCCTCGTCTTTTCGTTGAAGTTGCTGTAAATGGCAATACACGATTGTATTGCGTACATGATTAGGTTGTAAATCATCACTGGTCTTTTTATCGTCCTAATTTTGGGGGCTATGCATACTTATCCCAAGATTTCAATAGCCGTATGAAGACGTCTCAAGGTTTCTTCTTTTCCGAGGAACGAAGAGATGTCGAACATGCCAGGTCCTTTACCTATTCCTACAAGTGCAAGCCGGAAAGCGTTCATCACATCGCCCAGTTTGTATCCCTTATCTTCGACCCATTTCATAACGATGGGTTCCTGTCCCTCAATAGAGAAGTCTTCTATGTCACCCAACACTTTTGATAGCTCAGCCATCTGTTGGCCAGAATAATCTTTCCAACGTTTCTTAACGGTCTTTTCGTCATATTCTGTGGGGGCTATGAAGAAGAAAGAGCACAGTGGCCATAATTCCTGCACAAAGTTTACGCGGTCCTTCATCAAGTGGACAACCGTCTGTACCCTCTCCATTGTAGCATCAACTCCGTTGTTTGCCACGATGGGGGCAAACTGTTTGGCTATCTCTGCGTCGCTTTTCTTCAAAATATACTCATGGTTGAACCATATTCCCTTCTGATAATCGAACTTCGCACCGCTCCTTGAGCATTTCGTTATGTCGAAAACCTGAACCAATTCGTCAAGAGTGAAAAGCTCTTGCTCAGTACCTGGATTCCATCCCAGCAGAGCGAGGAAGTTGATGACAGCCTCTGGGAAGTATCCGCTTTCTCTAAATCCAGAACTTATTTCCTCTGTCTTGGGGTCTTCCCACTCCAATGGGAAAACTGGAAATCCAAGACGGTCGCCATCGCGTTTGCTCAGTTTGCCTTTTCCCTCAGGTTTCAGCAACAGCGGCAGATGTGCAAAGCGTGGCATTGTGTCCTCCCATCCAAAAGCACGGTAGAGTAGAACGTGAAGCGGTGCGCTGGGCAGCCATTCCTCGCCACGGATAACATGGCTGATTTCCATCAAATGGTCGTCAACAATGTTGGCAAGATGATAGGTTGGCAATTCATCGGCACTCTTATAGAGTACCTTGTCATCGAGAATATCACTCTTAATGCAAACGTCGCCACGAATCATATCATCGACATGGACGTCCATTCCGGACTCTACCTTGAAGCGAACTACATATTGCTGACCGTCGTCCATCAATTGGTCCACCTCTTCTTTTGAAAGTGTCAGCGAGTTACGCATCTGCATTCGGGTATGAGAGTCATACTGGAAGTTGTTTATTTCCTTGCGCTTGGCCTCCAATTCTTCTGGCGTGTCAAAGGCAACATAGGCCTTGCCTGAACTCAGGAGAATATCTACGTATTCCCGGTAAATCTCCCGGCGCTCGCTTTGACGATAAGGGCCATGATTTCCTCCGAAACTAACTCCCTCATCGAACTTGATGCCAAGCCATTTGAAGGATTCGAGAATATACTCTTCTGCTCCAGGAACATAGCGATGGGAATCGGTATCCTCAATACGAAAGACCAATTCGCCACCATGCTGACGTGCAAAGAGGTAGTTGTAAAGAGCGGTACGTACACCGCCAATGTGTAAAGGTCCAGTAGGACTAGGTGCAAAACGTACCCTGACTTTTCTTTCTGACATTGCTGTGATTCTATTTTTTTGCAAAATTACTCTTTTTTTTCGACTATACGCTATTTTTTTTGTATTTTCGCATACTGAACAAATTAATGAATATACCCAAGAATATGAAAAAAATAAATAATAAACGAAAACATTACTGGCGGAATCTCGCTTTGAGGGTTCTTCTTGTGCTGATTACTGCTGTTCTGATAGTGCTCTTCTTGCCTCGAACCACTGGGAAAATGTTCCACTACGACGAAGGCAAGCCGTGGATGTATGGACAACTCATTGCCAAATTCGACTTCCCTATTTTCAAAACAGATGAGGCTCTGAAAAATGAGCGTGACTCGATCATGAAGAATTTCAGCCCTTACTTCAACCTAAGTCCGAGCATTGAGAAGAAGAATATAGACCAGTTCCGGGCGGCCTACAAGGGAGGAATACCCAATTTGCCACCTCAGTATGTCGATGCCGTGGCAAATCGTCTGCACGAACTTTACCAAGCGGGCATCGTCAATACCGATCAGTTCAGCACGTTGCTCAAAGATAGTGGAAACATCATCCACGTTGTTGCTGGAAAACAAGCCATTAGTGAGCCCGTGAGCAAGATATACACGACGCTGGGGGCATACGAGAACCTCTTTACCGACCCTCTTCTGGGGCCCAAACGCAACGAATTGCAGCGGTGCAACCTCAATGAATATATAGAGGCGAACCTCATCTACGACAAGGACCGCAGTGAAAGCGAGATGAACGACATGCTCAGTCTCATTCCTCAGGCATCGGGCATAGTGCTGGAGGGACAGAGAATCATCGACCGTGGTGATATTGTGGATGCAAAGACCTTCCGAGTGCTCAACTCGTTTGAGCAAGCGATGGAGAAACGAAACGATTCGAAAGATAAAATCACATCCACTATCATCGGGCAGAGTATTTACACCTTTATCCTCATTGCCCTTTTCACTCTCTACCTCGTAATGTTTAGAAGGGAGTACTTCGAGAAGCCCCGCTCATTATCTTTGCTTTATGCAATGATGATAATCTTCCCCATTCTGACATCGGTGCTGATAGATCGCAATATTCTAAGTGTCTATATTATTCCGTTTGCCATGGCCCCGATTTTCGTGCATGTATTCATGGACTCTCGGACATCATTCATCTTCCATGTGACTATGATTCTCATCTGTTCGGTGGCAGTGAAATACCAGTACGAGTTCATCATCGTACAGCTTGTTGCGGGACTGATAGCCATTTTCTCGCTCCGAGAACTCTCGAAGCGCAGCCAGATCTTCTTGACAGCCATACTTGTCACCGCAGGGTCGGCCGCTATCTATCTTGCCATTCAGCTAATACAGTCCGACAGCTTCTCCCAGCTCGACCGTTCCATGTACTATCATTTCCTGATCAATGGCTTCTTCCTGCTCTTCACCTATCCGTTGATGCTCGTCATTGAGAAAACCTTCGGCTTCGTGTCGGTGGTGACGCTTTTTGAGTTGTCGAACACCAACAACGAACTGCTTCTAAAGCTTAGCGAACTTGCGCCAGGAACTTTCCAACACTCAATCACCGTGGGTAATCTCGCCACAGAGATTGCACGAAAGATCAGGGCGAAGAGCCAGTTGGTGAGGACGGGTGCTCTCTACCATGACATAGGGAAGATGACCAATCCTGTGTTCTTTACCGAAAATCAGGCTGGAGTCAATCCACACGACAAGATTTCAGACTTGGAGAGTGCCAAAATCATCATCAACCATGTGACAGAGGGCCTCCGACTGGCCGAAAAATACGACCTACCCAAAGTCATCAAGGAATTCATAGCCACCCATCATGGTACAGGATTGGTGAAATATTTCTATATCAACTACAAGAATGAACATCCTGATGAGGAAGTCGATGAAGCACCATTCCGCTATCCAGGACCCAATCCAACGACTCGCGAGCAAGCTATATTGATGATGAGCGACACTATTGAGGCCGCCTCGCGTTCGTTGTCTGAATATACCGAAGAGAGCATCAGCAATTTGGTCAACAAACTGATAGACGGTCAGGTGACAGAGGGATTCTTTACCGATTGCCCCATCACCTTCCACGATATCACTACGGCGAAAATGGTCCTCATCGACCGACTGAAGGCCATGTATCACACCCGCATCCAATATCCAGAGTTGAAGTCTTAAAGTCTTTCTCATTGACGAACGGAGTGAGAAAAACATCATGAAATATTTTTACATCTTAGCTTCTGTCGCTAAGTTTGTAACTGTTTGAAAAATAGCAAGATTACTCGTGAATTATGAAAGGTCAGCTTTCGCCATGCGATAGCTGACCTTTTGTAATGTGATAGCTGACCTTTTGAATCTCGAAAGCTTTTGCTTTCAGTAGGCATTGAAAATTATTTTGCAAACAACGACTGGCACAACCATAGCAGTCTTTCAGAAAACTGTTCTATTTCTGTCAACGTCAATAATCAGTTGCCGTACTTTCGATTGTCGTCCACCAAAAAAGCAAGGACTCACAGTGGAATCCTTGCTTTGCATTTGAGACTGACGTTAATCTGTTTATTATTTTACCTGAACAACCAAGTACTTGCTTGTGCTCCAGAAAGTTTGTGGATCTGAAATCTGAAGGACAAACTGGCCGGCTGCATCTTTGGTAAGTTTATAACTGCTTCCTGGATGAGCCGTGAGTAATTTCACGCTCTTGCTGTACAACTTGATTTCCTTAGTTGAGCGGATGTCAATCTTTGTGAAGTAGTTCTTGTTGAAACTGCCCTGTAATACCCGTCCATTGTCGAGGATGCGCTGGTCTTTCAGTTCGCGCTTCGTACCGAACACATACCAACCTGTGTTCAGCTGCATATCCTGAGTTGAGATGGTCTCGCTTTTCTGCTTTGTCTCTGTCTGCAGGTTTTGCTTCTCTGTCTCAAGATTCTTTTTCTCTGTCGTAAGGTTTTCCTTGTCGGTCTTCAAGTTTGAAACATCGGTATTCAGTCCGTTTATGGTCTCGTCCAACTCCTTGATGTGAATGTTTTTCGACTCCAGTTCTGTGCGGAGTTTGCGCAATTCTGCATCTTTCTGTTTCAATTGGGAAGTCATCTGTGCGAGTGTCTTGCGCATTTCATCGCCCTTGAAGCCTGTTTCCTGAAGCTGCTGCTGCAACTTCTTGATCAATTCACGGTTTTCCTTCATTCGCTGGGCAATAAACTGGATATTCTCCTTTATCTGTGATGTCTTGTCAGCACCCTCGCCGTCCTTGGCCAATGTCACACGGTTTTCCGCTGCATTGATTTCGGCGAACCCTTGCTGGATTTGGTTCAAGGTTGCCATCATGTCGTTGACCTCGTTATCACGGGCATCAATGATAGCACGCAATGAATCGTTCTGGATTTCGGCCGGATTAATGGTCGGTTTCTTGTTCTGGTTGCAGGAAGCCAGTGCCATCACACTGCAAGCTGCATAAATAAGTAGCTTTTTCATACTTTGTCAATTTTTTTATTTCTACTCTGAAGAATTGTTTTCCTCACTTCGTTTTATTAGCTTATTCTTAACTCTATCTGATTTTTTGATTTTCTCTTTTCCCGCCACCACGATGACAAATTCACCACGTGGCGCTGTCGTCTTGAAATGCTCAATCACTTCTTCAAGGGTTCCGCGGACACTTTCCTCGTGTATTTTGGAAATCTCCCTGCAGCAACTCACTTTTCTTTCCCTGCCAAACACATCGGCAAATTGCTCCAAAGTCTTGAGAACCCTATAAGGAGACTCATAGAAAATCATGGTTCGCGTTTCTTCCGACAGGCTTTCAAGATGGGTCTGACGGCCTTTTTTTTGTGGTAAAAATCCTTCGAAGCAGAATCTGTCGCAAGGAAAGCCACTCGAAACCAAAGCCGGAATCATGGCTGTCGCTCCAGGGAGGGTCTGCACCGTAATTCCCGCTGCTATGGCTTCACGAGCCAAAAAGAAACCAGGGTCGCTGATACCTGGAGTTCCCGCATCGGAAATGAGAGCTACGGTCTCGCCAGCCTTGAGCCGTTCGACGATGTTGGCAGTCGTGCCATGCTCGTTGAACTTGTGGTGCGCCAACAGATGGTTCTTGATATCAAAGTGCTTCAGCAGAATCCCCGACGTTCTGGTGTCTTCGCAGAGCACAAGATCCGCCTCTCTTAGGATTCGGATGGCCCGGAAAGTCATGTCCTCCATGTTTCCGACAGGCGTTGGCACAAGATATAAAATACCCATAAGTGTTGCAAATGTATAGCAATTCAATGGAAGTTCAAAATAAATTAGGATTTTTTTAATATCATGTGTCATCGTATGACATTTGATAATAAATTTGTGAAAAAGTCAGATTATCCGTAATAGTTTATAATGAAACCCAATTCATTGGTCAGATTCTTCTCAGATTTTGTTTGATTTTCAAGCAGATGTTTGTTGTTCTGAGGAAGACATGACGGGCAACTTTGTCAGAGGGCGGCTCATCAAAAGGTGGCAAGCGGTTAGAAATTGACATGAAACGTTTCATCATGGTTGAAATGTAGCCTTGTGTTTTAAATGCTGACTTTCGTTCAACTCTATGAAAAAAGTTTCTATAATTCATTAGATTTGTGTGAGAGACGCAGTTGTGTTTTAGAATTGGCCCATGAGAAATGAACTGACAAAGAACTTTTAACTTTTATAGTTTATCAATTTATCTGTTTTTTTTTATCTTTGCAATTACTATGATAGCTATGGATAATTTGAATGGCGAACGCCGCCGCCAAGGTCGTATTGAAGTTATTTGCGGAAGTATGTTCTCTGGGAAAACGGAAGAACTTATCCGTCGGTTAAAACGTGCCAAGTTTGCAAAGCAGCGGGTAGAGATATTCAAACCTTCTATCGACACGCGCTATTCGGAAGAGGATGTCGTGAGCCACGACCAGAATGCAATCCGGTCAACACCCATCGACTCGTCGGGCAATATTCTTCTGCTTGCGTCCAACATTGATGTGGTGGGAATTGATGAGGCGCAGTTTCTCGACGAGGGGCTGACAGAAGTCTGCAATCGATTGGCCAACAACGGTGTGCGTGTCATCATAGCTGGACTCGACATGGATTTCAAGGGAGTGCCATTTGGACCTATCCCCGCTCTTTGTGCCATAGCCGACGAAGTGACGAAAGTACATGCTATATGTGTGAAATGTGGCGCCTTAGCTAACATCAGCCATCGGTTGGTAGCCAATGAACACCGGGTATTGCTTGGAGAACAAGAGGAATACGAACCACTCTGCAGGGACTGTTATCAGAAAACTCTCCAAATAGAATCCGACCAACAAGAGGCCACACCAGCAAAGAAGTAATAATAAAGTAGAATCGTTAAGACAAAGAGACCATGCAGCAACCCATTACATTCGACAAATTCATACGCTGGGCATTGGTGGCATTAGCCATAGTGACCATTTTCTTCATCGTAAAGACACTTTCGGGAGTTCTCCTCCCATTCTTTATAGCATGGTTGTTTGCCTATTTGCTCCATCCTACGGTGAAATTTGTGCAGCACAAACTTCACGTTCCTACTCGGGCATTGAGTATCATCGTAACATTGATCTTCGTGATTGCGATATTTGCGGGAGTTCTCATGTTCATCATACCGCCCTTGATAGAGCAAATCGACAAATTTATTTCAATAGCAAAGCGCTATTTGCAGAGCACTGCCGATCCAAACAGTCTGTCAGCATTGGTTCAAAGGTGGGTAAACGAACATCAATACGATATAGAGAAATTCTTGAAAAGTCGCAATTTTACCGACACTGTGAAAACGGCTATGCCGAAAGTGTTCTCTGTCATCGGCCAGACAGCGAGTGTCATAATCTCGATCATCGCATCGTTCATCACCTTATTATATATGTTCTTCATATTACTCGATTATGAGACGCTTACTTCGAAGTGGATAAAGATTTTCCCAAAGAATGTTCGTCCCTTCTGGTCAGGACTGGCCCAAGATGTTGAGCGTGAACTGAATAACTATATCCGTGGTCAGGGTATGGTGTCGTTGATAATGGGTGTGTTGTTCGCTATTGGGTTCACAATCATTGGTTTTCCGATGGCCATCGGTATGGGTATTTTGATTGGCATTCTCAATCTTGTTCCGTATCTGCACACCTTCGCTTTGATTCCAGCAGCGTTGCTCGCCCTCCTAAAGGCGGCCGATACAGGACAAAACTTCTGGCTGGTGTTCCTTTCAGCGATAATCGTATTCATAGTCGTTCAGCTCATTTGCGATACGATAGTCACACCAAAGATAATGGGTAAGGCAATGGGGCTGAATCCAGCCATTCTGCTATTGTCTTTGTCTGTCTGGGGAGTGCTTTTGGGCTTCATCGGGTTGATTGTCGCCCTTCCTTTGACAACACTTATCATTGCATATTGGCAGAGATATGTCACCAAGGAAGCCGACGATGACGACGATTCCTCGCCGGATATATCCGCTTCAGCCGACAAGGCCGATGAGGTGGCAAAACAAATAGTAGAAAAGGCCGACAAAGGGTGAGATACATCTAAAGAATATCTATTTTGTTAAAAAGTAAAAGAATTATTTGGCATTCTCAGAAAAACTCTATACCTTTGCACTCGCTTTCTAAATGAGAGTTTGGTAAGATCCGCTAGCTCAGCTGGTAGAGCACAACACTTTTAATGTTGGGGTCATGGGTTCGAGCCCCATGCGGATCACAAAACGCTAAAAAGGGGATTCTTTCAAGGATTCCCTTTTTTATACTCTTCCGTAAAATGCGTAGGCCCTTGTCATATAGAGCGTTATGGATGATTCGCCAAAATACCATAGCTTTGCAGGAAAAAATCAGTGACCGTAAAGAAAATACAGAATGATGATAACGCACGCCTTATGCCTTTAAGGTTCAAAGTTGTTGAAACAAAAAAATGAAAAATCGTGATGCCTTATACGCATTTGAAGTGATTCTGTTGTAATTTCTTAAAATAACTATCTTTGTGTGATTTTAATCTCATTCCTCACTTTTTCTTTGACAAGATAGACGCTAAAACCAACGATATGAGTAAAATGAACGTAAAACCAATAAAAGAATTAGCTGCCATATTGCCACAGATGAAACAGTGGATGGAAGCCATGCACCAAGATCCCGAACTGTCTGCCCAAGAGGTAAATACAGGCAAATATGTTGCCGACCTGCTAAAAAATATGGGCTACGAGGTTCATGAGCATGTAGGAAAATATGGCATTGAGGGTGTGGTAGGTGTACTAAGTCATGGCGATGGAAAGAAGAAAATAGGCATTAGAGCCGACATGGATGCTCTCCCTATTCAAGAGATTAACAACCTGCCATACAAAAGTAGGCACGACGGCATTTCTCATCTCTGCGGACATGATGGTCATAGTGCCATGGCACTTGGGGCAGCTAAGTATCTGGCAGACACAAAGCACTTCAATGGAACCGTTTACTTCTATTTTCAGCCTGCCGAAGAGACCATGCAAGGCGGTCCTTCGATGATAGATGATGGACTTTTCAAGAAGTTTAATGCCGATAGAATATATGCCATACACAATATTCCTGGGCTACCAAAGGGGGTACTGCATTTCCATGATGGAGAAACGATGTCGGCTGTAGATAATTGGGAGATACGCTTAATGGGGCGCGGAGGTCATGGTTCAATGCCCGAACTAAAAACGTTATTCCAGACGAAGCTGTACTCAAGTTGTCTATGCGCAACATGCAGCCCGATGGGCGTAAGCTGGTGTTGCAACGTATTCGTGAGATAACGGCTGCTCAAGCAGAATGCTTTGGTTGCAAATATGAAATAAAAGAGGGACAACCCGGAGCAGTGCTCGTCAATTCGCACGAAGAAACAGCTTTTGCTGCGCAAGTGGCACGCAAATACTTTGGAGAGGAAAATGTAGTGTACCCTTGTAAGCCATTGATGAGTAGCGAAGACTTTGCCTTTATGTTGCAAGAACGACCAGGAAGCTACATCATGTTAGGTAATGGTGAAACGCCTATGGTACACAATCCTAAGTACATCTTCGATCAGGAAATCCTTCCCATCGGTGCCTCGCTGTGGGTTGCTTTGTGTGAAGAGTACCTAAAGTAGATGAGATTGGAGTCAAGCTAATGTCATACAATAGATCCACCTGTCTCTTTCGTTGTGAAGCAACGGTAGGTTTCCATTATTATAACACCCTGAACTCGGCGGGCAATATGCCCGTTTGTCGCTTAAAGAACTTCAAGAAATACGACGGCTCATCAAAACCTAAGCGGAATGCAATCTCCTTTATCTTGAGGTCGGTATAGCATAGTTGGCGTTTTGCTTCCAATATGCTTTTATCGTTAATGATCTTCAAAGGTGTTGAGCACGAGCTTGCACCGACACTATTCGTGAGCGTCTTTACAGACACATTGAGGTGATTGGCATACTCCTTCACCGTGTGCATGTGTCTATAATGATACTCCAATGTCTGGCGAAAACGTATGAACAGGCGATTTGCAGCAGTCTACGCGAGTTCGGGATAAGAAAAGTTCTTAAAAAGTTGGTAATCTTGCTTATTATTTGCACATTCATAGTTGATAATCAACGAGTTATAAGTAAATACAAAGCGATGATTACCAAAGATAAAGTTACTGAAATATTCGGCATAATGGACATTTGGTAGGCTGAAAAGCTCCAGATGTCCTTTATTTATTGCTGTCCGGTAAAACTCAAAAGAGCATAAATATCCTCCCCGAAGCCCAGTAAAATTGGACTTCGGGGTTTATTTTTTCAAAAGTAAGCCCCCTCTTAATCGAAAAGACTTGGTCCTGGTGGCGCTTTTTGCATCTCCTTTGCAAGGAAATCATTCCAAGTTTTTTCGGGATTTTCCATAAATGCGATAAAATCGACGGTACTGTCCTATAAAAGTGTGTAAGCTCTTTTTTTCTTATCTTTGTATTTGTACACTATAAAAAAGGAAAAAATGAAACTTACACACTTTTATAGGACAGTACCGAATATCTATACCTGTAATCAAGTCACATTGTGGGGTAAGGGGATATTGTAGGCAGAAGTGGGTGCTTCAAGTTCAAATTATCTGCAAATTCAGTAATGAGAGGACGTGTAAACGCAACAAGGACGTTCATGGGCTTAGTTGCGGATTTGAGGAAAAATAAAAAAGTCGTGTGCACTCTTCCCCTCAATTTCCATAGAGATGATACCCACAGAAAACGTTATCCATGACAATCTTGACACCTCTAACGTTAAAGAGGTAGCTTCCTCCATGAATTGGGAAGCTACCTCTTTTTATAAACAAACGAGAGAATGCGTTATTATTTAACTATAAATTTTCGATTGTTGGTCACTGTTCCATTCTTAACCGATAAGATATAAATTCCTCGTTTTATACTATTCTTCATCAAATTCTTGTCTTGGGGCAAATTAAATCGTGCCACCATTTGTCCAGACAGCGTATAAACACTGACTTCACCTTCCATATCGTTTTCTACGGACGATACGCTCGTTGCCCAATCTGCAAACGATGTTGCCGTGGTGTTGACCAACGTAAATCGGTCTGTAGCCGTCTCGCCTTCACCAGCGGTGAACATGTAAGACAGTTTGTTACCATCAAACGGTATCAACTGTTGCAGTTTCAGGTCGACAAGCTTCAAGTCGGCATATTGGTCGAGTCTATTACGGGTAAGGGTTAAGGTGTAATTGCCTGCCTTTCCTGTTTTCACAGTGATATTGGCCTTAGTCAAATCATCCGTGGTGTTGACCTGCAACATACCTGGTTTAGCATTGGAATAGATGGTCGTAGGCATCGATTCGGCTCCAAGTCTGAAGCCATCCCAACCGTTATCAAAGTCGTCAGACGTGTTGGCATTCTCCAACAACCACATCGTCTCGTGTGCATGCTCACCAGTTAGCTCAAACTTCACAGAACCAGAAGTCTCGCTTGGAGCAGCACCAAAACGCTTAGCCAACTGTGGACTATTGCTATCTAATGTCACAACCCAGTTATAATCCAATGTCAACACCGCGTCGTCACCATTTGGTTTGACTTCCTCTGGCGTAAATTTCAACAAGAAACCTTGCATAGAAGGAATTACATAGAAAGCCAAATCAGAAGCAGCAAACAATGGAACAGCTTGGTAAGAACCCGCTCCGTCTTTATCGCCAGTTACGAACTTTTCTCCCCAGTCTTTCCCACTGCCTGTACGGTATAGGTAAGCTGTCTTCTCCACTTTATTGGTGGATGCCATAGCTTGTGCCAAAGCCCCTGAACTTATGGGTGCCGTATAGGAATTTCCAAATAGGTTTTGACCCAACCCCCAATAATTCACGGCATCGCTTTGACTTGTGGCGCCATTCACTTTCGGAGCCTTTTGGGTGAGCGTCAACGTCACATTGTTAAAGTCGAGGTATCCCTTCAGGGTTTTCATCTTAGGCGTTGTAGATGCGTTTCGAATTGAATAACCAGCAAAAGCAGTCATCGGAGCATTGGCTTTCAAGCCAACAAACTTTTGGTAGAACTGGTTTTTAGCGTTATGCGCCTCGTCATATTTGTAAATATATGAACCACTAAGCATGCCCGATGACATTTCTTTGAATGGTATTCCAAAGAATTGGTCCGTATATTTCACAGGGAAAGTCGTTCCCTTGGTAGGCGAACCTTCCAAATTATCCGTCCATGATGTAGGCTGCGCAAGCTTACGTGATCTTACATACATTTGCACCTCAGCATACACTTTGTCTGATGCCGCACCAGGATATTTCGCAATGAAAGTTCCGTTTGGAACATCTTTGTCGGATGCCTCAATCTTCAAACGAACAGGATCTACGCTTCCATCTTGTTTAATTTCATGCGCGAAGCCCACCGTTCCACTATTAACCACCAAGGCACTACCTGCTGGAACAACCATCGCCTTGCCGCTTTCGTTAATCAAGCTGGCCGCCCAAAACGTAAGAGGAGACTCTCCTTCTGTCAGTCGGCAATCTCTTTCGGCAGCATGTCCGTTGTTATTCTCTTCCGTAGCAAACACGATGTCCTCGTTATCGGTAGGTACCTTATTTGCTGTCCAGTTGGAAGCAGTGCTGAAATCTTCGCTCGTCGAGCCTACCCAGTAGTTGGGTTTGTCGGTCTTCGTGACGTAGAACTTCACAATTCGGTCACCACCTGAGCTTCCCGGA